>CXWL01001535.1_pt1 | contig 29627 bp, 24 predicted proteins | sample 590931 | NCBI WGS metagenome assembly CXWL01 (sample SAMEA3498368, study PRJEB10139) | groundwater metagenome | biome: water well; material: biofilm material | place: Germany | collected 2015-04-27 | reverse complement strand
AGAACAGTTCAATAGCTCAGCAGCCTGCTCCCCAGTGAGTAGTTGGTTTGGTTCATAGCGCTGCTGTAAGGATTGTGAATTGGATGATCCGGCAGCCTGAACCGCCTCGATCACTATCTGTCGCAATTGCTGAATAAATGCATCGTCATCGTGAATGCAAGGCATACGTCCTCCTCCTGCCCAGATCCAGGCAAGGATAATCGTGGCTAACAGTCGCTAGGGGCGACACTCAGAACGATTAGTTGAGGACGATAGACGGAGCGCGGATGCAGTGAGATTGAGAGAGAAGAACGGATTGGCGGATGGAAACGCAGTCATGCGCTGAACGAGTCAGTGCAATCAGGAACGCCGGACAACTGTCGAAAAGGGAAACGGCGAGAGCAACAACAAACCAAAAACAGGCGACTACCCGAGCTGCGACATACCTCACTATCACGACGATCGCACTGATGACACTAGACACGAAAACAGAAAATGGCTGTGCGATCAGCAGCTGGAAGATATCCGAGAAAACTGCGTCATATGCAGCTGCGACGGGTTCAGGCAACCGTGAGCTTCTGAAGATAATTTCATGGGCAAGAACGAGCAGTGGACTCAAAAGAAAGAGCAGTCCGCACCCCTCCTCTGCTCTAGTGAAACACTGCTGTGCAAAGAGCAGAAACGGCACGAGAAGCGCAAGATTATATGGCAACACCCCTCGGCAAAAGCCGAATCGTGGCTGGCTGAGAAACCCGTAAAAGCGGCATTTGGATTGCGCATTCTTCATGATTTTATTATCTAAACCTGCCTCGCTAGCTTGTCAACTCAGGCGAACTGTAATATGCCATTTCGTTGCAGGTCGGAGCGTATCGTAGCGTGCTCTAACGTAATGGGTGCGGGCACCGTGCCTCAACCATGAAAATATTTTCATGGTTGCGACTAGGCGAGGATTGGAATTCATGTCTAAGCTTTTCCGGCTCACTCTGGATGCGATGTTACTGATAGCCAGTCGTGTCGAGATGCCGGAATGAATCGGTACAATGGCACTGATTCCTATGCTTTCTTACAAGATATTTGAGACTATCCAGCCTCAATCTAGTGACAGATCAGGCCCGCAAATCATCGAGAAACTCTGACCCTGGCGCGACACTGGTCACCAGCAAACAGTCGCGGGCGCGAGTGCAGGCCACGTAAAGTAGATGCCTCTCAGTGTTATACACTTCCTGTAAGTCGGCATCGTCACCCACCGTTTCAATTCGCTCCTGCAGAGGGATGATTTCATCGTCACAGGCCATCACGACTACCGCGCGAAATTCCAAGCCTTTGGCCAAATGCATAGTACTGATAGAAGCGTATCCACTGGTGGTCTCGACGTGCTCATCAAGAACCTTGAATGGGATGCCAGCGCCCTCAACGGCAGCACGGGCACGTGGTAGCTCGGCCTCAGAGCGGACAAAGACTCCAAACTCATGGGGCGCTACGCCTGCCTTCAGATGTTCTAATAGCCAATCACTGACAGCCTTGATTTCTTCCTTCTCGCTCTTGAGAACTTGGATCAAAGGCGGTGGGCCATTGAAGACTGAGACGGTATCTCTCCGATCATCCACGTTACCATCGGCATCGGACACCTCAGGTCCTAAAAGACGATCAGCTTGCTTGCGGATTTGATGTGAAGTCCTGTAATTGACGCGAAGCGTCCGGGATCGTCCGCGAATATCTACGCCTAGGGCTTTCCAAGAAAACGGCTGCTGGAAGATCCGTTGGCCGAGGTCGCCGGCAAAGAAGAGGGCATTGGGACGCCCTGCTCCAAGTGCTGCAAAGAACCGCAAGTGTGAAATGCTGAGGTCCTGTGCTTCGTCCACGACTGCAAATTCGAACGGTGGGTTCTTGCTCTTTGTCATTGCAGCCGCTACCGCTGTGAACACAGCCGCCTGAGTCATGACCCCACGCTCCTTCAAACCACTGCGGACCTTCTCGAAAATCGACCACAAGACCGCCCGTTGCGCTTCGGGAAGCCGAGTCTTGCGTCCCAACCGAGCCACATCACGGTAGGCCTCCCAAGTCGTCAACTGCCACGCATCTAAAACCTGTTCCCATTCGGTTAACAGAAAATAGAGGTTAAACTTGTGGCCGCCGACGGCTTTCGATGCCTCGCGGAGTAACTCCCGCACATCATCACGACTTGCAAGTTTGACCGACCCCTGAAGTGATTTGTAGAGCCGTACGCCAAGCGCATTCAGCGAATGTACGTCAATGCGTTCAGCGAGCCGCGGTTCATTGCCCACTAGTCGCCTTAATTTCGTGTGCAGGGCATGCGCCAACGTGTCAGAAAATGTGGCGAGCAATACCCGTGCATCGGGATTGGTACGGGCCAGAAACGCCGCTCGATGGAGCGCCACGATGGTTTTCCCTGTGCCCGCTGAACCGGAAACACGGGCAGGCCCTGTGTAGTCTCGTTCGACCCACTGTCGCTGCTCGGGATGGAGAAAGATCGTCCATTTGTCCCAGGGAAATTCGAGCGCGCGCTGCAACTCTTCGACATTACTCATCACGCGGAACCGGCGTTGTGCGTCGGGGTGATCGAAGGGGCTAACTGCAACTGGAACGGCTTGCGGTATGCGGGGTTTGCCACCTGTCGCAAGCTCTAGCAGTGCCTCTGCGGCCTCGCTGGGCAAATGGTCAGCTATGGTCAGGAGCGTGTCGTCTGTGGCCAGGCGTACGTCTTTCATCCACTCTACAGGGACACCATAACTCAGCAAATCATCGTCAGAGATCTTGGCAAATAATAGCTTCTTGGCAGGCGCAGGTTTCGGTGCCTCTACATATTTCTGGACAACAATTTCCTGAACCGTCTCCCGAATTTCCACCAGCTGGGCAGCACCTGTCTTTGGGTGGGTTTCCAGCTTCCGCCGTTCAGCCCAGTCGTAGGCCTTATCGTGGTGATCGACGTAGCAGAGGAGCAGACTCCCGGGAGTCCGGTGGACGATCAGTCGAATATCGCCGCTGGCGCGAACCGACCAGAAGTTCTTGTCCTTTGCCTTATCAAGCTTGTGGAAGCTAAATCCGGGGTTGGCAGGGTTGAGCTGTAGATCGAAAGCCGTCGTCTTAACGGCCTTTTGCTCGTCGCCCGTTAGACGTAAGAGACTGTCGGTGAAAGTGTCGGCAATGAGGAGGTCCATCATGTCCGTTTTGTTTTGTTCATGTCACTCACTGATCTACTCTGTCATGTCGCCGTTCAGCTCACTATCAAAGTCATCATCGTCAACGATAGAAGAGTCCTTCGGTTGCTGAATAGCAGCCACAACGGCTCTATTGCCATTCAACACCGCCTGAATTAACGCCATCATGTGTCCCGTCGTTTCGGCATGCGCGCCAATGTAGCCAGAGCGGACTAAATCGACGAAGGCATTCTGCCGGAGATAGCGCCCGGACAAGCTCTTGTAGCTCACGCGCAGTCCCTTCTTCGGGCCTCGGCAGGTTGGGTCCTTTCGCAGCTTTTCGAAATGATCTATCGGCATAACGATCCCACCGTTGCGGATTGCAGCATCACGTTTAACGAACTTAAGATAGAAGACGGCAGGATTGAGCCGATACTCAAGCGGCCCAGGTTGGTTATCAGTAGCGAACTTCTGCATCTGACGAATTTGGTCGTCCAGCTTAGCGTCCGGCCTGTATATCCAGTCGGTATCGGCCTCGTCCTTCGAGGGCTCCAGCATCTTGTACTGAAGCATCACGATATTCTGTCTGCTTGCATTCAGATAGATTAGGTCAACGCCGAAGCAATGCTCAAGAGACAGCCGGTTGGCTGTGAAAACCTCGAGTCGTTCGGTACCATTTTTACTCTCAAAGACCGCGCGCCCTGTCAGCTCGCTTTGCACGAGCTCGTATCCTGGAATATGCCGTGCATCGTGTTCGATCACGGAGTCTTCCATGATTCCGACGCGCGCCAGCACTGTCTCACGGCCCGCTACAAGCTCCAATGATCGAGCCTGATAATCTGGATTCAGACCGAAAGCCATAAGCGCGGATCGCACTGCATCCTCCTGAAGCGCCGCTATGCCTCGGAAGCTCTTCGGCGCGAAAAGTGATTCTGCTACAGCACGCATGGCACCAAGGTTAGCGTCTATGGATGCAAGCCTATCGATAAGATGGCTGCTGAGCTTGGGAGATAGGGCGATGACAGACCTGCTACCTTGTAACCTCTCCTTTAAATTTCTCGCATGTGGTTTCTCGGTCACCAGGCTGAGGAGTTCGGCTTGGGATCGTGGCTGGATTTTCACGACCCGCCTGACTTTGATACGTGATTCGAGCGTGGTTACCGCACCTCGTGAGCTGATCTGGCCGAGATACAAGTCTTCAGCATCGTGGCTCTTGCCCTGAATGAGACACGGCGTCGGAACTTTCACGTCATCCAGAAGAGTGTGCGAGCGGGCGACTGTGAATTCGCTGACGCCACGACGAGATTCGTGCAACCGGTCCCACTCGTCATCATCAAACCTCAGAAAGACAATAGGCTTCGTCTCAACCAGTTGCTTCAGTCTATTTAACCAAGGATTTTTCACAGTGGCCTCCGGTCAGTGGTATCATAGCCATACCGGAGCCGCATCGGTTACACGAGCAACACGCCAGCGACGAGCTTTTAGACACGCGATTTCTTTGTTCGAGAAAGCATCCTCACGCATAGCGAGACACAGCAAATGCGTCGGGCGGGTCATCGCAACGTAGTGGAGCTTAAGACGCGATTTCAACGTGGCATTTACCCCGCTGCCACCGGATTTCTTCCCTAGCAACCAGGGCTTCACCTTCTTGAGATGATGGGCCAAATAATATGTCTCAAGCACCAGCGTCGCAGCGTGCGTTTTGCTCTTTACCGAATGGATTGAGCCGACCTGGATTGCGACTGACGGGTTTTCTTGGGGATACCGAAAGAAGTTATCCGAGTGCTTCCGGTCAGCGCTTGCTCCCTGAGCGTCTTCGGGTTTCCCCCAGTCCAGAAACTCTTCGACCCCATTGCCGGCAATCTGGGTCCCGGCGACACCCTCAACAATACGCTTTATACCGGGCTTCCATTTATCGTCCCAATCCCGCTCCGTAAGCGCAGCACGTTCGACAGCCAGGCTGCGAACCAGATCGATGTAGATCGCTCTCACCTCGCCAACTTGGCCCAGAAGATCCAGCACATATCGGTGCTTACGCTTCCTGCTGTTCGGCTTAAAATTAGAATTAGCTATGTGCGAAAGCCGGATTATAGCCTCGGCAACCTTTTCGACCAGTGCATGTGTTTCCCCCAATGTCCGCGACAACCTTTGCCCGGCCATCACATACTGCACAAAGGTTTTCGGTTGAGGGTCGGCCAGTCCGATCTCATGGTCATATTCCGGCCAGTAATGACCTACAGATCGAGGGACGTTATCGTTGTTCACGCCCGGGCGGTGCACCGCACCGACCGCTGTGAACTTTCCTTTGCGCAACTCATCTTCAGAAAATACCTCGATAAGATAGGCGGCATAGGTTTCGAGAACCCGGTCAACACTTCCATCACCAAACAGGAAGATCGCGTGTTTGCCTGACGTATCAGATTCGGCACCCGCGGCGGCCTGTCTTTTCCCTTGCAACCCCTGAGGTTCGAGCGCGAACGGATCGGCCAGATCGGCGATACTTTGCCCAAAACGGAAGCTGTTGGGGATGTCTGTGCGAGCGGTCGGCATGGGGAAAGGATCTGTCAAGGCTCCTTTCGTCTGACCTGCATGCTGATAGATAGCCTGGTTGGCATCGCCGAAGCGCTGGCGGAAAACAGGACCGGCTCCTTCGATGAACACACGATGCAGCAACTTCGACTGTAGTTCGCTGTTATCCTGAGCCTCGTCGATAAAGAGAAGCGGGAACCGTTTACGAAGGAAGCCCGTGACCTCAGGCACCTTGTCCATTAGTTCGTGCGCGTATATGAACATTTCGTCATGGCAGAAATAACCTTCCTGCGCAGATTCACGACATGCACTTCGTAGAGCCTTATAGGTTGGCGTTTCCTCTCCGAGCGTGCCTTTGTTGCCCCAGGGGATTTCGCCGAGCCCGAACGCCGAGTCTCGAAACCTCAAGCCTCCCTGGTCATAACGCTTCCCCAAAGTATCCCTCGTGGCAACGGGAAGCTTTAGCCAACGGCGTCTTAGCGCAATTTCGTCGTCGATCATCTCGATCGGATTTTTCTTGGACCGCAGCCAAGGGATTGCGAGGAACTCATTCACAAAGCCATGTATAGTTCCAATGAAATGCGGATAGGACAGCAGGCGATGCCCTTCTGCCGTGCTGCCAAGGCACCGCTCTATCTCGCGACGTGCCACGTTTGTATGGGACAGGACGCAGAGGCCGCGCCGAGGCTCAGCCCATGTTCTTGCAAGGATCGCCAGTTTTGCGACAAGCAAGGTCGTTTTGCCGCTGCCTGGACATGCCTCAACATCCAGCGTGTTTAATGACTTCAAAACAGACAAGCGCTGGTCTTGACCATCAGTTCCGCTAAATGCTGTGGCCGGAAGCCCGAGAACCTCACAAACCCAGGGGATGGCTGAGTCCTCAAACTCTGGAAGCTCAAAGGCACCGCAATCAGTCATGAGCCTCTGTCTCATCTTGCAAGTGGGCTCCTTTTGCTGCCGGTACAGGCGTCACGTATTCGATTGCCTTTACCAAATACCGCGGCAGGCAAGCCTTGAGAGTCTCTCCGGTTAATTCACCGGCCTTGTATCGCCGCTCAAGCCGCTCTGCAAGGTATTGCGCCGCGATCGCCTTTGAAGCTTCTTTTCCTGTTGTGAATAACGCGTAAACCTTCGAAGCCAATTCCTGTTTCTGTGGATTCTGGGCAGTCAGCTCTTCAAATCTTTTCTTCGCCACCTTCTCTACGGCGCCCTTACCTCTTGTGCCGGCATTAATTCGATCATCCGCCCTTGCAAGGTGCGCAGCGATCCATAGGTCTTCGGCAAGCCCGGAATACGCCAGGTCGTATTCAAGTGTCCATTCATCAGAAACGAATGACCTCACCATCTGGCCGTTCGCCCTTTGCGTGACTTCCTCACGACGGGCAGCCATCTTCTCTTCGGTAAAATCAGATTTTGCGCGCCACCCACGCTTCGCTTTTTCGGGCCAATCAACTCCTTCTTTTACTTTGCCAATGATCGCAGGAGCGCAGTCTGGCATTACATCCATATCGGCAATACAGGCAACTGGAATGTTAATAACGCCGTCTTTGTCCGATTTTTTGCGTTGAAAGATTCTAGCGAACCGACGTAAGCCCGTATGGCCTACGTTCACAATCGATACGCCATGGTCAGCGAAATCTCGCCCGATCAGACGCGCCAATGTAGGAATGAGGATGTTTTCACCGTCCCCCTCAACGATCACAACGCCACGGGCGAAAAATAGATTCGCTTTTGTGACGTCAAGAAAGCGTTCGAGGAAGCGGTAATCGGATTTCTCGAGTCCGGTAGTTCCTTCGACAAGCGGAAATGCTTTCCCACCCTGAATCATCACCAGATTATCGAGTTTGATTGCTGAGGCGAAATTGGGGCTGTGGGTTGTGACGATGATCTGGATTTGCCGTCCATCGGGCCGCGTTGCTCCTGCCTGATCCTGCAAGAATTGCATAAGACGAAGTTGGCGCTGCGGGTGTAGGTGCGCTTCCGGCTCTTCAACTAGTAGCAATGGAAAACCGTCTTCCTCAGATCCCAGCAGCAGCAATTCACAGGCCATGAAGAGCAGATTGTTAGAGCCTAACCCACGGTTGGCTGGTTCATTCGCATTCTCATCTTTAAGCTCAAGTTCCAACTTTTCGAGGAGCTGCCGTAACCGGGAGTCATCGTCCCCGGCATGACTCACTGAAATATGACCCGTCAGGTTAGCGCCACTAAACGAAAGCGGCTTCAGGTAACTTTTGTTAAGGCGTTCCCTTGCACCTTTTATTCCCTGGTGATCTCCCAAAAGGGTGTTGGCGTAGTCCCCGACACCCAGCACACTCAAACTAGCGGGATCCGGGGTTGGATTCGTTTGTGGGTCATATTTCTTCCCGATCTCTTTTATCTCCTTTGTGTGCTGGAGGATTTGGGACAGTCGCGACCCACGCCCGGCAGACATGGCACGCTCGGCGTCGCGAAGGGGACGCAGGTATGTTGAACGCAAAAGATTGCGGACTTCTGTATCCATTACCGGTCCGTCACCGGCTTCACCTGACCTTAAGTCCTGAGAGACGAACCTGCGTGAGCTACGAGCACCCGTGGTATCTTTTGCCGTCCAATTGACGTGAAGAACAGCGTCCTGCTGCCCGTCGCGTTCTACATAGGTTAAATATTCGGCAAATGCCCCTTTATCATGAATCGTGAGGTCGTCAAATTTGCAGCTAATACGAATCTGGGTACGCCGTACTTTCGCGCCGGGAGGCCAGTGGAAATCACTATCCTCGACTCGGCAATATTCCTGATCCCGCGTTCCGAGAATAAAACGCAGTGCGTCAATAATGGCTGTCTTGCCGGTGTCGTTTTCGCCCACCAGTGCGGTAAGGCCGGCCTTGAGAGGCAGAACGAACGCGTGGGTGCCCTCTCCAAACATTCTGAAGTTTTCGATACGTAATTCAGCTAGAAACATTTGGGCCCGTCATCATTTTTGCCTATCGATAGTCCGCGAGTGCATTAATCCACCTTGAACACTTTCATCACTTCATCGCCGAGGTGATTGATGACCTTGACTGCGATGCGACCGGATTTTGGCTTATCAAAGGCGCGCGAGGTGTCGCTGTTGAGGGTGGCCCAGGCTTCGGGGTCAATCTCGGCTTTGAGGGTGGTCTTGAGTGCGCTGTAGGGATCGTTCGCGCCGAGGAAATAAGCGTGGCGGACGAAGAAGCTTTCTTCGTTGTAGTCGGTGTCGATGAACCAACAGGCAATGCCGTCGGCGCCATCGCTGATGACTTCGCCGGTCTGAGGTTTGAACACATCCACGCCGTTGACCTTGACCCTCATCTTGCCATCTTTTTCTTTGAGGATGTCGATGTCCGGCTCACCGAAGATGACGAAGAGGTTGCCTTTGCCGGTGTTTTTCAAATCGTCAGCCATGTGCAGGTCGGCGTTCATTCTCGCCTTGAGCACCGGGATACGGCCGAGCTTGCTGAACTCGGTCGAGTGGGCGTCATAGTTGAAGGCGCAGGCGATCAACACATCGAAGTCGGCATCGCCAGCCTCACGGGCGGCAGCTACCAGGTCGGGGCGAGTGACGGTACCAAACTCAGGTCCGATGAAGATGGCCGCGCGCTTCTCCACTCCGCCCTCACCCTGCCCTCTCCCAGAGGGAGAGGGTTCTGAACCGCCTTCGATATAACGCCCTTCGGCGCAGACGAGATCGCCTGGCCATGGCGTGAGAGTGGTAAAGGTGATGCGACCTTCCTTGTGCGCCTGCTGCACACCGGCGGTCTTGAGGTTTTCGAGAATCATTTGGGCCAAGCTTTGCTTGGCATCGTACTCCGGGCTGCTTTCCTTCAGCTGGTCGATCAATTCGTCATTTTCATCCACTCCCAGCACACGGTGTGGCGAGAGGCTTTCGACCGTGAACGGCCCGGCCACACGGATCTTCTTATTATCGGAATAGGGCTTGTCGTAGAGGTATTCGAACTCGGCTTTGGCGGCAATAGACTTGTCGATCTCCTGCTGCCGGGCAATGCGGGCCTGCCACCAGCCTGCGTGCAGTTTCTTCGCTGCGTCCGGCCACTTGGCATCGGCCTCCCGCGGAATCTCCCATTCCTGCCAGTTCTTCTTGAGTGCGACATTCAACAACTCTCGTGGCAGCTCCAGCGTCGCCTGCCACTTGTCCCAGATGACATCGATCTCCGCGTTATTGGCGATGGATTTGAGCGTGACGTGCGGTACGCGCTCATAGACAAAGCCGTGGCGGATGTTCCCGCGCGTCGGTTGTGAGGAGGGCGTAGTGCGAGTAACTTCAGCTTCCTTGATTTGACCCTCGCGGGAATCCGCGAGGAGGTAATACGGATAACGCGCGCCCATGATACGAGCACGGGCCAACGCCAGTGCCACGCGGGAGGTGTCGATCGTGATCCAGCGGCGGCCCCATTGTTCAGCGACCGTGGCGGTGGTGCCGGAACCGCAGGTCGGGTCGAGCACGAGATCGCCGGGATCGGTGGCCATGAGGATACAGCGTTCGATGACTTTCGTCGTTGTTTGCACTACATAGGTCTTCTCCATTCCCGATCCTGACTGGGTATCGTCCCAGATGTTGTAGAGCGGAAACGAGGGAGCGTCGGCCAAATAGCGTTTGTAATTGATCGAGGTTCCTGATTGACCAATCCGATCCGCGCGAACCAATCTATCAATCCCTTCGCGCGTTGTTGTCCAACCGCGTCCACCTGATGGCGTAAACGTCGATCCTTGGAAACTGATCGGGAATGACATTGCACCGCTTGGGCTATTGTCTCTGCCTTGACGTTGGCTTGTGAGAATTTGAAGCCGGAGGATGCGGTATTTCTCCGGGTCTTTGATGGCCTCTCTAAGCTCCTCTGAAGACAAGGTTCTCCAGTGCCCAGGTAAATACTCGTTGAGCCGATATGCGTCCGCGCCATCGCCATCGAGCGCTCGAAGGTTCTTTACCGGCCTGTATTTCAAGTGATCGAGGCTCTTTGCGAACCAAACCAAATAGTCACTAGTGGAAGCAAGATAGCGCTCCGTCGCCGAACTGCTCTTCTTGAAGGTGATCAAAGACACGAAGTTCTCATCCCCGAACACCTCATCCATCACTGCCCGGACGCGATGGACATTTTCATCGCCGATCTGCACGAAAATTGAGCCGGAATCGGTGAGCAAATCCCGCGCAACAGTGAGACGGTCGCGAAGGTAAGTGAGGTAGCTGTGGATGCCGTCGCGCCAAGTGTCGCGGAAGGCTTTCACCTGCTCAGGCTCGCGAGTGATATGGCTAGCATTACCATCCTTCACATCTCGGCTCGTCGTGCTCCACTGGAAGTTGCTATTGAACTTGATGCCGTAGGGCGGATCGAGGTAAATGCATTGCACCTTGCCGCGCAGGCCCTCGCGCTCGGCCAGGCTAGCCATGACTTGGAGCGAGTCGCCAAGGATCATGCGATTCGACCAATTCTGGTCATGCTGATAGAACTCGGTCTTATCCACGCCCTTGGGGATGCCGTTAAAATCCGCGAACAGGTCGGGCGTGAGTTGCCCTGTTTGGTACTCACGTTCGCGCGTCTCACGCAGCAGATCGTCGATCAGTGCCTTCGGGTGAACCTTTTCCTGGATATAGAGCGGCGGGGCATGGACAACGAGGTCCGACCAATCTTGCTCATCCTTGCCACGCCATACGAGTTGAGGATCGAGATCACGATTGCGTCGTGTCTTTTCCTCTTCGAGCCCGGTTGCGCCACGCTTATAGGCAACCCGAACCGGGTCTTGCTCGGCCTTTTGCAAGACGGACTGATATTCCGCCGTGGGGATGTTCTTGCGCTTGGCTTCCTCGTGGGTCAGTGCTTCGACGGTCTTCGCGGTGGGTTGTTTTTTAGCCATGAATGGGTGCCTTGATTATGAGTCCAGTGCGTCTGGATTCTTCAGAGACTTTTTGCCTTCGGATACGATGCGGCGCTCTACCTTTTTGACATCTTCGGCAGCGGGAAAACTCTCAGGACGAATACCACGTTCGGGAAGAGTCTTCCTGACAGCCTGATTGTTGGTCAGGTAACAGGCGTAGCGCGTGAGCATGATATCATCCACCTCGCGCTGACTACTCGAACCGAGATCAACCATTTTGTTAACACCAACAAAATGGTCGGAGATCGCATGCTTCGAAACCTCACAGGCAGTTATTGCCTTGCTCACGACGGCGGTAAAATTACGCCACTCCGTATAACCAAGGAGGTGCTGGAGATCACGTGCAAGCCAGAACTCGACTCCGTTTTCGGCCTGCTGGGCATGTGCTTCGAAGGTACCGGTCAGCGTATGGACAAGCTCAGTGTTCATGGGCAGTCCTTTCGATCATCTGGTTGAATTCGCTTTCAACCCTAGCCTTGAAGTCGGTCTCGATCTGATAGACCTCCGTGAACTCAGCAAAGGCCCAGCGGCCATAGGTTCCGAGGTTATTCACGCCTGGCACCCAATAGTTTTCCATGGTGGCTTTCTTTTCCTTGGCGTCCTCACGCCGGTAGCCTTTGATCTCCACAATCAAGTGGAGGAGATCCTTCTCCCCGTGCCCGTCATCCACGAGCACGATGAAGTCCGGCACATACCTGCGCGTCTCTGACCCATAGCGGTAGGGCACTTCCAGACCAAGATTGTGGTTTTTGACATAGGCTCTGACCTTCGGATGATCCTCAGCCACGCGGCAGAACTCGCCTTCCCAATCGCTATCGAGAACCACCCAGTTGATGTGGCAGCGTCGGGCGTCAGTCTCCCAACGATCTCGTCTGGATGTATTGAAATTCACGTGCCTGGTGGAACCAGTAGGATTGTAGGCATCGAGCAGGGCCTTGATTGGACGTGTTCCCACCAGCGCACGTGTAATGCCGGCTGTGATGCGCTCGCAAGCCATGTCGGCCAACTCCTGATACATCAACTGCGCCGGATAGGTGCCACCTTTGCAGACGAGGCAACTATCTATCCAGTCTTTGGTGATACGCTTGAGCTGGCCGAAGAGGTGGAGCTTCGGCTCTTCACCTGGATCACGCCACTTGGTATAGAGCAAACGTTTGGCCACATGGAAGAGCACGGTCGAGGGCCGCATGTCCTCTAAGTGCTCCAGGTCCAAGTCAACGGCTTCTCCGATGATCCCGGAGTTCTTCGTTTTTGAAGGGCCAACAAGATCGGGGGTCAATTCGAGGATGGAATCCTCGTTGAACTTGGCGGTGAGCCGCTCTTCTGGAAGTTCGACGCGGTACCCTTCGACACGCGGAAAGCTGATTTCCAGCGCGTCACGTTCGGGACGCATCGCTTTGACATGGACGGTTTCTCGGGGCGGTTGAGGCGGGGCTATCACTGGCTTCGCTGTGAAATCGAACGGGATGCCGAGAATATCCGCATATCTCACATCAAACAGACCTTCATCATTCAGATCGTAGGATTCCCGACGCAACGCCCGACCGATAACCTGCTCGCACAGAAGCTGAGTGCCGAACGCCCGCACACCCAACACATGCGTCACAGTATTGGCGTCCCATCCCTCGGTCAGCATCGACACAGACACCACGCAACGGATCGACTCCCCCAGCCGTCCGTGCTTGCCGACTGTATTCATGACCTCCCGCAGCAGGTCTTGATCTGTGAGCCCCTCGGCTTGCCGTTGGTCACCCGTGCGCTCAACGATCTCACGCCGGAAGCGCTCAATTTCATCAGCCGCCATACCACGGAAATTGTCATCCAGCGCTTCTCCGGATTCCAGCTGCTCACTGTCGATGAGGAGTGTGTTCGGACGCGGGAGAGGATTCCCGTGCTCGTCGAAGTTCCGGAACAGTTCAAGCCGGCCGTTCTCCAACGTGCTAGACCCGTCTTCGTTCTCGCGCTGAAAGCCCGAGATGTAGTCGTAGACCAACTTGGATGTGGACGTATTGTTGCAGACGACGATAAAACAGGGCGGCACCCGCATGCCGCTCTCTTTCCAGAGGTCGAACGTCTTCTTATAGTGGCCGTACAGTGCTTCGAGGGCGGTCTGTAACTCTACTGGCAAACTGAGGGGATCAAGGGTTGAGGCTTTCCCACGACCTTTCTTTGGCATTCTGGCTCGGATGTGCTCCCAGAGGTTGCGGAACTTGGGCATCTCTTCGCCTGGAATATTGTCCGCCACCGGGACTCGCGGCAACTTCACGATTCCGGACTCAATCGCATCCATCAGCGAGAAGTCGCACATGGTCCAGGGAAAGAGCGTGCCCTCCGCGTAGCCGGATCCACTAAGAAAAAATGGTGTGGCCGATAGATCAACAATCTGCGTGACACCGAGTTTTCGAGTGACTGTTTCTAGACCAGAAATCCAGAGGCGAGCCGCCTCGCTGTTCTTCTCGGCCTCTTTCCTATCGTCCCCCTTGAGGTCTTCATCGTCGGCTTTTGCGCCCGGTTTCTCCCGGTAGCAATGGTGCGCCTCGTCATTGAGCACGAGAATATTCTTCATGCCCATCAAATCGGGCACCACTCTCTGGAGCATCTGGCCCTCGGTTTCGAGGGTCTGCAGCTCTTCGCCTCGTCCTTGAAGCAGCGAACGACCACCCTTTGATAGTTCGATTCGTTCTCGCAGTTTGAACGAGTGAAAATTGGTGATGACGATCTTCGCGTGGCTGACATCGACGAGCAGATCATTGGGCACCAATTCGCGGCTGGCGTAGTAACTGTCTGGATCATTCGGTTGCAGGACACGTAGGCGGTCTTTGATTGTGAGACCAGGCGTCACGACGAGAAACCCACGGGTGAATTTCTTGCTGTTGGGGCGTCGTACCGCATTGATCGTCTGCCACGCGATCAACATGGCCATGACCGTGGTCTTGCCCGCCCCTGTGGCCAGTTTCAATGCCAGTCGCGTTAATCCTGGATTAGCGTCGTTGTTGGCGTTCGCGAGGTGCTCAAGAAATCCTTTGCCTGCCTTGGTATTGGGGGCAACTTCTGTCAGCCAGATGGCAGTTTCAGCCGCTTCGACTTGGCAAAAGAACGGTCGGGTGTTGCTAAATTTGTGATGTCGCCAGTGTTGCAGTAAGCGAGCAGTTTCGGGCGTGACCTGCCAGTCGTTCGAGTTCTGTAATTTTCGCCAGGCCTCAACCTGGTCGCGCACCCCATTGATAATGGCCGTGAGGTCATACTGCTGCTCTTGTGTTGAGAGGCCTTTTCCCTCGTCGAAGACGATCGATGCTTGTTTTTCTGAAGCCTTGCGTTTCTTTGGCTTCGGAATCGGTGTAATGAATTCTGCTGGACGGCGGCTCTCTATAATTTGGTGGGTTGGCTGGCCCTGCTCATCGAGTTCCCAATGACGGGAGGGGCATGCATAGGGAGTGTTCAGAATGGGTTTCGAGAAGAAATCGTTACTCATCTATGCTTTCGTCATGAGGAAAATGACCTATATGGAAGACGATTCATAGGCGGCAGAATACCCTTTTCCTATCTAGAAAGCACCCACGCAACCAACGACGATCTAGCCACAATCAGTTCGTTAGCCCGCCCTTAAAAAGAGTGTCGAGACTACCCTTACACCCGACACCCCTCTGTCAGATAAACCCCGAAAAGATCTGAGTAGTCTTTAGTAATCAATAACTTAGATCATCAGCCCCACATCTCGGCTCCTTGCGGCACTCTTCCCCACTGCGGACCCGTAATACAGATCTAAGGAGGTGAACGGATTGGTGAGGTCAGTCCACCAACAGAAATTCGCTTGTTGCCAATCGGAGACGATGTTGAACCCAAAACAAGGAGGATTTAAATGTCGGCACCACTGAAATTGTATAGAGCCTGGATTCTACTGATCACCGCGGCGGGGCTTGCATACTTCGGGCTGCGAGGAATGCTTTCGATTACTTTGGCAACCGCAACTGCGACGGTCCTGGGCAAGCTCACAATGAAAGCGATCAGGCATTTCTGGTCGGAATGATGTGCACGTAAACTTATAACGACAACTAAGAAGGAGAATATCGATGGAAGACGAGAAGACAAAGAAAGAAACTCAGATCCGCGAGGCATTTTCAATGTGGCACAAGATTATCGCCGTCTTTCCAGAAGAACTCACCCCCGAATTTCTCTCAGCCTACTACGATCAGACTCTCGAAGAATTGTATGCTGCAATTGACGCAGGCGCAACCGAAGTCCCCGGCACACCGTTTATCCAGGTCAAGGCAAATCCGCGAGGGATGATCGTGATGATGTGGTCAACCTATGCATTCAATGCGATTGCGACTTTGTCCATCAACTGGGAAATGCCCGTGAAACGCAGTGAGTTGTTCGAGGTGATCGTGCAACTGGCACTCTTCGCGCGATTGGAAGAACTATCATTTGACGGTTTTGAACAAACCGCTGCCCTTGCCGCCAATCAGAATCCGCCAGGGAAATCCTGGACGGAGGCCGTCAAGGCATTCAAAGCGGCGTGGCCTCAGACGTCTGACCATAAGTGCGCTCAGGAAATGAACCAGAAGTACCCGTAAAGACCTGCTAACAAATCCATTGGGGTCGTTTAGATCGTTATGATCTGAGCGACCCAGGTCGTAGTTCCCTCTGTCAAAGACCACACCTTGGAATAGCAGCCATCAGAGCCCATGGACTCAACTCAAATCCTAGATCTGCAACGATAAAGCTTTTATGCGAAACTTGCTTAGGATTTCATTGTGGCGCCAGAGAACGGAAAGGCTCTTTGAGGCACCGCGAGTCAGCGAGCGTGATTGTTCAACAAAGTTGCGACTCTTCTGTGTGGTTAGGCCCACCAGCTCTTCGCTTTGTGCCAAAGGCCCTCCGTTGGTTTCTCCTCACTTTGTCCTTCCTTTTTGGGGCCTGTATCAGATTCAGCAGGTGCATTCCACATCCCCTCGAAGTATTTTTTCTTGGTCATCTTGTCATATAGCCTGCCAGCGTCAATCTGCTTCTTGGACCATCGTGGAGCCCATTGGACTCTATTACGCCTTATCCAGTAATGAGACTGGCAAGGGAAACCCCAATTCCCTATCGAGGGGTCAAGCGATATGAACTTGCCATCGAAAGTTAGCTTCCAGTCTGTGGGAGAAAGCGGCGTGACAACCTGATTACGACATCCACAACAGCACTTATGAACAGCAGTTGCGAAAGTGACTGAGATATAGATTGTCCCCTCTTTTATGTCATCGGGTATGTATTCGACAATTTCATGCTTGAGAATTATTTCTCGTTGCATACATGCTCCTCATTGAGCAGCATATTGCCATCGAGGGTATAGCTGCTGTGATGCTCGAGCTCCAAATCAAGATAGAAGCCGCATAGCTTTTTCCACTTTACCACAGCTAGAGCGGCGTTAAGGGCATTGAGCTCGACAATTTGGATATTGCGACCATAATCATCGTTGCCTCCCGCGTCTACGAACGAGACTCTTTTCCTGAAATGGTCGCGCTGCTTCGGAGTGCTGGCTGTGACTCTAAGTATCCCATGCAGTGAATCATCGACTAGATTCACTCCCATACCTACATCGATGAATGATGTGCCAAACCTCTCAAGGCTCTCGACGATGATCTTTTTGGCTTCACTGGCGTCGATGCAGATAAAGACGAAATCCATTTCTCGGAGCTTCTCGGTGTTTGAATCGTCAATATGGTAGTCGTGAGCCACAATGCCGCGACGCATATTGGAGTATAAATCTTTGAAGTAGGCCACCTTGCTCGGCCTTTTGCCGAAATGATCGCTTGATGGAGCACCTGGTGCCCTGAACGCGTTATGCTGCAAAAATTGGTCTGCATCGAATATATGGATTTCCTGAACGTGAGTTTTCGCGACGAAGTCTAAGACATAAGAACCAGTACCGCCTACTCCAACAATCGCTATCTTGTACGGTTCCAATTTTTTTGAAACCATGCCGATTTCAGCTCTACTTGAGGCCGTATCTAAATAATGAAAAACCGAGCCTTCTTCCTCCGAGCGAATAAGGGGAAACGTTTTCCCGGTAATATTGGGGTCAATCATCTGAGCGGGACCGGCGATGATGGCGACGTAGGTCGTTACTTTCTCGTAATAGTCTTTATACGAACCGCTGAGTGGCTTAGCCGAGAATGAGTGGTCAATAACGACATTCGACGCGAGAGATTGGCGTCCGCTGCTATTCGAGATTTTTGAAAGCTTGGACCCATTTTGATCGCAGGGATACTCTCCAATAAAGTGTGCGACATGAGTACTGGGCACAGTCGTCACATCACCCACCAGCAAGGTCAGCTCTGAAACAATCGTGCCGCGACTAACCTTTTTCTCAGCATTCACATATGGGATATCCGTGACCAGCAAGAAGCTAGATCTAACTTCGATGCCATAGCCTTCGTCACGAAGCCGCTTGAGGTCCTGGTTACGACTTATCAGTTGGTGTGACATTGAAGATCATTCCTTCCTTAATCTTAACAATCTGACCCTCGACCAAGGACCCTTCCGGCTTATCGCCATGGCCTCTTCTGTAAGTAATGGCAAAGCCAATATTGGGTCCTGTTGGCGGATTATTGTCGTAGGCCAAATTGACAACCTCCGTATACGACAATTCCTTTCCCATCACTTCTTTCTTCCGTCCATTCACAATAATTGTGACTGCCTTGTCGTCGCTGTGCTCTTCGCTCATGTGTTCCCCCTGTTATGCAGCTGTGCCATCAAGTACCGCATCAGCTCCTCCATGAGCTGCCATGCCATACCCTCTATGATGGAATGTCGGCGACTTGATCTTTTTGCCATCGAGAAGCGGAACTTTTTTCGCCTGACATATCTGCCTTTACAATCAATGGGTTGCAATGGCGAATACTTAGCTATTTCACGAAGCTGAAAGCCGTCGAGCGGATGGATATGGCGAATTCTTGAGGGAGAGCGACACTATCTGATACAGAGGTGGTCAAACACTTGTGCGAGGTACTGATTGGAGACGCCAAAGTCGCTCCCAGAAAATGTCCGGAGGAGACTCGGGGAAGTTGATTGGGAAAAAGTTATTCCTGAGCTGGTGATGGTTTCTATAGCTTTTGCGAGACGCCGATATTGGCGATCGCGAGATCCAGATTTCCTCGCTAAGAGTATGAGTCCCGAAGATGTGGTGTACGAGTGTCTCAAGAAGATCTTTGAGAATACCTTCCACTGGAATCCCGAGACACATCCGGATTTTACAAAATTCATGAAGGAGTCGGCCCTACCGAGCTTCTATGCCAAACTTGTCCGCTCCAAGGACAATACACTCGTTCAACCATTCAGGGAGGACCCGAACAATCCTGGCGACACAATTGAACCAGTTCCCACCTCAACCGACTTGAAACACGCAGCGCACATCTGCCGTGATCAACGCAATCAAGAGGAGGTGCGAATTGAGGAGGAAGAAGCATCGGACAGGGCAACGCAGGCCAAGGCTGTCGTGGATCGGCTCCTTGAATCCGCAGAGGGTGATGTCACCATGACCGCGATCCTGGAAGCTGCGATGGATGGAATTACTAAACCTCAGGCCATTTCCGAACAGGCCAAGATTCCAGTTAAAGATATCTATAATGCCCAGAAGAAACTGAGGCGAATCCACAAGAAGATCTGCGACGAGAGGGGGCTTCCTTCCCCCTCTGGAGTAGTCCAATGAGCGAAAAGATAAAAAAAGATAATACCCAGACAGAAGCAGACTGGCTCGCAAACATCTCTGACTTCCTCTGTGAGGTCGAAAACATGAGTCAGGAGGATATCAACGATGCCATTCAAGCTGAGGGGCTAGAACCTGCCCAAGTACTACGCAGAGGGATGGAGGTAGTCGAGAACTTGAGGAGACAAGCAACCTATAGAACCTTTGCCGATGCAAAGGAACTACAAAGTCGAGCGCTCGAGGCAGTGGCAGACATACATACGTCTCAATCACCTATCGAGGAGATAAAACGCAAGATAAGACAGTTCCAAGAATCATGGAGTGCACAAGATCGATTAGAATTCGCTGTTAACTTCAGAAATTTGGACGATCAATCAGAGAATGATCTTCGCTCACTATTAGCTGATCTGGAACGGGTTGACCGATTAGGAAGAGATGAGCGTAAATGAGCTCCGCTGATCCCGTGATATGCGCTCGTAGCTTGATCAGAGAATATCAACTGCGATTGCCCATCGAGATCGATATAGAAGGGCTAGCAGCATTGCGAGGTGCCATTGTTCGGAGGGAGCAGCTAACAGGATGTGAGGGCCGGCTCATAAAGCGAGGAAAGCACGGTATCATTTCCATCAAGACCGATATTGGTGAAGTTGGAAGGGAGCGCTTCACCATCGCCCACGAACTTGGCCATTTCGAACTGAATCACTCAAATTCAGAGTTAATGATCTGCGCAGATAAGGACATTCAGCTCTGGAACAACAAGTCTAAAAACGCCGAAGCATCAGCCAACCTCTTTGCAGCGGAATTGCTAATGCCAGAAGCGATGTTTAAACCGCTTTGCGCAAAGGAAGAACCGAGCTTAGCCTTGATAGGTAACCTTGCAGATGAATTCAGGACTAGCTTGCAGGCAACGGCTCTCCGCTATGTTGGACTTTCTCCGCATCGAGTAGCACTTGTAATGTCCAGACAGGACCGGATTGATTGGTTCAAGGCGAGTGATGACTTTGGCTTTTTTATTGAGCGCGGGAAGAAGCTTAGCTATGACTCCCTTGCAAGTGACTTCTTCTCGGGAGGACAATTACCAAGCGACATGAGGATGGTTCCAACCGATGCGTGGATTGATGATCGCCGTGCGTCATCGCGCATTCGAATTTTAGAGCAGTCAAAAGGATTCAAGAATTATGGCTTTGTGCTGTCACTTCTCTGGATTGAAGAATCTCAAGACGACGACCTTGATGAAGATGATGAATTCGGAGATGAATGACAGTGGCCTTGAATGAGTAATCGCCCAGGCTGATGAGTCCAAGCTATACGGGCCAGCCTTGATCGGCAAAGCTGTAGCTGTTCTCATTGGCGAGAATGAGGTGGTCCAAAAGAGTGAGGCCCAACAGCTCGCCGGACTCCCGCAGACGTTTGGTTAGGGCACGATCTTCTGTGCTAGGCGTTGCATCTCCGGACGGGTGATTGTGCGCACAGAGCCATGCAGCGGCATTCATAAGAATTAATGGCTTGAAGACCTCGCGAGGATGGACGATTGCCAGCGATAAGGAACCGACCGACACAAGATTGATGCCAATGACTCGATGCTTGGCATCTAATCCGACAACGAGGAAGTGCTCTCGATCAAGACCGGCAAAATGTGGGCGGAATATTGAGGCAGCAGTCGTCGAGTCCTGAACCATCACATTTGATTGTCCTGTCTCTTCGCAGACTAATGTCACTCGATACCGAGTCACTCGATACCGAGTCACACGATAGTCGCCAACTCCTTCTGGTTGCTTGAATTGCCGTTTCGTCGTGACTGTCTGCTGCTTCAGGCTCTGTTGCATCGCTGTCTCTCCTTGATTGAATGTTGTCCCACCCCGCACAAAAACCGGGGGTGGGACAGACAAGGAGAACGCGAGCACAGCGCTCTCGCAGCGGACAGGCCTGAACGGCTTTATCGCGGAAAGGCCTGTATCGATGCTCTTCAGCGATGGCTCGCCACCATTGATAGACTTGATACACTCACTCGCAAGTTCGTCGATTCGTTTTCTTGGGTACTTAGCAGTTATGCACAGCCCTCCATTCACCCATTCGACCCACAATATTTAGTATTGACAAATAATCGCCATAGCTATATGTAGGAACCGATGGGGCAAGTATGTCACTTAGCATAAAGGCTTTATTATGCAAGACCGAATTTATACGTGTCCGTGCGGACAAGAGCTTGTGCGAGTCAAATTTCGCAATCGCACAGTCATCATCACAAGATGCACGGTCTGGGGTGAAGATTTTTTGGAGTGCCCGGCTTCTGGGTGTAAGAAACATTTGCCTTATCCTAGTTGGTGGTCTGGGCGTCCGAGAGCATTGTTCGATACATAGTTGAAGACCGTCACATATTCGGCGTGAAGCCCGTGCGTGAATCTATCGATCTACGCGGAAGGGCGCGAAGCCGTGGAGTGGAGTCCTGTTCAGCATCGGGCTCTATCCACGGATTTTTTTTGAAGGAGGGAGGTGATTTTTATGCGACCGGCATCCACTACATTGGGGCCAATCTTGCTGGCCAGCTTAAACATGCTAGCGCGACCGGCTATGCCTTACAAAGCAACCCACAATGTAAGCGAGTCTGTCAGACATTAGCCCAACATCTCATTAATCATGGCTGGAATAAGTTATTTGGTTTGCAGTAAACACCAATGCCCGTGTTCAGGACTTCTGCCAGGGCACGGGCTCCTTTACAAATGAAATTCGGCTGGTGTCATTCATTCAGGCCAACTAGAAAGGAGCACCATGAGCGATCCTCATAAGATTACCTGCTATCCCGTTGGCAACGGCGACACAACGCAAATCGTTTTGTCAAACGGGCGGCGGATACTACTCGATTATTGCCACCGACAGAATGGAGAAAACTCTGAAGCGCCAGAGATTGATCTGAGTGCACGGCTTAAAGAAGAACTCAAGCAGGCCAAGCGGGACTATTTTGACATAGTGGCATTCACACATGCGGACCGAGACCATATCCAAGGCAGCACCGATTTCTTTGAACTGCAACACGCAGAGAAATACCGAGGTGAAGAGCGTACTAAAATTCGCTGTCTATGGATTCCAGCCGCTATGTTGCTCGAAGAGGCCGAACGGGACGAGCAGAGTGAGGAGTTTTGCATTCTTCGTCAGGAAGCGCGACATCGGCTACTTGAGGGCAAGGACATACTCGTGTTTTCAAAGCCACAAGCTCTTAAAGACTGGCTAGAGCCAAAGCTCAAAGAGCGAGGCGAGACAGCCAACGCGCGCGATCATTTATTCGTAGACGCTGGAACGATTGTCCAAGGACTCTCGCTGAACAGTGATGAAGTCGAGTTCTTCTGCCATTCACCATTCATCAAGCATTGCGACGAAGGTGACATCATTCGGAACTCCGCGGCGCTAGTCTTCAACGTTCGTTTTGGAGGAATAGACAGCCATCATGATTATCTCCATATCGGCGATGCCGACTGGGAAGACATTGAGGACATTGTCCGGGCTACTCAATACCACAAGAATGATGATCGCCTTGAGTGGAATCTCTTCAATATCCCTCATCACTGTAGCTACTTAGCCCTGAGCGCTGACAAAGGAGAGAAAGAAACCGAACCCAAACCGCTTGTTAAATATCTGCTACAACAAGGCCGGAGCGACTCATATATAGTCAGTTGCAGCAAGCCGATACCAGAGGTAAAGGAAGCGTACCAAGAAATTCAGCCGCCACATATACAGGCACGCAAGACCTATGAGCGATACTTGAATGAGGTGAGTGGCCGCAAGTTTGTGGTGACAATGGAAGAACCCAACGCGAAGAAACCTGAACCGCTGGTCTTCGAAGTTACATCTGCCGGAATTACCTGGCAACGTTCTCCGTCCATCGGCGCCTTGTCGATCTTAACCTCTAAACCTCTCCGAGCTGGATGATGAGTGGAACGTATCACGAACTGAAAGAATTTCTCCGCGTTACTGACGCCGGAGAACTCGCCTTTGATCGCACGGAAAGAGTTCGCGCTGCTATCCGACAAGAGCGCGATTATTCGATCGTGGAATTACTGAAACGTGCTGATCAAAAGGTCGAGTGCATTGTAGTTGATGTCGAGACGGACGGAGTGCCCCCACATAATATTCACAAAATTATGTACAGAGAACGCTTGGCGTTGTGCATTCCTGAAAATGGAAAACAATTGGTGGAGGTGTATGCGCTTCGCAAAGACTTTCCGATCTTAATGCATCAAAATCTAAGTCCACCAGATTCTCCGCGCAGCTTATGCCTCTATTTTGAGCCACCAGTCTCGGTGACTCGTTCCTGGACGCCTCAGAAGTTTTTGCGCCGAATTCAGTGGTGGCTAGAAAAGAGTGCAAAGGGCGAGCTTCATCCCGCCGATCAACCCATCGAACAACTGTTCTATACGAGTGGTGACGAATTAGTTCTCCCCTGGAACTTCGAAGAAGTTCGAGATAAGGCGGAACATGAGTTAGTCATTTTTTATGGCGAGTTACGTCCTAACGGGCATAGGACATACTTTCTTCGAGCGCTTCCAAAGGGAGCACGAGAAAAAGGTACGGCTCGTTACATTCGGATATTGTCACCCCCAATTGCGCAAGGAACTATCGAAGGAATACCGGGCACACTTGGCGAACTGGCCGAAATCCTTTCCGCACGCGGTGTAGAGATCCTTCCTGAACTTAAGCAATCGTTACGCTTAGGTATTGGCTCAGAAGGCGTCCAAGAATCTACTGACCAAGATTTGACGATCCTCCTTCTCCATGTGCCACTGACAAGAGAAGACGGCCTAGTGCATGGGGCTACTGAGAAGGCTTTCGCCGTTAAATGTGGCCCGTACAAACTTGGAGTCGCTACGGGGGCACTTATTTCTCCTCCGACCCATATCGGGTCTAAACAACAGTACTACAGCTCAGAAGTTTCAGAGGCACTGGGTGGTGCAGCTATAACTTCTGAATGGCGGGGACTGCCTATATTTCCGATGGACGTGCTCCGCCAAAACGATGCATCCTCTGCGAGAAAACAATCGGGTCTTGCTGATGAAGGACCGACCGGGATCATGATCGGAGCTGGTTCACTTGGTAGTGCATTAATCAATATTTGGGGAAGAACCGGTTGGGGTAAGTGGACGGTCATAGACAACGACCACATTAAACCCCATAACCTTTCTAGACACACGGCGCATGCTTTGGACATCGGTAAGCCAAAGGCTTCGGTTGTTGCAGAATTGCATGACTCCGTGATGGATGGCGCAAGTAACATTACTCCCTTAAATGTAGATGTATGCAATTTCTCACAGCCGCCTGTGACCAATGCGCTGATGTCCGCACAATTAGTCATAGATGCATCTACAACACTGGAGTACCCCCGTGCTGTTAGTGGGGTAGATAATGTTGGCAGACATATCTCAGTCTTTATAACCCCAAAAGGAACTGATGCAGTGCTGCTTGCCGAGGATGAAGAACGCAAGATTCGTTTGCGCACACTCGAAGCCCAGTACTACCGGGCTCTGATTCAGGAGGTATGGGGACAAGACCATCTCGACGGTAACCTAGGCTCATACTGGAGTGGTGCAAGTTGCCGAGACATCTCGCTTGTTATGCCCTATTCAAGAATACTTAACCACGCCAGCACATTGGCTGAGCAAATACCGACAATAGCAGCTTCTCATAAGCCAAAAATTCGTATATGGAAGCGCGATCCGGAGCAAGGCACAACGGTGGTACACGATGTGATACCGTCAAAAGAAATTCGAGACAGGTTTGGTGATTGGGAACTCTTTATGGACGAGGGGTTACTGGATCGTATCCGGGAATGGCGAGCAACGCGTCTCCCCAGCGAAACTGGTGGGGTGCTATTAGGTTATTATGATTTTAACGTTTCAGCAATTACAGTGGTCGCAGCCCTTCCTCCGCCCCCAGACAGTAAGGGTAGCTCAAGGTCATTCCAACGAGGCATCGAGGGCTTGTTGAATACGGTTCGCGAGGCGTCAAGACGAACTGCGGGCACAGTCGAGTATATTGGTGAATGGCACAGTCATCCACCTAAACATTCTGCATCGCCTAGTGAAGATGATCTTATTCAACTTGCCGATCTCACAAGGAAGATGTCCGAAGATGGGCTCCCTGCCGTACAGCTAATAGTCGGTGAACAAGATATCCAGATACTGCAAGGCACGATAAAAGAATGAGTTCACCGGTTCCCAGCATTGCTATTGCACTATCCGGTGGCGGCATCCGAGCAATTGTCTTCCATCTTGGCGTTATACGACTTTTCGCCGAGCGTTGCTTGCTTGAGCATGTCAAGCGGATTTCTACAGTCTCAGGTGGCAGCTTGCTTGTGGGTCTTATTCTTCAAAAGAGTCAGTACCAATGGCCATCCTCAGAGCACTTTGTGAAGACTGTGTATCCATGTCTGCGGGATATGCTGTGTCAAAGAAGCTTTCAATGGGGTGCGTTGAGACAGCTCCTGAACCCAGCAAACGTACCATTCATCTTTTCTCGGGCAAACCTATTAGCGTTGGCGATCGAAAAAGAATGGAATATTCGGATCAGCCTGTCTGAATTACCTCATACGCCGGAGTGGTCCATTAACGCCACGACGGCTGAGAATGGCAAACGATTTCGGTTCAAGCAATGCGACATTGGCGATTACCAGCTAGGCTATGCTGCCCCTGGGGAGTTTCCTCTTGCCAGTGCCATGGCAGTCTCTGCAGCTTTTCCAGGTGGATTCGGACCGCTACGATTGAATGCCACACTCTTCGATTGGAAAAAACGGGAATGGAATGCCCCCACGGGAACGGAGCAATCCGTCAATATCGGCTACAAAGCTCTGCACCTATACGACGGGGGCATCTATGACAATCTCGGGCTGGAACCATTCTTTGATGCAGGACGTGGAAACACCAAACATCCAGGGAACGTCATAATCGTCTCCGATGCCGGACGGCCCTTACCATCAGGCTTTGATTCTTTCGCACTGAATCCGTTTCGACTTAAACGCGTCGCTGACATTATGTCAGACCAGTCCCATGCACTGCGTGTTCGAACCTTCTCGAACTATCTCCAGGAGAGCCCTGGACGGGGCGCATTCATATACATTGGGACACCTATAGAAACTCAGTTGCCATGCAAGTCGGCCACGTTCGCCTCGAACTTTCCGACCACATTGCGCCGAATTGATTTGACCGAGTTCGATTTACTCGCCAACCACGGATATCAGGTGGCTAGACAAGTTGAGCAGGTTTATGGCTTATGTGGCACATCGGAAAGAAGACAGAACTTGTAAGAGGTTCTTCTGCCGCTTGCTCTTCGTCAAAGAGCGATGTCATCCTCCCTAGAATAGCAGGTTACTCTTGGTTGACGCTCAACTCAGCTTTGGCAAAGACGGTTTCTTCAGACGGTGGCCATTCTGGACACGCGCCCAATAGCCTCGCGGGGGGACGGGTACCATCAGACTGCGGCATATCTTCCCTAATCTCACACCGGAAATACCATACGACTTGGCAATCTCCTGGACAGGTCGTGACCAGACCTGTTCATAGAGGGCTTTCCGGTCATAGCGTCTCAGGAGTCTAGCCACTTCGTCCCTACGCCGCTCGCCCTCACGGACAGGCTTCTTCCAGAGGCCAAGAGCGAGCAACCGCGCTTGTATGCTCGATGTCCGAATGAGCTCTTGGTACGTCTCAGGCGCACAGACTTCCGGTCGCTTGAGACGTCCCATGATTGGCTTAAGATCATAGTCCCGTAGTTTTAGCAGAGACCGTCGAATGTCAGCGAGGCGTTGAGGATCAAACTCTTGCCATCTCACTTTGCAGGCTAAAAGCGCTTCAATCGTTCCTGTTCCTCTGTGGAAACTACCCCAAGGAAAAGGATTTGCCACCCACCAGAGCTGAGAGTTGATTATTGAAGTTACGTCCTTTGGCAACTGGATAGACGAAAGGAACGAGATGATAGATCCGGACTTCGCATACCGGTACAGCTCGTCAAAATTATCACGAGAAGGGTCGGGACCAAGTCTCTGGAGAATGGACAGGTGGCCCTCGCTTGCTGCCCGTTCTATTGCCGACCACCCGCTTCGCCCTTCCCCTTCCCCTGTATCAGCGTCATCTGAAGCCGGCGCATGGGCGTCGGCTCCTGCCCAGAGACAGAGCGCTACTCCTTTCTCATTCCCTTCGCGAGCCTGATGGCCAAGAGCCAGATTCAATTCATTCTGAATCTTCTGATCCTCTGTCCGATGCCGCTTCACAAATCCCAAGAGCGGGCGGTTGGATGTCCCGTGACCCAAGATCGACGCCATCTCATGGCCTCTCGTCAGATCATACCCTGCACTCCTAAATCGCTCATACAGCTCCGCGTTATAAGTGCTCAGCACCGTATAAACGTCGACGCTCTTGAGGTCTGCTCCCCACTCAAGCAAGAGATCGAAAAGATCCCAGCGTCTCGCCTGCAGAGCCATATCAAGCGGACGATACCTCTCAAGTTCTAGTTGATAGCCTTTGCTTAAGAGAAGCCGCACGAGCGAGTGTTGGCCCGTTTCAATGGCGATCTGTAGCGCCGTCTTCGGTCTTGTGCCCTTGCGGAGGGCTTCTGGTGCAACCTGAAGCGGCTTTTCTTCAGAAATCCAACGTTCCACCTCATAGAGGCGCCCTTCCCGACAGAGCTGATGAAGGGGCTTGAGTTCTTCAAGAGATCGGGCGAGACGAGGCGGCCTATTGGGAATCTGCCCTTCAGCCATAGTGGCCACCTCCCGTAATAGGTCTAGCAGGCTTGTGGCGCCTTTTATGTCATTTCTCTAAAAAAGAGAAGTCCCACCACCCACGCATTGGAACCCAAATGCAACCAACTGTCACAATCACATTATGCGCAATATACTGTAATTGCTTAATATTTTCGTCATTACATTGTCTTGACATTAAATTATTATCGAGCTATCTTTAGCAGTAACAAGAGGTGACCTATGGCAGCCCGTGTACTTCGTACTGAAAAACTAGATCTTCGGGTAAGCTCTTCAACCAAGCGAACGCTGGAAGCTGCCGCCTCTGTCTCTAAACGTACAGTGAGCGCGTTTGTCCTTGAAAGTGCACTGGCCTGTGCGGATGAAGCATTGGCAGATCGCCGAATGTTCTCTTTGAGCAAGGCTAAATGGACTGCGTTCTTGGCTGCACTTGATGCTCCGACTCGCCCTCTCCCTCGGATGCAGCGTCTATTAACGGAGCCAGGCTTCTTTGATGCTACCCCTGCACCTAGCTCTAAAGAAGAACGTTGACTAGGCGTATCGAGAAACTTCAGCAGCATCACGCTGTTGAAGCGTTCGACTGCGGACGAGAAGATCTAAATCGCTTTCTCCAGAAGCACGCACTACAAAATCAACACAGCGGTGGATCGCAGACCTATGTGGGTTTGTCCGATGAAACTGTAATCGGCTACTACGCACTTGCCGTGGGATCGGTGGAGCAAGAACAGGCCCCAGAGCGAGTGAAGAAAGGGCTGGCAAAGCATTCCATTCCCATCATGCTGCTTGCCAGGTTAGCTGTAGATCTCCGCTGGCAGAAACAAGGAGTCGGTGCTGCACTATTGAAGGACGCTACTCTGCGGACTCTTCAGGCTGCAGATATTGCAGGAATTCGTGCTCTCGTGGTCCATGCCAAAGATGAGGCTGCTAAAAAGTTCTACGAGCGCTTCGATTTCATCCCTTCACCAAGCGATCCCTTGCATCTCTTCATTCTCCTCAAAGACCTTCTAAAGATCGTCTCATAAAACCCATCCTCAGCAAGACCGTCGCAGCCACGAGCGCAATATCACTCGTACCGAAGTGGTGTTATTACAGTGTTAGAAAACCCGACAAAATGGCAGGAGGAGCGACAAAGAGAGACAAGTAGAACTGAACGGGAAAAGTTGTCAATCGCCTGGAATGACAAGGGGATTGCCCTTGTCATCAACGACTTGAGCAATCCCCCTGACTGTGATCCCAAAGCAGGCGCGCTACCGAGCTGCGCTACGCCCCGACACTGGAATAACAATCACGACGACTGAGACCTACTTGCTGAGCCACCGGCCCTGCAGGTTTTCAGACCCACAGACAGGATACATCAAAGAATTCACGGAAGTCTTTGATCGGCCTATCTTTATACAGGAACACCCGGTGAGAGTCTAGGCGTCGCCCCTTCCGTAACTCCCTAAAAGCTTCATGGACTTCAGGGGTCGTGGGGACAACCCCGGTCTGGCCATTTTTGGTCGTCCGTAGCGTGAACTCCCTCCGGTGCAAGTCTTCGTCAGGCCATTCAAGCTGTAAGAGCTCGCCCGCGCAACTCCCCTACCCGTTCTCCAGACAATCAAGCACACAAAATCACACGAGTGTTAATACACCTGACAAATTA
>CXWL01102402.1_pt2 | contig 29634 bp, 33 predicted proteins | sample 590931 | NCBI WGS metagenome assembly CXWL01 (sample SAMEA3498368, study PRJEB10139) | groundwater metagenome | biome: water well; material: biofilm material | place: Germany | collected 2015-04-27 | reverse complement strand
GCACAACTTGCCGAAATTAAAGACTAGCTGAAATGCTAGTTAAACTGGAAAGCTAAATTGGCTATCACAAGACCATCAACTCAAGCTGGCATCGGCATGACATCACTACGCACGCGCGAGCGTATGTTGGTACGTTTGCGTGAACAAGGCATTAAAGATGAAGTCGTACTTTCTGCGATTTCCACAATTCCACGTCATATTTTTGTAGATGAAGCGCTATCCATTCGTGCTTATGAGGATGTGTCGCTTCCAATCGGCTTTGGCCAAACCATATCGCAACCTTATATCGTGGCACGTATGTCTGAGATTTTACGCAATGCTAATGGATTGCACAAAGGCCGCACACTAAACAAAGTACTTGAAATTGGCACTGGCTGCGGCTATCAAACTGCGGTGTTGTCTAAACTGGCAAAAGAGGTCTATTCTGTTGAGCGCATTCGTCCCCTGGTGATGAAAGCGCGCGGACATTTGCGCGAACTCAAATGTATAAATGTCAAGTTAGATCATGCTGATGGCAATATGGGTTTACCACAACTGGCACCATTTGATGCTATTTTGGTTACCGCTGCCGCCAGCCATATTCCACAAGACCTGTTGGATCAACTGGCTATCGGCGGTCGATTAGTGATACCTGTAGGTACTGATGAGCAAATTTTATATCTGGTTGAACGCATATCTCAGCTAGAGTACCGCCAAACTAAATTAGAGCCCGTGAAATTTGTACCTTTATTAGGTGGTATCAGTTAGCAATGCATGCAACCCGTTACTTAGTTATATCCTGGCTAATATTGAGCCTTGCAGCTTGCNNCTGACTCAGCTAATGCTCAGAAAAATCCAGCCGCAAACAGGCCAACCTACAAAGCTGGAGATTGGCGACCCGATGCTTACATAGTTAAAAAAGGTGACACACTGTTCAGCATTGGTCTTGAGCATGGCTATTACTATAAAGACATTGCAAAGGCCAATGATATTGCGGCACCATACAATATCAAGGTGGGGCAATCGCTTAAATTTAGCGCTCTAAAAGATAATCCAGCCAGCACTGAAAACAAGCCTGTACAAGAAAATAATGATGGAGTGGAGACTTTTCCAATCAACACCTCACCCATCAATACTGATTCAATCACAACAAATACGGCTACCACAGGTTCAGCACAAACAACACCAACAATTGTAGCGATTTCTGAGCCTAAAGCCTTACGCGAGCCATATAGTGAAGATGCGCTAAAAAGGCCACTGCCTGTAGCTAAGCCTGCCGCTGAAAAGCCCGCTCCTGTCACACCTGCGGCTAAGCCAGTAACTACAACCACACCCGACACTACTAACAAATCTAGCGTTGAATCACCTGAAGATATTGATTGGGCATGGCCAACCAAAGGCAAAGTGACCGCCAGCTTCAATGAAGCCAGCAACAAAGGTCTCGATATTACAGGGGCTACGGGCCAGGCAGTGAATGCCGCCGCCGCTGGCAAGGTAATTTATAGCGGTTCAGATTTACGTGGTTATGGTAAGTTAGTCATCATTAAACATAACACCATTTATTTATCTGTTTACGCTCATAACAGCTTGATTATTGTGAAAGAAGGCCAACAAGTGAGCCGTGGCCAAAAAATCGCAGAAATGGGCAACACCGATAGCAATGCAGTAAAGTTACACTTTGAGATTCGCCGCCAAGGTAAATCTGTTGACCCGAGTAAATATTTAGCCGCTAATTAGATGCATCAATATTGAATCAATAAGGAACGTAATATGGCCCAGATAAAACCAAGCAACAAGGTAGACCCCAATAAATACACTAAAAACAAAGACATTAAGCCAGAAAGCAAGTCAAGCGTCATAGTTGCTGTTGTGCGTATGGGTTTAATGCTTGTTGGTATTGTTGGAATAGCCATGGAAATGTTTCGTGACGATGGGTGGCTGAAAACCGCCCTTGGCAAGCTGTTTGAGTCAACCACTAGCATGATGTTTATCCCCGTGATTATTTTCGTACTGTGGCTGCTTAATCGCTGGATGAGTTCCTCAAACAAATCTGAAACTAAAAAAAGTGGGGATTTTCCGATGTATGTGATGATGGCAGTTGGTGCATACTATTTGTTCATGTTGCTGACAACCGGCTCTTTCTAAAACAATACTCTGTAGTTAATTACAATAAAAAAGCGGCTAGAAGCCGCATTTTTATTGCTGTATTCTAACTAATTAGCTTTCTTGGCCTCTTGTTGGTAATACGCACGTACCTGAGTCATATCAAATTCGCGTGCCCATTTAATAATTTCATCAAACGCTGGTGCGCCAATTTCACCCACTTGCGCATGAATGCCCGCTTGTTCACGAATCACCAAAATACCTGGAATTTGATTTACTTCAAAATATTCACCAATATCAGGGTCAGTTTCAGTATTCACCATACCAAATACAATGTCTGGGTTAGCCGCAGCAGCCGCTTCAAACGTCGGCGTAAATGCTACGCAAGGGTCGCACCAAGGTGCCCAAAAATCTACAATCACAAAATCGTTATTTTCGATTGTTTCTTTGAAATTCGCTTTATTGAGTGCAACAACAGCCATGACGACATCCTAAATTTAATTGATTAACTTGATAACATGATAATTTGAATAACTAGCGAGAGTTTATCAGACGCGGCCATTTTAGTTAAGCACGCAAGTTAAGTTCGACATCACAATAATGTACTAAACGACAGGCTTACCCCAACTACCTGCAAAAAACAATTCATTGAGTGGGCGACGTGAACGCTCTGCAATTTCACGTGCTAACACCTCACCCTCTAAGCTGGCAATATCAGCTGGGTAACCTACTGCAATCATGGCCATTGGAGTGTATTGCGCCGGAATAGCAAAGGTTTCATGCGCCATATCTGCGTTAAAACCACCCATTTGATGCGCCATCAAATCCATACCGCTCGCTTGCAAACACAGGTTCTCTGCTGCGGCTCCTGTGTCATGTTGCGCCCAACGGTTAGGCTGCTGATTGTGGTTAAACAAAGTATCGGCACACGTTAGCAACAGCACCGGCGCATCTTTCACCCATGCTTGATTACCTGGTACCAGGCAATCAAACGCTTGTCGCCAAGCATGTACATCGGTATTTTTATCCCACACAATAAAACGCCAAGGTTGGTCACCATAACAAGATGGTGCCCAGCGCGCAGCTTCAAGTAAAGCGATGATTTGCATATGGCTTACTTGTTTACTGGCATCATAAGCACGACCGCTCCAACGGTTGGCGATGGTTTCGTTAATCGGCACCTGGGTAATGGCAAGTTTTTGCATGACTATTAAGCCCTCAAAAATGGATAATCGGTGTAACCTTTTTCAGTTCCACCATAAAAGGTATTTGAGTCAGCTTCATTGAGTGGTGCATTTGTTCTATAGCGCTCTACCAAATCCGGGTTGGCAATAAATGGTACGCCATAGGCAATCACATCAGCGTGACCACTGGCAATTGCAGCATTTCCTCGCGCTTTGTCATAACCCAAATTCGCCATATAAGAACCTTTAAAGTGTTTGCGTAATGCAACGAAATCAAACGGTTGCACCTCGCCACCGCCAGGAATACAACCTTCCAACACATGTAAATAGGCTAAGTTAAATTGATTTAGCGCATCTGCTACGTAATTAAATAGTACCTGCGGATTGCTATCTTGCATGTCGTTGAATGGATTGACTGGTGAAATACGAACACCCACTTTACCTGCACCTGCAACGCCCACCACTGCCTTGGTGACTTCTAGCAATAAACGCGCACGGTTTTCAACACTCACGCCGTAATTATCGGTGCGCTTATTGCTGCCGTCACGTAAAAACTGATCTAGCAAATAGCCATTAGCCGCGTGAATCTCTACACCATCAAAACCCGCAGCAAGCGCGCATTTTGTGGCGTGAATGTACTCATTAACGATATTAGGTAATTCGCTTGTATCCAACGCACGCGGCTCAACATAATCAACCAAACCTTGGTAAGTAAAAGCTTGGCCTGCTGGTCTAATGGCAGAAGGTGCAATTGGCAGCGCGCCGTTGGGCAACAAATTTGGGTGCGAAATTCTGCCCACATGCCATAGTTGCAATACAATTTTGCCGCCTTTAGTATGTACGGCTTCAACTACTTTTTTCCAGCCAGCTACTTGCGCATCGGTGTAAATGCCTGGCAAAGCTGGGTAACCGTGCGCCATAGCGGAGATTGGCGTTGCTTCGGTCACTATCAACCCCGCTGAAGCGCGTTGCTCGTAATAGGTCACGTTAATGGGTTGCGGCACGCCGCCCTCACCTGCTCTGTTGCGGGTCAATGGCGCCATCACCATGCGATTTTTAAGGCTGATTAAACCTAAACTGACTGGGCTGAATAAATCTAATGCCATGTGTTTCTCCGTAAAGCGTTAATTGATGCTGCAGTATTATTTCCTAAACGGTCTTTTACTTGAGTGATTTCTCTGGCGGCAGTTTCACACCTTCAATCAATAATGTAATTTCAATATCGTCACCTACTGGCGCATCAGGCTTAAGCGACCAGGCAAAGCCAAAGTCGCTGGCTTTAAGTATAGTATGCGCTTCTAAACCCATACGATAGCCACCCCAAGGGTCTGTGCCGAAACCTAGCACTGTAAATGGAAACGCCATTTGTTTAGCAACACCATGCATGGTAAAAGTACCCGTAATGACGCCTTCAGTATTATTTTTAGCTTCAACTTTACTGCTGACAAATGTCATCTCGCTAAATCTACCTGCGTCTAAATACTCCTCTTTTTTAATATGGTCATCACGCTTGGCATTAGTACTATTAACACTGAGGACATTGATTTTTGCCTCTACCGATGAGTTCGCCAAATTATTACGGTCAATTAAAATCTTACCTTTAATATCGCTAAAAGTACCCGATGTTTTAGAGGCAACATGTCGTATGTTCCAATTGGCAAAACTGTGCCCATTATCAATGTTGTAAGCCTCTTGGTCTGCCATGGCAACACCAGAAACTACCACTGTACTCAGCAGCACAATTGCTTGCAGACTATTTTTTCTCATGTTTACTCCTCGCTCAATTTAAATAATTGTCTTAATGATATCAGCTGAATATGACAACTGGTTTGGTTAGTATGTTGCATCATTTATTGTGTGCTTAGGCAAATCAAACAATAACAATTCAGCCTGTGTATTGGCTTTAACCGTTAATTGCTTCGCGCCATCTAACATCAATGCATCACCCGCCACCAAACGCTGCCCGCTGATTTCCACCTCACCTGCCACCACTTGAATATACGCACTACGATGAGTTTGCAACGTGTAATCTAATGACTTATTTGTACTCAGGTTAGTTGCATAAAGCGCCATATTTTGATGCACCACCAGTGAACCATCATGACCATCTTGCGAGGCAATCAAACACCAACGATCTTGCTTTTGACTGGCAGTAAAATTTTTTTCTTCATAACTCGGTTGCAAATAGTTATGCTCTGGCAATATCCAAATTTGTAGCAAATGCACACTATGGATATTTGAAGCATTAAATTCGCTATGCACGATACCAGTGCCCGCGGTCATGCGCTGAACATCCCCTGCTCTAATCACAGAGCCATTGCCAAGACTATCTTCATGCTGCAACTCACCTTGCAACATGTAAGTGATAATTTCCATATCGTTATGTGGATGCATACCAAAACCTTTGGCAGGTGCAATCACATCTTCGTTAATCACGCGCAGTACGGAATAACCCATATGCGCCGGATCATAATAGCTAGCGAAAGAAAATGAATGGTAACTATCCAGCCAGCCATGATTAACATGGCCGCGATCTTGAGAGGCTCGAATCTGCATTAAATACCACCTTTCAGAGTCATTCTTTGACTATATCAATGTGCTAATATTAGGGTGTTACGATTTAATTTCAAGGTAAAAATACTAATGTCACAAGACCAATTACCAGAAGAATTTGCACCTCTCAACAGAATTGCGATTAGAGCGATGCTTTGGCTCAACGGCTTTGCACATATTGTGATTGGCTTGGCTTTAGCAACCTCTGTCATTATGTTTACCTGGCTATTTTTTAAGGATGTGAAAGATGCCGCCTATGCACATAACCTTGTGCATGGCTTTTTACACGCACTAGGCACCCTCATGTTGCTATGGTCTATTTCCGCACTCATTTCGGCAGAAATACGCTATTTGAATGGCAGTAAGCTTTTAGTCGAAACCTTTATCGAAGTGGTGCTGGTGTTGTTTTTACGTAAATTGATTGTGATGCCGGTACAAGATGCAACACCCACCATCGAAGAGGTGGGCATGTGGGTCGGTGGCGCGTTTATGCTCGGCGTAATTTATGTGCTCATCCGCTGGGGTCAGAAGCAGCATCAGGAATGACGCGAGAAAAATGCTACTCAAAGTTGCTTTTAAAGCAATATGAACAATAACCCAACAAACCCGCCAGAAGACAAATTGAGCACAGACCAAGTTTACATGCAGCTTGCTTTAGCACTAGCGCATGATGCCGCAATGGCAGGCGAAGTACCCGTGGGCGCGATTGTAGTTAAAGATGGCGTTATTATCGGCCGTGGCAGCAATGCGCCCATAGGCAGGCATGACCCTACTGCGCATGCAGAAATTATCGCCATACGCAATGCCGCACAATACTTAGGTAACTACCGTTTGGTCGATTGCACACTTTACGTAACGCTAGAGCCTTGTGCCATGTGCACTGGTGCTATCCAGCATGCGCGCATTGCCAGGCTGGTGTATGGTGCTAACGACCCTAAAACTGGCGCATGCGGTAGCGTGGTTAATTTAATGGCGGAACCTAAACTGAACCATCACACAGAAATCACTGGCGGCGTAATGGCCTCAGAATGCGGGATGGAGTTATCTTCGTTTTTTAGTTCTCGCCGTAAAAAAGCGTCCTAAAAGTAAACGGGTCATAATCAATAAAAAAGCCGACTAGATGTCGGCCTTTTCGATACTTCTTTCTAAATCAATTTAATCATTACCGCCCATTAAGCCCATCAATAACTGAAGCAAGCTAGTAAACAAGTTGTAAATACTCAGGTAAAGACTCATCGTAGCCATTACATAGTTAGTTTCGCCACCGTTCACAATACGACTCACGTCATATAAAATAAAACCAGAGAACAGGATTACACCAATAGCTGATAGCGCCAATGTCATGGCTGGAATTTGCAGAAAGATATTAGCAAGTGATGCCACAATCAACAGAATAATACCCACCAATAAGAATTTACCCATAAAGCTAAAGTCTTTTTTAGTGGTAGTTGCAATACTAGCCAGCGTTAAAAGAATGATACCTGTGCCGCCTGCCGCTAAACCAACAATTTGACCGCCATTGCGCAGGTGTAGTGCATGCTGCAGGATTGGTCCTAACATTAAACCTAACAAAAACGTTAAACCCAACAATAAAACCACACCAATACTGCTATTGCGATTTGCTGAAACTGCCGCAAACATGCCGTAAAGAACGGCCATTGCACCTATTGCAAAAATGAACGGGTGTTGCTGCGCAAATGCAAAATTCATGCTCATGCCAATAAACGCGCCAATGACGGTTGGGATGAGCGAGAGACCTAACAGCGCATAGGTATTACGCAGGACTTTATTAGTTACTTGCTGAGCTGATTCTGAACGACCTATAACTTGCATTTCGTCAAACATTGTTTGATTCCTTTTGAGTAATAAAAAACTAAAATACTACAGGTACATAAGATAGCGACTAACCGAATAAGTTTCAAGTAGAAAATTGTTACAAATTGCACATTACTTGCATATCACCTAAGCAAATAGCTCGCCTTCTGTCTTACCCACTTGCGCTACCTGATGAACTGCGCGAACGAACTCGGCGCTTTCATGCAACGCATCTAAACATGGTGGATGCTTTTGCCCATGCATGCGCGCGAGCCTTGCGATGCTTTGTGCTGAAATGGTCCATTTTAAATTTTCCAGTAATTCATCTAGCATAGCTGATTGATTGCACAGCAGCACCATGTCGCAGCCTGCATTTAACGCAGCCAAAGCACGCGCAGTCACATCACCACCTGCAGTTGCGGCCTCCATACTTAAATCGTCGCTAAAAATCACACCATTAAAGCCCAAATGCTCGCGCAAGATTTTTTGTAGCCATCGCGATGAAAAACCCGCAGGCTTATCATCCACTTTCGGATAAATCACATGTGCTGGCATAATGGCCTGTATGCCGTCATCAATCATCATTCTAAAAGGCTGCATATCATGTTGGGCAATTTGGTCAAACTCGCGGTCATCCACTGGCATGCTCACATGCGAATCGGCCACCACAAAACCATGCCCGGGGAAATGTTTGCCTACCGCCGGCATGCCGCCTTTTTTAAGACCCTGCATCAAAGCAAAAGCTAAATCGTTAATCGCCTTGACCTCCAAATGAAAAGCGCGATCGCCAATCACCAAACTATCGCCATAATCCATATCTAAAACGGGCGTAAAGCTAAAATCAACGCCATGCGCACGTAGCTCTGCGGCTAAAATCCAGCCAGCTTCTGTCGCAAGCTCTTTAGCTTTTTTAGGGTTTTTATCCCAAATTTTTCCAAATTCACGCATGGGTGGAATTTTAGTAAAACCGTCTCGAAAACGCTGTACGCGACCACCTTCGTGATCTACGGCTATCAACAAAGGCGGGTAGCGCACCGCATGAATACTGGCTGTGAGTGCGTTTAATTGCACGCTATTAATGAAATTCCGCTTAAATAAAATCACGCCACCCACTAGCGGGTGTTGTAAACGGCGAATGTCATCGGCAGTGAGTTCTGTACCAACAACATCTAACATAATGGGGCCTAGTGACATGCTAACTACCTTCTTTATTTTGAAAATGCCAAAACTATAATTCCACCCTTACGTCTAGCTTATCGCGCAGGTAATCGCCGCCTAGATTAATCGCTAAAATCAAACTCATCAAGCTGGCACCCACAATTAGCACATAATGCGGAGCGACCAGCATATAACGTACAGCATCGCGTAGCATAGCACCCCACGAGGCATTTGGGCTTTGTATGCCTAGGCCTAAAAACGATAAACTTGCCTCGGCGATCATCACGCTGGCCAAGCTATAAGTAGCTTCTACCACTAAAATTGAAGCCAATAGTGGCAATATATGCCGCAAAATCATACGCGGCACGCTTGCGCGNNCCCGCAAAATCATACGCGGCACGCTTGCACCCAAAGACTCTGCCGCTTGCACATGCTGGCGATTGCGTAGGCTCAAGGTTTGGCCTCGTGTCAGCCGTGCGTAACTTACCCAGCCAGTGATACATAAAGCAATCATTACATTACCCAAGCCTGGCCCTAACACTGCGGCAAAGGCAATGGCTAATAAAATACCTGGGAAAGCCAAAAAAATGTCCGTAATTTGCATCAAAGCCTGGTCAACTTTTCCACCATAAAAACCAGCAATCAGGCCGATTAGAACGCCTATGGTCATAGTAACAATAGTGACCGTAATCGCCACTAGAAAAGAAACTTCTACGCCACGTAACAGTCTGGCTAAAATGCTGCGACCAAGGTCATCTGCGCCTAACCAGTAAATGGCGTTAGGCATGCTCAAAATAGTGTTCAAATCAATTAGATTAGGGTTTAGCTGGAGCAATCGCCCTGCCAACACGGCAACAACCCAAAAACCTAAAATGATAAAAGACAGTTTTTTTATCATGGTTAATTCGCAAACTTCATGCGGGGATCGACGAATCTATAGAGCATATCAGTCAATAAATTCACCAACACGTAACTTAGCGCCACCACCAGCACACATGCTTGCGTCACTGGGTAATCGCGCTTTTCAATGCTCTCTACCAACAGCCGCCCAATGCCATCCCAACTAAAAATCGTTTCAGTAATTACTGTACCGGCCAACAAGCTACCCATTTGCAAGCCTACAATGGTAATAATCGGCAATAACGCTGCACGTAATGCGTGACGTAAAATCACGGTTGTCTCAGTTAAGCCCTTGGCACGTGCAGTACGAATGTAATCGTCATTCAACACTTCAAGCAAACTGGTGCGCGTCATGCGGGTGAGTATCGCGCTTAAACCAAAGCCAAGTGTCAATGCAGGCAACATAATAGAAGCCTTCGATTCCATGCCACTCACAGGCAGCCAGCCTAGCCACACAGCAAATATCAGCATCAACATCGGCCCTAGCCAAAAAGCTGGCATGGCTGATAACCGTACTGAAACTATGGTCACGATTAAATCCTGCCACTTGCCAGCTTTAAGCGCAGCGTAAATGCCAAGTGGAATGCCAATACTCAAGCCAATTAACAGCGATAAAAACGCCAATTTAAGCGTTGCAGGGTAGCGTGTTTTGATGAGTTCGATAATCGGTGTTTTAGTGTGTATGGATTGTCCGAAATCACCTTGGACTAATTTGCTAAGATATGTACCAAATTGTTGAATGATCGGTTGATCCAGGCCTAAGTCCGCACGTAATTGGGCGCGATCTGCCAATGCGGCAGAGTCGCCCAACATGACTTCTACAGGGTCGCCCGGCACTAGATGTATGAGTAAAAAGGTGAATAATAACACGCCGAAGATGACGATAAAAAAACTAAATAACCGTTTAATCATCTAGCTTTCCCTGTCATTCCGACGAAGGTCGGAATCCAGTGGCGTGACGATGCAAGTCTGCTCGATTAAAGTCTCTGGATTCCGACTTTCGTCGGAATGACAAACTAGGTAAATCAAGCTATTCATTCAGAATACTTACCTGCATTCCCACTTCAACCAAATCAAACATCTCAATAATATCTGCATTACGCATACGAATACACCCATGCGAGCCTATCTTGCCCATTTCTGTACTATCAGGCGAACCGTGAATGTAAATATAGCGTTGCATCGTATCCACATTCCCCAGCCGATTTATGCCAACCTCAGTGCCAGAGAGCCATAAAATACGCGTTAAAATCCAATCACGCTTTGGAAACTCCTCCATCAGCCCAGGCGCGCAAATCTCGCCTGTCGCTCTGCGCCCCACAAACACAGTATTGGGTTCTGCATTTGCGCCAATCTTGGCACGGATGATGTGATTACCTAACGGTGTGCAACCGCTATCTTTCTCGCAGCCTGCGCCATTAGCTGCAGTTGAAACGCAATATTTAGCTTTTAATCCGCCAAAATCATCAAATAGCGTCAGGGTTTGCTGTTGAATTAAAATTTCAATGCGCATAATAGCTTATTGTAGTCAAATCATCCCAGTTACCGTCAGATTTTGGCGAATAATTGTTGATACCTTGGCGCATTGCGGAAAACTGACCTTCATACCAAAGCGAGATATACGGTAATTGGTTGTAAATACGCTTCGTGGCGGCTGGCCAATCTTCATTGGCAAGTAATTTATCTAATTCAGCATCCGCATAGCGTCCACGATTAAAACCATTAGGTGGAATGCTTTTTGAACCAAACGCTTTTGTATAAATTTCTGGCGTTTTGATGCCTACCCAAGTAAGCCCAAACAGTTGAAAATTACCTTGTTTTACATCGTCAAAAAACGTACCCCAATCTAAACTGCGGATTTCTAACGCAATGCCTGCAGGCTGCATTTGCGCTTGCATAATGGTAGCAAAGCGTACACGTTGCGCATCGGTAGAGGTTTTATAAACCAGCTTGAGCGGCAATTTAACGCCTGCCTCAATGAGTAATTGCTTGGCTAGCACAGGGTTGTAGTCATACAGTGGCAAGCTTGCATGGTTTGTATAGTGTTCTGGCGGCAATATCGCGCTTGCAACCCGCGTGTTTGAAACCATCACCTTTTGAATAATCGCGTTGCGGTCTATGGCGTGGGCTATGGCCTGCCTGACTTTTATATTTTTTAAAACAGGGTCTTGCATATTCAAACCAAGGTACGAAAAGTTAGCGCCCATGCTGGTTTTGACTATAACTTCAGGCTTGGTTTGCAAATACTTCACAAGCTCTGGCGGCAATTCTCCTTGCAATAAATCCACCTCACCATGCAATAGCTTAAGTACGCGCACGGTNNAGTACGCGCACGGTCGGGTCTTTTACTTCCAGCAAACTAATCTTCTGACCGTCTTTAACACGTTGTACCGTTAATTTATTTTGCCATGAAATAAATTTCAATGCGCCGTTGCCAATGGGCGCATGAGAAAAGTCGTGATTACTTTCAATGAGTTTTGCAGGCAAAATGCCAATAATCAGCTTGGCTGGGAAATGGCTATCGGCCTGTTTTAACTGAAATACCACTGCGTCATCATCTAGCATAATAATGTTTTTAACATTGGTAAACTCTGCCGTATGTGGCGAGTCTTTTAATGTAGCTAAAGAATCATAAGTGGCTTTTACGTCATTTGCAGTTAGCGCTGTTTGATTATGAAATGCTGCACGGGTTATATTGAGCGTAAAACGGTATTCTGTAGGGCTAATTTCAACCCACGAAGCCAGGCCGGGCGTGGGTTTTGACTGTGCATCAAAATCTACCAGACTTTGATAAATCAGCCGATTAATACGCTCTGAGGCTGCATCAGTGGCATAGCGTGGATCTAAATTAAGCGGTGTCTGGCCGATTGCAAAAACAATTTCACGGTTGAGTCGAGTGTTTGGGCTTTGCTGAGTACATGAACCTGTACACATAAACAGCAAACCTAAACAAAATCCAGCTAAAACATTAAATACCTTCATGGTATTCAAGTTTACTAGATTATCAACTGACTGAACGCCCGACTTTACTGATTATTTATTCAAGATTATCCATTAGACGAAAATATACGTAAAACCCGTTCGTGGTGATGCTGAGCTTTGTCGAAGCATCGAACCATGAATTGTCCTTCGACAAGGCTCTCCTGAGCAAGGTCGAAGGGCTCAGGGCGAACGAAAATTTGGCTAATGGACAATCCCGGTTTATCATTGCTGAGGGTGCAGTATTTGTTAATCCTTCAAAAAAACCAATAAAAGTTGGCGCTGATTTTTGATTCACTGATTTTTGATTCACTGATTTTTGATTCAACGTACAGTGGTTTACATCTTCTCCTCTGCTATACGTAAGCCTTCTTCAGCCTCTTTTTTACGACCAGCATCAGCATCTTCGCGGCCTGCACGAGCGGGTGCTGCCAATGCTTTTTTGTAATATTCAACTGCCTTCGCGTAGTCGCCTTGCTCTTTCAAAAAGTCAGCATAAAAATAATTAGGATCTATGCCGGCAGGATTAACTTGTAATGCTTTTTCCAAATAGGCGCGTGCTTTTTTCTTACTGCCAAAACCAATTGGCCAGCCTGGTACTTTGTAATACAGCGAACCTAAGCTGGTATAAGCAGAGCCTTGCAAAGCATGTGGATTAATTTTTTCTGTGGCTAGCAATAAGTCACGCGATTTTTCTGCAAATTTTAATGCGCCAATACCACCTTTGGCTTTAGCGTAACCACTGAGCGCAATAGCTTCCCAGATCATGGCTTCTGGCGCATTTGCGCTGTTTGTTGTCACTTGGTGCGCTTGTTCAGTCAATATCTTGAACGCGCTTTCTTGCACATCTTTACTGGTTTGGTAGTTGGCCTTTGCCCAATCATGCTGTATTTGTGCGATTTCGGCGTCCAGCTTTTCATCTGCAAATACTGGGGATGACAATGCGATAAAGCTCAGTAATAACATCATATTTTTCATGAGATTTCTCCTTTAGTAATTTTTGAAATAACTGTTTGCCTAATTCTTGTTAGCAACAAATTGTCGTGCGATTCTTACCTGTTTCTTTAGCCCAACATTCACGGCGCTCGGTAAAAATCCATTGAGCCAGGCAAAGAAAGACTCTGGCTGGCCGATATAATGTTCATGTTTTTCTGCTTCAATGGCTTTGATGATTTCTGCCACGACTATTTTTGGCTCATCCATGGCGGTTTTGGTCGCCTCCAGCATTGATGCAGCTTGATCGTTCATGGGTGTTTTTACTGCACGAGGTGCAACGTAGGTGACGACAATATTGCTGTCTACCAATTCGCGGCAAAGCGCTTGTGAGAAGCCGTGCACCGCGAATTTGCTTGCGCTGTATGTGGCGTAATGTGGAAATCCAATTGAGCCAAAGATAGAACCAATATTCACAATTTGTCCACCATTGCGTGCCAAAAGGCTAGGTAGTAGAGCACGTGTAAGCTGAATCGGTACAGTCGCGTTAATGTGCATCATTTGTGCGATACGCTCCACACTTTGTTCTTCGAACAAGGTAAAATCCAGTATGCCGGCACTGTTGATTAATATATCAACCGCCCCCAGATTTTCCATCGCTTCATTCACTACGCTTTGAGCAGGATAAGGCACTGTTTCTGTCGCTTGAAAATCAGAAATAATTGCTATTGCAGTCCCTCCTGATTGATTGATTTGTTCACACAGCGCTGCTATGCGTGCTTGGTCACGATCGACCAAAGCAAGCTTAGCTCCTCTGTTTGATAGAGCCAATGCTAAAGGTTGACCAATGCCGCCCGCTGCACCCGTTAATAAAATACGTTTTCCATTGAGATTCATGCTGCTACCTGTTGTGAATTAGCTGGGATAAAACGGTCACCCAGGTCACGGAAAATATCTCCGTACAATTTGTAGAAATTTTTAGCGCTATGAATCAGCAAAGCGCGTTCTTTTTCATCTTCTATTTTATTGACCAGCCATGCATAAAATTCGGTATGACCAACATCCAAGTCGCCATGAGAGGTTAAATAGCTGAAGGCCTTGCTGCTCAAGCCAAGGCTTTGTTGAAGCGCAGCACCTGCTTGCGTAGCCATTGCTACACTCGTGCCTTCAAGTACCAACACCATACCGAAAAAGCCGATAGGGTTGACACGATTGATCATGTCATAGGCGTAAGCCACCATCAGCTCTGTAGCTTGGCTCTGTTGATGGTTGGGTTGGCAATGACGCACAGCCTCTGCATCTGCGCCGCATTCTTTAATGTCGTTAAGTATCCATTCTTGATGGCCTAACTCTTCTTCAATGTATTCTGCAACCGCTTCACGCAACCATTCATAATGCTCAGGCAGACGCGAGCCACATAACATGAGGAGTGGCACGGTATGTTTTACATGGTGATAGGCCTCAGTTAAAAATGCTACATAGGCGGATAGGCTCACTTGCCCTGCAGCGCCTGCTTTTATCAATGGCAAATTAAATAACGTCTCACGTTCTTGCGCTGTCTCGTTCAACAATGTTTCATAAAACGGCATAAACTTGCTCCTTGTATTTTTCATTGATTCTGGGTTGATATTGCTGCCAGATGACATCACGTCGTAAGCGGCCATTAGCGGTGAGTTGATCGTTTTGTGGGGTGAAAGGAGCATCAGCCAATAGCCACTGGCTGACGCGGGCGTAATCAGGGAGTGTTTGATTGATCTCGGCGATGCTGTCATTCACTTCTGCTAGCGTTGCATTCTTTGCAGGCAAAATTACGGCTATATTCCATGGTCGAGCTTCACCAAATATAGCTGCCTGCGCGATAAAATGTGATAGCGTCAGCTCACGCTCAACCCATTCTGGCGCCACATTGCGGCCAAACGAAGTAATGAATTGATTCTTTTTTCGGGCAGTAATATATAAATAGCCCTCATCATCGAGATGGCCTATGTCGCCCGTAGGCCAGTATTGGATGTTCTGTGCGTTACTTTCGATATTTGTGTCGCTGGCGTAGCCGAGTAAACAAGCGCCTTTAACCAAGATTTCGCCATCTTCAGCAAATTTAACAGTCACATGTGGCAGCGGTTTTCCCACGCTGCCTGACTTGTTGCTGAGCGGTGTATTCAGCGCAACAACAGATGCACATTCAGACAAACCATAACCTTCATAGACTGGCAGGCCTACTTGCACTGCCCGATTGAGTAATTGAGGCGCTACCGAAGCACCACCGACTGCAACAAATCTTAAATAAGGTGGTTTTTGGCAACCTGCTTCGATGGCTGATACCAGTGCGGTGAGTAGCTCTGGGGTCAGCACAGTTGTAGTGGCTCTTGATGTGTTTAATGCCGCCATCATTGTTGGGATATTCAAACCAGTGGCGCCAGTTAAACCTACATGTGCCGCTGGTAAAAGCGTAGTCGTGGCACCCGCCAGAAGCGGCACATACAGGCCCGCAACGTTTTCGAGCAAGGTTGAGAGTGGCAGTATGCTTAAGTGTCGATCTGTTGATGTTGCATCCGTGGTTTGTAACAATGACAATGCGACTTGGTTTAATGCGTGTGCATCTAGACAAACACCCTTTGGTTTGCCTGTAGTGCCCGAGGTATAGGTGATTTTGGCGGTGTTGGTTGGCAGGGCTTTGCAAATCGGAAGTTCACTTGCATTTTTCACACTCAGTGTGAATTCAGTAAGTACTTTGTCGCCTACCAGATATTGTGTTTTATGCAGTATTTTTATGTCATGAGGCTTGCCATTTGTACTGAATACGCCAAGCAACTGCTCAAACAAAATAGGTTGGTCACTCAGTAGCACATTGATGCCTGCATCATCCATTGCATGAATCATTTGTTCGGCAGAAAAGAATTTCGGTAAAGGCACAACAGGTAAACTTAATTGCATGGCCGCTAGATCAATAATTGCCCATGCAGGGGAGTTATCCATCGCAATGCCTAATACCCTGGCAGCAGCGTGTTCTAGTTTTTGTGTCGTTTGTTCAATAGCAACTGCCAACGCAGCATAACTTAAGGCGCTATCATTGCCTTGTAATGCCGTTTTGTCAGGTGATTTAACTGCAAACTGCGCTATAGCGGCGATTACGCATCGACTTTTAAGATTCAAGATATTAAAACCTATAATCAAAGCGGCTGCATACGACGGATGGCCATTACTTGCGGGCGCTCATTATAATAAGTGCCCCAGGCTACACGCTCATGCTCTGGTATACGGTTAATACTGGCTTCACCTAACGGTTGCAAAGACATGTTGAGCTTGGTTAGCGAATTGCGTAAGGTAGAAATACCAGTAAATACCGCCCATTCTGAGTGGGTTGAATGTAAGTACACACTGATACTGGCAAGTAAGCTGCGTACGTTTGCAGGTTCTGCAACTGCAAGATTACCCACCTCCAAAATAGCTTCGCGAGTGATATTGGTATTGTTATGTTGAGATAAAAGCGTCTCAATCGGTGCATCCAGGTAGGTTTCTAAAAACAACTCACCTTGGTCAGCATGACGCAATCCACATACGGCCAATAAATTACCATTTACATCACGAACACTCATAAGCTTAGGCATGAAATGATTGATCTCGGCATTATGCGCACGCTTAAATATGGTGCGAACAAAATGCTCCAATTCCTGCCTGTCCGGTTCATTTTGTTCTGAAATGGTTGTAGTAACAGGCTGTGCCGCATGCAGGTGGATAGCAGCGCCTTTATTGCTACTTATATCTCTAGCAGAAACCTGAGGTAGATACTGATTTTGTGGATTCAAGACCTTTACTTGTTGTGCATATTGCATAAAACACTCCTGTAAGAATGTTTTGATATACGCAAGTGTTATGCCAAACTAGCATTTTCTAGAAGATTTAATAAGAATAATAAATTAAATCATTATGTTGTAAATTTTATCAGCTGAAATTTGATAGATATTGATACGACAAGGTAGTACGAATTTTGCAGGCTTACTGTTGTTAGTAAACAAAACCCTGCAAATTTCGTATGTTTTAAATACCTTTCGGATTAGACGCTAGCCGATTGAAAAAACAGAAACGCCATGTATCAATACAACGTTATTTTGTTGAATTTACTAAGGACAGTTTAATTCGGGCGCATTAGTGAGTAAATTGCCATCCAAATCAATCCAGGCAAGTGCTTTAACACGATTATCCAGTTTGCATGCATCGATATAACCAATAGCACCTGTGATATCAGCTACAAATCTGAGCATAGCTTCTTGTGAGTCAACCACATGTGGTGGTGAGATGCCGTGAAAGTACAGGCCATTCCAATAGTCGGCTTGTGTTTCAGGAGCGCTTTTTAAAATTGATTGTGAGAACTGTAGCCTAAGCGGGTTATTTGCCGAGTAATTCACTGCCTGAATGTGTTTACCATCTGCCCAATACAGTTTCTTGCGCCAAAATATCAATGAAAGTTCACTGGTATTTATCTGCCGAATACTGTGACTATTTGGCACGATCACAGCTAGCACTTCTGCAGTGGCTACGCTAACAAAGCTGGTAAGCAGTATGCTCGCAGATAATTGCATTAAAAAAAACTTACGCATTAGAATAATTTACGCATTAAAACAAAATGGCGAATGATGCCAGCAAGCCCTTGGGCGACTCAGGGCGCTCTTCATCGCCCCCAACGTACTCAATTTTAAGCACACGATTGGGAGCCATACGCCATGCCGTACCTAATAACCAGCGTTCGCTGGAACCTTCTGCAGGACGTTTGAAGTTTTCGACCCGTGCGACTGCAAACCATTGGTTACCCAGTGGTGCGACGCCTTGCAAGTAAGCGCCACTACCGCCGTCACTATAGTTGCTGTAGTAACGTTGAAAAGCCTCACCGCTGAGCTCCCAACCTTCATGCTGTGCTAAAAAATCCAACCCCAACATGCGGAAGCGATGACTATTTGGAATGTCCTCGCGAAACTCCAGCAAAGAGAGCCCCCAATTTACTTTGCCAGAAAGCGTGAAGCGAGCGCCCTTAGTATCTTTGTATGAAATTACGCCTTTATCAACAGTTTGGTCTTTTAACCCTTCAACAAAAAAACTGTATTCAAAGGCATTATTCGACAATGGCGCTACACCATAAAACATCAAGCCATTTATTGATACGGGAAATAGCCGGCTAGTGGCTAGCGGGCGTAATGATGTCCAAACCAGTGGTGCAGCATGCACTAAGTTCCAGCGACCAGTTGGCGTTAAAAATCGTCCTGCGCGCAGATTTAGTTTGTCTGATAAGTTGTAGTCTAAATAAAGGCGCTCCAGATCGAAGTAAAAGTCTTTACCAACTACTGTATCATCCTCATGAAAACTAAGTGGCCTTTCCAATTCCAGTTCGGAAAAAAAGCGAAAGCGGCTGCTATTTTCCCAGCTAAGAATAAGGCTGACTTCATTGAGAGCACCATCGGTTTTTCCACCAGGATGCACGTTGATTCCTGCGCTTGAGTAACCACCGAGATTAAAGTTTTCCCATAATGATGGGGCGTCTGTTTCAGCTGCCGCTTCCTGACTGATGCTTAAAGCGATCGCTACACTGACAGCGAATAGCAGTGATGTACGCATAATTTCTCCATATCTTAAAGCAAACATCGGTATTATGATTCTAATCATAAACTCTAACCGTTTCGGACTGCATTTCATTAAAACTTATGATCTCCTTATTCTCGCATTGAATCAGATGTTACGGAAAGCCTTACCTATACGGTTTATTTTACTGGGTGCATTTTTGCTCGCAGGATTGCTACCGACCATGTTAGTGACAGGGCTGGCTTTTTATGAGGCACGTAGCGCATTAAAAACTGAGATCGAACATGACATGCAAACGCGGGCCACCGCCACAGTGGATGAAATTGACCGCATTATGTTCGAGCGCCTACATAACACAGCAGCTTGGAGCCAACTGGAAGTTATGCAGGATGTACGGATTGGTGATGTAGATAAACGCCTATCAAAATTTTTGAGTGAATTAAAATACAGTTACCATGATATTTATAGCGAGCTCTATGTCATTGATAACAAAGGGGTTGTGGTTGCATCTAGCAAGGTAGATTCTATCGGGTTGCAACGGGCAATCCCTAGCGCTTGGCTGAGTGCAAAAGTCCAGCAGAATGATATTCACATGGCGCGCATTGTGAATGAGCAGCTATTTATTTCATCTGAAATTAAAGACACTTTTGAGGGCAAGGGGCTTGGCACGCTGGTGACTGTGTTTAACTGGAATCAGATCGCCAGCATTCTAGAAAGCGCGGTTTCTGGAAGAAGCGGTGCAGCATTGCTTGATAGTGATAACACCATATTGTCGATGACCAAGCGTTGGTCTGATACACAGGTAGCAGAAAAAATATCGGTCACTGCGAAAACCAAAGGCTATCAAGGCTATGACGGATTCGCCTGGCATGTGGTCATTTCACAGTATCGCTCAGATGCATTAGCCCCCATTCGCCAAATGGCCTATATTTTCATAGGGCTACTCATTGCAACGATTGCATTGGCAAGCTTTATCGCGGTTCCCGTGGCCACCGCGATGACCAAGCCCTTGAGAAAACTGACTGCGTTTGCTAATAACTTCATCCGTGAGCCAAGCAATGCGCCGCCGCCAAGTGGCGGAAATTTAATAGAACCTTTAGAAATCACTGCGTTGGCTAACGCATTTGGAAAAATGATTCATGATCTCGAACAATCTAAAGAAAACCTGACGCGTGCTGCAAAATTGGCAGTAGTAGGGGAGATGGCGGCAGCAATGAGCCATGAAGTGCGCACACCATTGGGCATTTTACGTTCCTCTGCACAAGTATTATTGCGTGAACCAAACATCAGCGAAGAAGGCCGAGAGGTTTGTGGTTTTATTATTGGTGAAACCGAACGTTTGAATAAACTGGTTTCCACCCTCATTGATTCAGCGCGACCACGTTTGCCAGAATTTAAAGAAACCAATATCACTGAGCTTGCACAGCAATGTGTTGCGATGTTGCGGATGCAAGCCGAGAAAAAACATATCGAGCTGGCTTGTGTAGCAAGCGATCATGCAATAGCGCTGTGTGACGCAGAACAAATCACACAGGTTTTGTTGAATTTGTTACTCAATGCCATTCAAGTATTATCAGACGGTGGCAAAATCATGTTGATGGTTTCCGACGCGATTGATCATGTATTGATCATAGTCGCTGATAATGGCCCCGGCATTCCTGCTGGGCAGCGTAGCCAAGTGTTTGAACCATTTTTTACGCAACGCACAGGTGGTATAGGCCTGGGTTTGGCCGTAGTCAAGCAAATCGTACTTGCACACCATGGCAAAATAAGTGTGCACCAAAGTGAATTAGGTGGCGCAGAATTCCGCCTGCAATTACCTGTGCCTGGAACAAAATAAATGTTTGGAGCAGAACACAAATGAGTCAACTGAAACGCATTCTCGCCATTGATGATGAACCCCACATGCGGCGTTTGCTCGAAATCAGTCTGCGCCAAGCTGGCTACGAACCTATTGTGGCTGAAAATGGCCGGGAAGCACTTAGCATCTTACGGGATGATAATGTCGACTTAGTGGTGAGTGATCTACACATGCCGGTAATGAATGGTTTAAAACTGCTAGAGGCAATGCGTAAAGAAAGTATCGACACCCCAATGATTATCGTCACCGCACAGGGTGAAGTTGCCTCGGCCGTGCAAGCGATGAAATTGGGCGCCTCGGATTACATTTTACGGCCATTTGATCTGGAAACATTGGAAATTGCCATTAGTCGTGCGCTTTCAATTACCCGCCTGAAAATAGAAAACCAGTTTCTGAGAGATGAGGCTGAACAAGTTGGTAAAAGTCTCATTGGTGAAAGTCAGGCGGTTCGTCAAGTGCATCAGGCGATTTCACAAGTAGCTGCAGAGAAAGTGACCGTGTTAATCACTGGTGAAACAGGTACTGGTAAGGAACTTGTAGCGCGTGCTATTCATCAACAGTCACCAAGAAAGGCTGCCCTTTTTGTTGCTGTCAATTGCGCTGCCATCCCATCTGAAATGCTGGAGTCCGAGCTGTTTGGACATGAGCGTGGCGCCTTCACTGGTGCGGTCAAGGAGCGAGTTGGCAAATTTGAACTGGCTGATGGCGGCACGCTTTTTTTAGACGAAGTAACTGAAATGCCAATCGCCCTGCAAGCCAAGTTATTACGCGCGTTACAAGAGGGTGTCATTGAAAGACTAGGTAGCAATCGGCCGCTAAACGTAAATATCAGAGTCGTTGCTGCAACGAATATAGACCCAATGCAAGCCATCAAAGAGGGCAAATTGCGGGAGGACTTATATTACCGGCTGAACGTATTTCGTATTGACTTGCCGCCATTGCGAGACAGATTAACCGACATTGGCATGCTGGCTTCCCATTTTCTGAAAAAACGTAACATCAGCATTGATGAGAGTGCTATGCACATGCTGCAAAACTATCGTTGGCCAGGCAATGTACGCGAGCTGGAAAATGTGTTGGAACGTGCCGCGATAGTCTGTGGTGGGCACACAATCAGTACGCAACATTTACCGGCAGATATGCTCTCAGGGAATGATCTTGTGACTAAATCAGGGTCAACGACGAATGTAGCACTCCCGCCAGCAGAAACACTTTCATTACCAGATGCAGTGCAGGCACTTGAGATACATTTAATTACAGAGGCTCTCAAGCTAGCGAATGGAAACAGGAGCCGTGCATCCAAGCTGTTGAGCATAAGCGAACGCTCGTTATGGTACAAACTAAGTCGCTATCATATGGCTGATATTAAGCAGAAATCTCAGTAAATTGCCACATATTAAAATTCACCTAAATATACCTTCTACCGACTCTTTTGTCTGTCATGCTTGTGATGCCCATTCTGGCAGGGCTATGATAAGATATTAACTCCAGTCAATATTCAAAATATTGAAGCAGAAAGTGAGCGCATTCTGCAGGCATATTGATTTACATCAAATAGGTTTTGGGTATGGTGCGACAGAATGTCACGTGTGAAACTCACAAAGAATTATCAATAAGTACTATGGGGGAACCAAATGCAAGACCTAAATACTGAATCAAACGCGTATAACGATGGTGTTGTACGGCAATTTTCAATCATGGCCGTAGTTTGGGGTGTAGTAGGCATGTTGGTGGGCGTGATCATCGCCGCTCAACTTGTCTGGCCTGAACTCAATCTTGGCTTACCGTGGACAAGTTTTGGTCGTCTACGTCCACTTCATACCAATGCTGTGATTTTTGCATTTGGTGGATGTACATTGTTTGCTACTTCTTATTACGTGGTGCAACGTACCTGCCAAGTTAAATTATTTTGTGGCAAGCTAGCTTCGTTTACCTTCTGGGGTTGGCAGTTGGTGATTCTTGCTGCAGCTATCTCCCTGCCTTTGGGTTATACACAAGGCAAGGAATACGCAGAACTAGAATGGCCGATTGACTTACTCATTGCTGTGATTTGGGTGTCTTATGCTGTGGTGTTCTTTGGTACCATAGCTAAACGTAAAGTCAAGCATATCTATGTAGCTAACTGGTTCTTTGGAGCGTTTATCCTCACCGTTGCTTTACTGCATATTGTAAATAGCGCAGCAATACCAGCTGGCTTCATGAAATCCTACTCCGCTTATGCAGGCGTACAGGATGCGATGGTGCAATGGTGGTATGGCCATAACGCAGTTGGTTTCTTCCTTACTGCAGGCTTCTTGGGCATCATGTACTACTTTGTACCGAAACAAGCCGGGCGTCCCGTGTATTCATACAGCTTGTCTGTTGTGCATTTCTGGGCGCTGATTTTTACCTATATGTGGGCAGGACCTCACCACCTGCACTACACCGCGCTTCCTGATTGGACTCAATCTTTAGGTATGGCATTCTCGTTAATTCTATTGGCACCTAGCTGGGGCGGCATGATCAACGGCATCATGACAATGTCAGGCGCATGGCACAAATTACGTACAGATCCTATCCTGCGCTTCATGATTGTTTCATTGTCTTTCTACGGCATGAGCACATTTGAAGGCCCGATGATGGCGATTAAAACCGTAAACTCTCTCTCTCACTATACTGACTGGACCGTAGGTCACGTGCATTCAGGCGCATTGGGCTGGGTAGGTTTGGTTTCTATGGGTGCCATCTATTACATGATTCCACGCTTGTTTGGTCAAAAACAAATGCACAGTATTAAAGCGATTGAATTGCATTTCTGGTTGGCAACCATCGGTATCGTGCTTTATATCGCCGCACTTTGGATTTCTGGTGTAATGGAAGGCTTGATGTGGCGCGCTATCAATACTGACGGTACACTTACTTATACCTTTGTAGAAAGTGTAAAAGCAAAACATCCCTACTACATCATACGTATGTTAGGTGGTCTGCTTTACCTAAGCGGTATGATTATTATGTTGTGGAATGTACTTAAAACAGCAACCAGTGGCAAACCTGCGCTTGCTTCCATTCCACCTGTTGCTGCTCACGCTTAAGGAAAACCATCATGTCAAATCACGATACAAAGGGTGGCTTCAGCCACGAAAAAATTGAGACCAATAACTTTCTGATGATTGTGCTGATTTTGGTAGTGGTGGCGTTTGGCGGACTTGTGGAGATTGTTCCACTGTTCTTCCAAAAATCTACCACTGAGCCGATTACAGGTTTACAACCATACACAGCAGTTCAGCTTGCCGGACGCGACATCTACACACGTGAAGGTTGCTACAACTGCCACTCACAAATGATACGTCCGTTCCGTGCTGAAACTTTGCGTTACGGTCATTACTCTGTCGCAGGCGAGTTTGTTTACGACCATCCATTCCAATGGGGTAGTAAGCGCACGGGCCCAGACTTACACCGCGTTGGCGGTAGATACAGCGATGAATGGCAACGTATTCACTTGATTAACCCACGTGATCTTGTGCCTGAATCGATTATGCCAGCATATCCATGGTTAGAAAAAGCACCTGTTGATGCTGATGCCATGGCATCTCACATGCGAGCACTGCGCACTGTAGGTGTTCCTTATACGGACGCTCAAATTGCGGGCGCAGCTGAGGAAGTAAAAGGCAAAACTGAGTTGGATGCACTGATTGCTTATCTGCAAGTCTTAGGTATTCACCTGAAGTAACCTGACTTGAAGTAACAAGAGGAGGACGCAAAATGGATATTAATACACTCCGCATCTTAGCTACCGTTGCTAGTTTTATCGTGTTCATTGGCATCGTAGTGTGGGTTTGGCAGCGCCGTAATACATCAGACTTTAAGGATGCAGCCAATCTGCCCTTTAAAGATGACCAAAGTTAAGAAGACTATAGTTAAAAAGACTAAAGGAAAATAAAATGAGTGACTTTACAAGTAATTTTTGGCCTATTTTTATCACGGTCATCACCTTAGGTGGAATTTTTGGCTGCGCCTTGCTGCTGTGGCTGACTAGCAAAATAAAAGTAGCAAGCTCAGGCGGTGATAACACCAGCGGTCATGTATGGGATGAAGACTTGCGTGAAATGAACAACCCGCTACCACGCTGGTGGGTTTGGATGTTCATCATCACTATCGTCTTTTCGCTATTCTACTTGGCGGCATATCCAGGCTTGGGTAGTTTCGCAGGTAAGCTAGGTTGGACTCAGGTAAATCAGTATGAAAAAGAAGTGGCAAGCGCGAATAAAGCGTTAGAGCCGCTCTACTCAAAATTTGCTGCCATGTCTGTAGCAGAGCTAGCCTCTAATCAAGAAGCCAAAGCGATTGGTGAGAGGCTGTTCATGAACAACTGCGCCCAGTGTCATGGTTCAGATGCACGCGGTAGTCGTGGCTTCCCAAATCTGACTGACAATGACTGGATACATGGTGGCAGCCCTGAAAAAATTCAGGAAACCATCACAGGCGGCCGTACTGGCATGATGCCGCCTATGGCGGCAATGGTAGGCACTGAAGAAGATGTGAAAAACGTTGCCCACTATGTGCTTAGCCTTTCGGCTAGTAAACATGATTCAGCACGCGCGGTATTAGGTAAAGAAAAGTTCTCCTCCTGTGCCGCATGCCATGGTGCAGATGGCAAGGGTAACCAAGCCTTGGGTGCCCCAAATCTGAGTGATAATATTTGGCTACATGGTGCAGGTGAAGTTGCAATTATCAAGCGCGTTAATGAAGGCAAAATCAACCAGATGCCGACACAAGCTGCAAAATTCACGCCAGAGCAAATACACGTTTTGACTGCCTATGTTTGGGGCTTATCAAACAATAAATAGTTCTAATATGTAACAAAGCATGTAACAAGTAGGTCAAAAAAAGGTTGGATGGAAGGATGAACGAAACACCTGCCGCTAAAACAGCGGAAAAAACGATCCCCTTGAACGAGGTCGTCATTTCACTGTATGAGGCGCAGGATAAAATTTATCCGCGTAGTGTTTCAGGGTTCTTTACCAAGTGGCGATGGGTCATGATTTGGCTGACCCAGCTGTTTTTTTATGGTGTGCCATGGCTAGCATGGGGTCAACGCCAAGCCTTGTTGTTTGATTTGGAAGCTAAGCGCTTCTATATCTTTAACTTGGTGTTGTACCCACAAGATCTGATTTATCTGACAGCAATTCTTATCATCTCCGCCCTGTCGCTCTTTCTTTTTACCGCAATCGCGGGACGTTTGTGGTGTGGCTACACATGCCCTCAAACCGTTTACACGGAAATCTTCATCTGGATAGAAAGAAAAATTGAGGGTGACCGTGCTACCAGGATGAAGCTGGACGCTTCAGCGATGTCTGCTAAAAAACTCGCCAGAAAAGGTGCAAAACACTTTGTTTGGATTGTTTTCGCGTTGTGGACTGGCTTTACCTTTGTAGGCTACTTCACACCAATTCGAGAATTGCTCAGCGAGTTCATTCACAACAATGTTGGCCCATGGGAAACATTCTGGGTGTTTTTTTACGGATTTGCGACCTATGGCAACGCTGGTTTTATGCGCGAGCAAGTCTGCAAATATATGTGTCCTTATGCACGCTTTCAAAGCGCAATGTTTGATGACGATACCTTAGTCGTTACCTATGATGAAGCACGTGGTGAACCGCGCGGAGGCCGATCACGCAAAACAGAAGTTAATACCAAAGAATTAGGGGCTTGCATTGACTGTAGCCTGTGTGTGCAGGTTTGTCCAACGGGCATTGATATTCGCAAAGGTCTGCAATATGAGTGTATCGGCTGCGGCGCTTGTGCAGATGTATGCGATACGGTCATGGATAAGATGGGTTATGAGCGGGGGTTGGTAAAATACTCCACGCAAAATGCTATCACTAATAAATGGTCGCATAAGCAAATGTTACAACGTATTTTACGGCCACGTGTCTTAGTTTATGCTGCCATCCTCACCTTATTAATCGTGGGCTTGCTGACAAGCTTATGGTTTAGAACGCCCTTTAGAGTTAATGTGGTACGCGATCGCGGCGTGATGGCACGCTTGACTGATGATGGAATGTTAGAAAATGTGTACCGCTTACAAATCATGAATGGTACAGAGGCCAGCCAACACTATCGACTCAATGTCAGCGGACTTAAAGGCTTGGAAATCGAATCAAAAGCCGCAAAAGATGGTGAAGATACAGAAGATGAAGAACACAATGAAACGATTATGGTACAACCTGCTGAATCACGTTGGGTCATAGTGGATTTGAAAATACCTGATGGTTCAGTCGAATCTGGTTCCCATAAAATTCAATTTGAGATTCAAGCGATTGAGAGTAAAGAAACCGTGACAGAGAAATCGATATTTTTGGTGCCCAGGTAAAATTCACCTGGATAAATATCACTCATTCCATTTATAAATCAATGATGACACGAAGATGAGTAGCAGACAGTGCTGTAGCACGCCAAGTCAAAATCGACAAAGTTAATATTGATTTAGAAATGGAATGAGGCCGTAGCCTACCAGCAACCTGCAATATACGACCAAATACCAAATTAAGGAACACGCAATGAAAACACTAGATACAAAACCTTGGTGGCATTTTGGATATGTCTGGATGATACTCGGTGGTCCACTGCTTGTCGTCATCGCCTCATTCATCACCTTGTATCTCGCAATTAGCCGACCTGACCCTGTGATTGATGATGATTACTATCGCAAAGGCATAGAAATCAATAAAACGCTTGATGAACAACGCGATGGCCTCGCACCGGCAGGACAGGCACGTAACCATGCGGCTACTGGAATTAAGCCGATGCAAGACAGATCAACAAACCATTAAGCCATGCCTGCAAATGTCGATATCGCAATAATTGGAGCTGGGCCTGCTGGCTTATGCTTTGCAAGAGCGCTTGCAGAATCTGGCTTACGGATTGTTGTGCTTGAACGCCAGGCTGAAGACGCATTATCCTCCCCTGCTTTTGATGGTCGCGAGATTGCACTAACACACCATTCGGCACAGCTAATGCGCGAGTTAGGCTTGTGGGATCGTATAGACACACAGGCAATTTCACCCTTGCGAGATGCACGTGTATTCAATGGATCGTCCCTCTTCTCGTTGAATATTGGTCATCGTAATACGCAGCAGCACGAACTTGGCTATCTGATATCAAACCATCTCATTCGCAAAGCAGCATACGACGAAGTGAAATCATCGCCAGCAGTTACGCTCAAAACAGGTGCACAAGTAGCAAGCATTCAAACCGATACGAATGGAGCGCAGGTGACGCTCGCTGATGGCGAGGTCATTCAAACCAAACTACTGATAGGTGCTGACAGTCGATTTTCAGAAACGCGTCGTGCAATGGGTATTGCCGCAGATATGCATGATTTTGGCAAAACGATGATGGTCTGTGTGATGGAACACCCAGTATCACACGAGCATACTGCGTGGGAATGGTTTGACTACGGCCAGACCTTGGCGCTGCTACCGATGAACGGCATGCGCTCGTCGGTGGTCATTACGCTTGCTCCTGATGAGATGGGTAGCTTGATGAAAATGAATGAGGTTGATTTTAATCGTGAGGTCTCGGCACGCTTCAAACATAGGCTTGGTGCAATGCACCTGGTCTCAACACGTCATGCATACCCATTAGTGACCGTGTACTCAAAACGCCTGGTAGGACAACGGTTTGCACTGGTGGGCGACGCCGCCGTTGGCATGCACCCAGTCACCGCGCATGGGTTTAATTTTGGTTTAAAGGGTATTGCAACCTTATCCGCTGAAATCAAGGCTGCCATTACATCAGGTAAGGATATCGCAACCAATAGTCTTCTTCTGCGCTATGAGCAAGCGCATCGCCGCGACACACGCCCATTATTTCTAGCCACGCATGCCATAGTAAAGCTTTATGGAAGCGACAGCCCCCCAGCACGATTACTGCGTGCCAGCGCATTGCGGATAGGTAACCGTATCACGCCATTCAAACGTGCAGTGGCAGGATTTCTGGCCTAGGGTTTTCATAGACGCGCCAAAGACTAACCTACACGATTTAAAAATATCCAGTACAATCAATGGGCATTTGATCTATCGCTGAATACGCCATGTGCGCGGCCAGCAGCATTGGCGATTCCACCCCAACAGGAGACTCACTCATGAACGCCTTGCTCACTGTTCCTCCGCTTTCTGACAAAGAACTCCACGCCATTGATGCCTATTGGCGCGCCTGCAACTACTTGGCTGCCGGCATGATTTATCTGCGCGACAATCCATTATTAAAAGAGCCGCTCAAGCCAGAGCATATCAAACAAAGGTTACTGGGGCATTGGGGCTCGAGTCCAGGATTAAGCTTTGCTTACATCCATATTAACCGCCTGATTAACAAGTACGACCTGAATGCTATTTTCCTTGCAGGTCCCGGCCACGGCGCGCCTGGCATACTAGGGCCGGCCTATCTGGAAGGGACTTACAGTGAGGTCTACCCAAACAAAGGCGAGGATGAAGAAGGTCTGCGTCAGTTTTTCAAGGAGTTCTCGTTCCCTGGCGGTATCGGCAGCCACTGTACGCCTGAGATGCCAGGCTCAATTCATGAAGGCGGCGAACTGGGCTACAGTATTTCACATGCCTT
>CXWL01006682.1_pt1 | contig 29634 bp, 27 predicted proteins | sample 590931 | NCBI WGS metagenome assembly CXWL01 (sample SAMEA3498368, study PRJEB10139) | groundwater metagenome | biome: water well; material: biofilm material | place: Germany | collected 2015-04-27 | reverse complement strand
CCCGCCCTTCCCACGCCGAGCGCGCCGCGCCGCGCCCGATCACGCCCGCCGAGGCCAAGGAGGCCTGCGCCAAGGCTGAGCAGCTGGTCATCGAGCTGCTCGGGCTGATGTCGATTGCCGCCCCCACGACGACGTCGGTGTGGGACTCCGATATGGAGAGAGTCAAGATAACGGTGGAGTCGCAGGACGCATCACTGCTTGTCGGGCGTGACGGACGCGTCCTCGAGTCGCTGCAGTTGCTCACCACGCTGATGCTCTCGCGCGGCAACGCCGCGCCCATCGCGGTGCAGGTCGACGCACTCTCCTACTGGGAGAAACAGGAGCAGGTCGTGCTCGATGCCGCCCGCCTCGCCGTGGAGAACGTCAAGGCCACGGGCAAGCCCGTGCGCATGGAGCCGATGGATTCCTCGATGCGCCGCCTCGTCCACCGCACCTTGAGTTCGCATCCGGACGTCACGACCGCCTCGGAAGGGGAGGGTCCCTGGCGCAAGCTCGTCGTCCGCTCGAGAAAGGGGTGAACGAGACGACGATCGCGGCGCTGGCCACCGCTCCCGGCCGTTCCGCGCTCGGGATCGTGAGGGTGTCCGGTCCGCTGTGCCGTTCGTTGGCGCAGCGCCTGTTGGGACCCGAGCCGCTCGCGTCGCGGCAAGCCTCGACCCGTCTTTTCACTCATGACGACCGCGCCGTCGACCGCGTGGTCGCGACCTTCTGGGAGTCTCCGCAGACGCCGACGGGGGAAGACCTTCTCGAGATCACCGCGCACGGCTCTCCCGAGATTCTCCGAGACATACTTCAAGCCGCGCTCGACGCCGGCGCCCGCCCCGCGGCTCCGGGAGAATTCACGCGCCGCGCGTTCGTCAACGGACGGATCGACCTGCCTCAAGCGCGGGCCGTCGCCGACCTCATCGCCGCGCGCGGCTCGGCCGCGCGCGCGGCGGCCCTAACGCGCCTTGAGGGCGGGCTTTCCCGCGCGCTCGAGGATGTCCGCTCCCCGATCCTCAACCTTCTGGCACGGATCGAGGTCCGCCTCGATCACCCCGACGAGGACCTTCCCGCCCTGCCCGACGGCGAAGCCGCAGCGGAGACGGAACGCTGCGCGGCCGGCGTGGAGCGCCTGCTCTCCGGCTACGAGCGCGGCCGCGCCCGCCGAGAAGGCGCCCGCATCGGCTTGTTCGGCCTTCCCAACGCGGGCAAGTCGAGCCTGTTCAACGCGCTGCTCGGCCGCTCGCGCGCCATCACGGCCCGCGAGCCGGGGACGACCCGCGACATCCTCGAGGAGCAGGCCGAATTGGGCGGCCGCGCGGTCACGCTCATCGACACCGCCGGACTGCGCGCCGACGCCGCCGATCCCGCCGAGCGCGAAGGAGTCGCGCGCGCCGAGCAAGCCCTTGAGTCCTGCGCGGTCGCCGTTCTTGTGCTCGACGCCGCGCGCGCTCCGGACGCCGACGACGTCCGCGCGCGGGAAACCGTCGCCGCGGCCGCCGCGCGCAGCGGCGCACGCCTGATCGTGGCCCTCAACAAGATGGACCTGCTCGGTGGGACTCGCCAGCCGTCCTCTGAAGAAGTTCCTTGTTCGGCGCTCACCGGCGACGGGCTCTCCGATCTGGCGGCCGCCATCGCCGCGGCCGCCAGCGCCTCGCCTCTGGACGAGGGGGAGTCCCTTCTCGACGACGCGGCCCAGCGCGACGCGCTGGCCGGCGCCCGAGACGAGCTGCGCGCCGCCCGCGCCGAGATCGCCAAGCACCCCAGCGCCTGGGAAGACCGCGCCGCCGATCGCCTGCGCCGCGCGCTCGCCCATTTGAGCCGAGCCGCCGGAGAGAATCCGTCCGAAGCCGTGCTCGACGAGATCTTTTCACGCTTCTGCATAGGAAAATGAAAAATAAAAAATTGCCGAACCCGCTGCGCCGCACCCCCGTCTCCGAGATTTCGCCCGACGAGCAGATCGTCGGCGCGCCCCTGGTGGGGATAGTCCTGCGCTACGACGCGCGCCGCCGTAAGATAACGCTGCGGCTTGAGGAGCCCCTGTCGGCCGGAGACGCGCTGCGCATCAAGGGCCGTGAAACGGACCTCTCCCAACGCGTCGAGCGGCTGTGCATCGGTAAGCATTGCGTGCAAAGCGCCATGCCCGGGGAAACCGTCAGCGTCTCGGTCGCCGACCGCGTGCGCGCGGGCGACGCCGTGTACAAGGTCCGATCCTCGTGATCGCCTCGCCGGGAGCGGTGCTAGCACTGCTCCTCACGGTCAACATCTTCAACTACATCGATCGCCAGATCGTCTACGCGCTGCTGCCGCTTATCTCCGCGGACTTAAGCCTCAGCGACGCCCAAGCAGGAAGCTTGGCGTCGGCCTTCATGGTCGTCTACATGCTGGCCGCGCCCCCGGTCGCGTGGCTTGCCGACGCCCGCGGGCGCAAGCCGTGGATCGTCTCCGGCGTGTTCCTCTGGAGCCTGGCCACCGGCGCGGCCGCGTTCGCCGGAAGCTTCCTGACTTTGTTCACGGCGCGCGCCGCCGTCGGCATCGGCGAGGCCTGCTACGGCGCGATCTCTCCCGCTTTCGTGGGAGAGCGCTACTCCGCCGAGCGCCGAGGCATGGCCTTGGCGATCTTCAGCCTGGCCATTCCCGTGGGCTCTGCTCTCGGCTACGCGGGCGGGGGATATCTCGGCGCCTCGATGGGCTGGCGAAACGCGCTCTTGGTCGTGGGCCTGCCCGGCCTGCTTCTGGCCGCCGCCTGCTTAGGTCTGCCTCACGATCCTCCGCGAAAAAACGCGCCCGCGGCGCTGGCCGGCTACCGCGCAGTCTGGAAAGTGCGCACCTTCCGCCTGATCACCTTGGCCGGAGCGGGCATGACCTTTGCTCTCGGCGGTTTCGCGGTATGGATGCCGACCTTCTACCACCGGGCCTGGTATCTGGACGTCGGCAAAGCCGGGACTTTATTCGGCGCGGTGACCGTGATCTCGGGATTGGTCGGCAGCCTGCTCGGAGGCTGGCTGTCCGACAAGCTGCGGCGCAGGGACCGCAGCGCCGACCTGCTCGTCTCCGGATGGGGCCTCATCCTCGGAATGCCGTTGGCCGCGGCCGCGCTCATCGCCCCCTCTTTGAACCTGTCCATCGCGGCTTTATTCCTGGCCGAGACCCTTCTCTTCCTTAATATGGGTCCCTTGAATTCGGCCATCGTGTCGGTGATGCCCGTCGAAAAACGATCGATGGCCTTCGCGGCTAACATCTTCGTCATCCACCTTCTGGGCGACGCGGCCTCGCCCGCTCTCATCGGCTGGGGCTCGGACCATTTCGGCTTGAGAGGAGCGTTGATGGCCGCGTGCCTGGCGCTGGGAGTCGGCGGCTGGCTGTGTCTTCGCGCCCGCGCCGATTACGGCCTCGACGCCGTGGAAGCGGAGCCTCTGGTATGAAGCAGACGCTGCGCTTCGCGCGCTTGTTTATTTCTTCGCCCACCAAGGCCGCCGCGGCTTGCGCCGAGGACGGCGCTCTTCTCGAGGGACTCAAAGTCTACGGTCTAGCGCTTCTCGCCGCGGCCGTCTTCTACCGCTTCAAGCCCTACAATTTCCCAGACGCCAACGCGTCCGTACCCATGGTCTCCCAAGGAATGCTGTTCTGGCTGAAAGTGATGCTGTGGCAGCCCCCGCTGATGGCCGCGCTGATCGGCTTTTGCGGGGTCCTACTGCGCTGGACGAAGGACGGCTGGCTGCCTTTTAAGCTGGCGACGTCTCTTTTTGGGAGCGCGATCCCGCTCATCCTCATCGTCTTATACGTCAAGAACGTCCTGCCCAAGTCCTATGTCTCCGTGCTGCTGATCGCATGGGCGCTTCCCGGCTTGGCGATCGCGCAAGCAGTGAGCGCGCGCCAATGGCGCATGCTGGCCGCGTTCCTTCTCGGCCTCAACGCCGTCGAGCTGGCCGCGCTGCCGTTCGAGGCGGTGGTCACCGTGATGCGTTGGGAGGGCGGTTATAAAGGAGTGATCGGCTTGGCCGGATTCTGGATGCTGCTTGGCGGGGCATTGGGCCTGAAGTCCCTTCCTCCCGGGCGCCCGTTGCCGCGCGCGCTGCTGCCGCTGCTGTTTGCGCTCGTGCTTCAAATCACGGTGGTCGTGGCCGCCTTCATGCTGGGCTGGCTTCCGGTCGAGACGCTCAAAGCGCTTTTGTATGGCTGAGGACCTGTTTCCGCGCCGCTATGAGGTGATCGTCGTCGGCGGCGGCCACGCCGGTGTGGAGGCCGCGCTGGCTTGCGCGCGCATGGGACGGTCGACTTTGCTGCTGACCCAAAGCCTGGACACGATTGCCTCCATGTCCTGCAATCCCTCCATCGGAGGCGTGGGCAAGGGACAGATGGTGCGCGAGCTCGACGCGCTCGGCGGAGAGATGGCCAAGGCCGCCGACCGCTCTTCGACCTTCTCCCAGACGCTCAATCTGAGCAAGGGTGCGGCCGTGCGCTCGCCGCGCGCGCAATGCGACAAGGCCGCCTATCGACAAGGCCAAAAATCCGTCATCGAGTCCGCGCCCGGCCTCGATCCGGTCCAAGACGAAGCCTGGTCGCTGTGGGTGTCGGGCTCGCGGCTGCGCGGCGTGATTTCCCGGCGCGGCACGCGCTACGAGGGAGCCGCGGTCGTCGTCACGACCGGAACTTTTCTCAACGGCCTGGCCCATGTCGGCCTTAAGACGCACGCCGCCGGCCGCGGCGGCGAGGCGCCCGCGCTGGGCTTGAGCGCATCGCTGCGAGAACTCGGCTTCTCCATCGGCCGGCTTAAGACCGGCACTCCTCCGCGCCTGCACGCGCGCTCCATCGACTACTCGAAGCTCGAGCGCCAAGACGGGGAGAACCCGCCCAAGCCCTTCTCTCACTTCACCGAGCGCATCGACAATCCGCAGCTGCCGAGCTGGATCGCGTACACGAACGAGAAAACCCACGGCGCGATCCGCGGAAATCTGGAACGCTCTCCTTTATATTCCGGGGCCATCCAAGGCCTGGGGCCGCGCTACTGCCCGTCCATTGAGGACAAGGTCGTCAAGTTCCCGCATAAGGAACGCCACCAGCTGTTCCTGGAGCCCGAGGGCTGGCGCACCAGCGAGGTCTACCTCAACGGCCTGTCGACAAGCCTTCCCGAGGACGCCCAACGAGCCTTGGTCGCGACTATTCCGGGCCTGGAGAACGCGTTGATCGTGCGCTGCGGCTACGCCATCGAGTACGACTTTTGCCAGCCGACCCAGCTCACCGACACGCTCGAGTCGCGCTTGGTGCCGTGTCTTTTCCTCGCCGGACAAATCAACGGGACCACCGGCTATGAAGAGGCCGCGGGCCAGGGTCTGCTGGCCGGAATCAACGCCGCTTTGGCCGCGAGGAGCGAAGGCGCTTTCCGCCTGGGACGCGACGAGGCTTACCTGGGCGTCATGATCGACGATCTAGTCGTGCGCGGCGTCGACGAACCCTACCGCATGTTCACCGCGCGCGCTGAGAATCGCTTGAGCCTGCGCGCCGACGACGCCGACCTGCGCCTCATGGACAAGGGCGCCTCCCTCGGACTGATCCCGGCATCGGCCCATGAGCGCTTTAAGCGCTACCGAGATCTCGTGCAAAACGGGGGGCAAGCCGGCGACGCGGAGCTCGCACCCTGGTCCATGGAAAAAGTCCGCGCCCAGCGCGAGGTCCGCGCGGCCTACGCGCCCTACATCTCGCGTGAGCGCGGCGCGGCCGACCGCCTGCGCGCCGCGGAGTCGGTCGTCATACCCGAGCATCTGGATTATGCCGCCGTGACCGCCTTGACCAACGAAGCTCGCCAGAAGCTCGCGCGTCTGCGCCCGCGCACGCTCGGCCAGGCCGGCCGCGTGCCCGGCGTAACGCCCGCCGACCTTCAGATCCTATGGGTCCACGCCGTCCGGTGACGAGCTCCGAGCCGCTCGCACGTCTGGAACAGGCGGCGCGCGAATGGGGGATGCCGCTCGACGCGTCCGCGCTCGAACGCATTTCCTCTTATCTGTCTCTCGTGCGCGAGAAGAATAATGAGGTCAACCTCACCGCCGACGACTCCTGGGAGGACTTGGTCCTCAAGCACGCCGCCGACGGCGTATTCGCGGCGTCGATACTCCGCCCGCTGCTTCCGGCGGCGGCCCGCGTGCTCGACCTGGGATCGGGCGCGGGATTTATCGGCATCGTCCTCAAGATCGCCTGGCCCCAAGCCGAGGTCACGCTCATGGAATCCGTCGAGCGCAAGTACCGCTTTCTCAACGCGGCCGCCGCGCGCACCGGGCTTCCCGCTCTTCGCGTGCTCAATCGCCGCGCGGGCAACGGGCGCGCATTGACGGCCTACGAGAGCGGGCAAAACGCCGTCATCGAGCGCGCCTTGGCGCCTCTTGATGAAGCCATCGGTCTCGCTTGGCCGATGCTCGAGCCCGGCGGCCTATTCGCCGCCTTTCAAACGCGGGAGCCGGATATCCATTCTCCGAAACTTGCCAAAGCTCTGGCCGCCGCGGGGGCTAGAGTGCTACAGTCTTGCCCTTATCGCCGCCCGGGCGAGGAGCAGGAGCGGCGACTGGTGATCTTCGCGCGACGAGAGGCTTAACCATGCAGATGCTCAGCCGCTACTTCACTCCGTTCGCCCTGGTCCTCATCCTCTCGGCCGTCTATTTCGGCGAGCCTGAGCCGCGCGCGACCAAGATCGCCGTCGCCATCCTGTTTTCCGACATGATCCTCAACTGGTGGATCAGCCGCAATCAATACCGCTGGGCGGGATGGGCCGGGCGCCTTCGACAAATCCAGGTGTGGATGAACTTCGTCTGGGCCATGCCGCTGTTCTATCTTCTTTATCCGTATTGGGGCCCGATGTGGCTGCTGTTCGTGCTCGCTCCCACGGCCGCGGCCCTGACCACTTCCCGCTTGGAGACCGTCCTCTGCGCGCTGTCGGCCGTCGGAGTAATGATCGCGATCATCTGCTCACGCCAGCCCTTGGAAGGCGCCTACCTCGGCATGGTCATCTCCCATGCCTTCTTCATCGTGATCTTTTCGCTGTTTATCCACAGCCTGGCGCAGACCGCCCTGCGCCTGCGCGACTCCAACCGCGGCATATAAGGGACCTTCCACACGCCGTTAGAAAGGTGGCCTGGAGAAAAATTGGTCCATGGGCTAAACTAATCGCTTGGACGCCCTTCTCCGGCTACGCGTTCTCATCTGGATACTGGTCATCAGCCTTTGGGGCATGATGGTGTACCAGTATTTGGGAGAGGAGCAGCAGGAGTCGGCGAGGAGAATGCGGCGGGTCGTCCCCTACGAAGCGGCTAAAGAAGCGCCGCCAAGCGATGAAGACACTCTTGTCGCGGCCGCCGCGCTGCCGGAAGGCGCGGCCAACGCACCGGCCATGCTTCCGACGCTTCCGTTTCCGAGCCCGATCGCCAAGCCTCCGGCCGGCTACGTCGGTGCCGCTCCACCGTCTTCGCGGCGGCCGGTCGTCGTCCCGCAAAACGTTCCCGTGCCGCCGGTCGATCGCAAGCGCCGGACCCGAACGCACGTCCAAGATCGCGGCTCCGACCCCGCCGACCCGCCCGTGCCCTCCGGCTTCGCCAAGAGCGTCTCCGCCCATTTCGTCGTCTTCGCGGAGCAGTACCCGGCGTCCGACCGGTTCATCGATCTCATCGAAAGCCTGCACTCCAATCTCATGCTCGACCTCGCCCCATTCTCGCCGTGGGCGCGCGAGGAGCGCACGACCATCTTTCTCTTCAAGAGCCAGGACACCTATCGCCGCGTGACCGGACGCCCCGCCTGGTCGGGGGGGGCCAGCTCCATCAACAAGCGCAAGCTCTACGTATACGAGAGCGAAGAGCTTCCCGGCATCGTCGCGCATGAGCTGACGCACGTGTACTTCGACGGATTCTTCATCGCCGGCGCCACCGACCCTCTTTGGCTCTCGGAGGGGATGGCGACCTTGGTCCAAGTCGAGCGCGGCTTGGCCGCGCCGAATTGGCTGCGCGAGAACCTTCAGCGCCTGGAGCAGGGCGAAGGACTGCCCATCGAACAGTTCGTCGCCGTGACCACAACCGCCGGCTGGCCCGACGAAAAGGTCCGGCTCTGGTACGCGCAGGCCTACAGCCTCGTGCGCTTCATGATCCGCACCCAGTACCGCTCCTCCTTTTATAAGTTCGCCGCCCACCTGCGCGACGGACGCCCCGCGCCCGAGGCGCTGTACCGCGCGTACGGCGCGCCCTACACCCGCCTCAAGGCGCTCGAGCACGCCTGGCGCTACGAGCTCTCGCGCGCGTCCATGGCCAAGCTCAGCGCGCAGTAAGTCGCGCGATCGGTTCCACAACTGCTGGCGCCAACAGCTGAGCGCGAATCAAAAGACCTAATCGAAAAATAGGTCCTTTAGAAAAATTATTTTCACGCGACAGCGCCGCTTGTTCCGCGAATTAAATATTCCGCGCGCGAAATAAAATATTTTTCGTGCGATTTTACGACGAGGAATCGCGCGCGCAAAAAATAGCCCTTGACAGGAATAGGCGAGTCCTCTATACTCCTGATCCCAGTGGGGAAAAGTGGTGAAAAATAACAATCGAGTGGGCATCGGTGGGGAATAATGGCTCTGCTGATCGGGCGTTACGAGTATTCCCTCGACCCGAAGAACCGGCTCGCGATTCCTCCCAAATATCGCGAGACGCTCGCGCAGGAGAAGGGACGTTCTTTCTACCTGACCAGTGGGATGGAGGGATGCCTTTATCTTTTCCTGCCCTCGCAGTGGGAGAAGATGCTGGCGGGCGATTTGAAGATGTTCTCGTTGCCAGACAAAGAGCAGGAACGGGCGTTCAAGCGGAAATTCTTCTCGGAAGCGCTGGAAGTAGAGCCAGACGCGCAGGGGCGCATCCTGGTGCCGCAGTACCTGAAGGAGCACGCGGGCTTGCGCTTCGACGTTTTAGTGCAAGGCGCGGGCAATCGCGCCGAGATATGGGACGCCAAGCGCTGGAGCGACTACGCCAAGTCCACGGTCGCCCCGGCCTACAAGAAGATCGGAAAGAGCCTGGAGATATGATCTTGTCCGAACAGCCGCGCTACACCCACGAGTCGGTCCTTCTGGCGGAAACGCTAGAGCGCCTCGTCACGGACAAGGGGGGGCTCTACCTCGACGCCACCTTGGGCCTCGGCGGCCACTCGGAAGCTATCCTTAGCAAGATGTCGGCCCAGGGGAAGGTGCTTGGTCTCGACGCGGATCCGGAGGCGCTAGCACTTGCCGCCAACCGGCTCGCGATCCACGGCGAAAAATTCCACGCGGTCCGCTCGAACTTTCGTTCCCTGGGCTCGATTCTGGAGGCGGAGGGTTTTTTCCCTCTCAGCGGCGCCCTCTTCGACTTGGGCGTCAGCTCCCTGCAACTCGACAAGCCCGAGCGCGGCTTCTCCTTTATGCGCTCCGGCCCACTGGACATGCGACTGGGACCCGACTCGGCTCTCACCGCCGAACAAATAGTCAACCGTTGGCCGGCCGAGCAGATCGCCATGCTCCTGACGGAGTACGGCGAGGAGCCCGAGGCCCAGCGCATCGCGCACGCCATCGCCCAGCACCGCGCCAAGAAGCCCTTCACCGACACCGTGGAGCTGGCCGCGTGCGTGGAGTCGGTGGTGCCGCGCACCGGCCACCACCCGGCCACCCGCACTTTCCAAGCCCTGCGCATCGCGGTCAATCAGGAGCTGGAGGCCCTCACCCGCGGGATCGAGGCCGTCATACCCTATCTCAAAGTCGGAGGGCGGCTGTGCGTGATCACCTTCCATTCGCTGGAAGACCGCATCGTCAAAAACGTTTTTGCCTCATTCACGGCGCAAGGGTCGTGCGCGTATCTCGACAAGGGCGGCGCCAAGTCGGCGATCGCCCCAACGCAGGAAGAGATCGCGCGCAATCCTCGCTCTCGCAGCGCCAAGCTGCGGGTCATCGAGAAGAGGCGATAAGGGGGCACGATGATGAAGAACACTTCGTTCCTGAGCGGCTCGAGCATCGCGATGGCGGCGTTGACCAAGCTGGACACGACCGTGTCGTTTCTTCTCGACCGCAGGCAGACCTTGTCGGTCTCGCCGGTGGGGCGGATCACGTCCCCCGGCTACGTGTGGCGCCGCGTGTTTCTGAAAGGACGGGGGCAGCGACCATAGAATAGATTTGGCGGGCTCTCTCTCGGCGGGGAGCCCGCCATCAAGTTTGGNNCCATAAATTAGGGCGGGCGCCCTCTCGGCGGGGCGCCCGCCCGTCGATCTAGCGCAGGGGAAGAATGGTATGATGGACGCGTTCATGGGATTCGATCCAAGGCGAGCCGCCAAATTCGCGGGACTAGGGGCGCTGGTGCTTTTTCTGTGCTGGCAGCACGTCCAGGCCACGCGCCTGGGCTACCGCGTCGAATCGGCCCGACGCCATGCTCGCGAAGTCCGCAGCCGCGTGGCAGACCTGAGATTGCGCGTCGATGAAACCCTCTCGCCCGGCGCCTTGGCCGCGCGCGCCAGCTCGCGGTTGGGGATGATCCCCGCCGAGCCCCACGCGCTGCGGACTTTGCCCGAACGGACCCACCGCTCGAACGGACTGCTGCCCCGCCTGTGGGTACGGGGTCTCCAGCCTCTCGTTGCGCCCGCGCGCAGCTGAGGACCGCGGCATGGACCTGGGGGTTCGCCTAACCGTCGCCGCCGCCCTGTCGCTGGCTCCGCTGGCCCCGCTGACCGCGCGCCTGGCCTACCTCCAAGTCCTTCGCCACGACAATCTCTCCACGCGCGCCTCGGGAGAGTTCGCGCGCACCGCGAAGGAGGCCGCTCCTCGCGCCGACCTTCAGGACCGCCAAGGCCGCGTGCTCGCGCGATCCAATCCTTCTTGGTCCTGCTTCGTTGACAAGGCCATGGTCAAGGACCCGAGCGCCTTCAGCGCGCGCCTGTCTCCGCTGCTCAAGGTCCCCGCCGCTGAGATCGCGCGCAAGACCCGCTCAGCCGGACGCTTCGCTTGGCTTAAGACCAACATGTCCCAACCTCAGTTCGCAGCACTTGCCGAAGCCCGCGTCGAGGGACTGGGCCTGGTCCCCGCGCAGGAGCGCGTCTATCCCAACGGCGACATGGCGCGCGGCGTCCTGGGCTTGATCGGAACCGAAGGCAAGGGCTTGGCGGGCCTGGAGATGTCCCAGGATAAGCGCTTAAGCGGCCGCGCCCGGCGCCATGAGGTCATCCGCGACGGACAGGGACGCACGATCTACAAGAGTCTCTCCGACGCGGGAGACGAGCCCGAGCCCCTGCGCTTGACCCTCGATCGCACCATCCAATACCTGGCCGAGTCGGCCTTAAGCGAGGGCTCCGCCAACCACGCTTTTAAAGAAGGCATCGTCGCCATCCAGGACCCGCGCAACGGCGAGATCCTGGCCATGGCCGCTTGGCCTCCCGATCCCCTGCGCAACCCTCTCGTCCAGGACGCCTTCGAGCCCGGCTCCACCTTCAAGATCGTTACCGCCTTATCCGCCATCGATGACAACGTCGTGCGTCCCGACGAGCTGTTCAGCGGCGAGGGTGGCAAGTATCAGATCAGCCCAGGTGTAACCATTACAGACCATGAACCCGAGGGCGACATGACGCTGGCGCAAATCATGGAAAGGTCATCGAACATCGGCATCGCCAAGGTCGTCGAGCGCGTTGGGGCCACACGCTTCTTCCGCCTGGCGCGCGCCTTCGGCTTCGGCGCCAAAACCGGCGCACCTTTGCCCGGCGAAAGCTCCGGCGAGCTCAAGCCTCTCTCCGACATGACCAAGGTGAACCTAGCCGCCTCGTCCTACGGCTACGGCTTGGCGGTCACCCCGCTGCAGGTCCTGGGCGCCTACTCCGCGATCGCCAACGGCGGCACTTTGTGGGAGCCGAAGATGATCCTCGACGGGAAGCCACCCGTCAAAGTCCGACGCGTGGCCTCCGAGCGCGCCGTCCGGGAGATCTCGCGCATGCTCGAGGGCGTCGTCGACCGCGGCACCGCCTCCTCCGCGCGCATTCCCGGCTACCGCGCCGCGGGCAAGACCGGCACCGCGCGCAAGATCGATCCGCTCACCAAGAAATACTCGAACACTGCTTATACCGCCTCCTTCGCGGGCTTCCTTCCCGCTTCCCAGCCGCGCTGGACCATCCTCGTCGTCCTGCACGAGCCCAAGGGCGCCTATTACGGCGGCCTGGTGGCCGCGCCGATCTTCGCCAAGATCGGACGGCGCCTACTCACACTCGAGGGCCTGCCGCCCGACCGTCCCACTGACCCCGCCCTGGCGACCGCGAGACGCTGATGACCCTCGCCGAACTTTTGCGCGCCGCGCCTCCGGTGCGCGTGGCCGGTCCCGTGGACGTTCTCATCAAAGGCTTAAGCCACGACTCCCGAGAGGTTCTCGCCAGCGACCTATTCTTCGCCATGCCCGGAGCCAAGACCGACGGCAACCGCCACGCCAAGCAAGCCTTGGACAACGGAGCCGTCGCCGTGATCAGCGAGCTCGAGCCTCCGCCGCCGCCGGCGATCACGCGCGGGACCTGGGTGCAGGTGTCCGACGCGGCCGAGAGCATGGCCCGCGTCTCCGACGCCTTCTTCGCGCATCCCTCCGGCGCGATGACCGTCGTGGGCGTGACCGGCACCAATGGAAAGACCACAACGACCTATCTTCTAGAGTCCATTGTCGCGGCCGCCGGCGGCACGCCCGCCGTCGCCGGCACCATCGAGAACCGCTTAGCCGGCCGGCGCCTGGAAAAAGCGGTCAACACCACGCCCATCTCGCTGACCTTGACGCGCCTGCTCTCGCGCTTCCGCGCGGTGAAAGCCTCCCATGCCCTGCTCGAGGTCTCCTCGCACGCTTTGGCGCTCAAGCGTGTTGAGACCGTAGACTTCGACGCCGCGGTGTTCTTGAACTTGACGCGGGACCATCTCGACTTTCATAAAACCGTCGACGCCTACTTCGATGCCAAGGCGAGACTTTTCGACCTTCTCGCGCGGGCCGACAATAAAAAAAGCCCTAAGGTTGCGGCATTAAATTTTGACGACCCTCGGGCTCACTTGTTGGTTAAACGGGCGATAGGATGTGATGTCGTTCGATTCGGTCAGTCGGATCAGGCATCGGATCTCAAGGGGAAGATCATCTCCGCCAATCTCAACGGAACTACATTCGAGCTCAATTGGCTGGGCAAGACGTTTGAGGCCTCTCTGCGTTTGCCCGGACCCCATAACGTCGAGAATGCGCTCGCCGCGGCGGCCGCCATGTTGGGACTGGGAACGGCAACGAAGCATGTCATCAACGGCATCGCCTCCTTGCGCGCCGTCCCGGGACGATTGGAGTCCATCGACGAAGGCCAGGACTTCCACGTTTTCGTCGATTATGCCCACACAGACAGCGCTCTCGAAACGGTTTTGCGCCTGCTCTCGGGACTGCCGCACAAGCGTATTATCACGGTCGTGGGCTGCGGCGGAGACCGAGACAAGACCAAGCGCGGGCCCATGGGCATCGCAGCATGCCGAGGCGGCGACTCGGCCATTTTCACCAGCGACAACCCGCGCTCCGAGAAACCGTCGGCGATTCTCGCCGACATGGAGAGCGGGGTTCGCGCGGCGGGCCTGCAAAATTATACGATCGTCGAAGACCGCAAAGCCGCCATCGAAACGGCGGTCGCGCAAGCTCGGCCCGGCGATGTGGTCTTAATCGCGGGGAAAGGACACGAGGACTATCAGATTCTTGGTGACCGGACGGTTCCCTTCGACGACCGGGAAGCGGCGCGATCGGCCTTGAAAGGGCTTAAACGATGAAACTCGACCTGACGTGGGGGGAACTGGCGCGGGCCGCGGGCGGGCGCCTGACGCACGGCGACGCCGCCGCTCGCGTGGACGAGATCTGCACCGACACCCGTTCCCTTCGCCCCGGCCAAGCGTTCTGGGCCTTGGTGGGGGAGCGCGTGGACGCGCACAAACTGCTCAATGAAGGCCTTGCCAAGACGGCCGCCGGCTGGGTCGTCGCCACGGGCCGCATGAAGGACGGCGATCCGCGCCCCGCCCAAGTCGTGGAGGTTCCCGACACGCTCAAGGCCCTGCAGGCCCTAGCCAATTTCCACCGCAAGCGCTTCGACATCCCCGTCATCGCCATCGTCGGCTCCAACGGCAAGACCACGACCAAGGAGATGCTCAAGTCCATCTGCGCCAAGGTCGGCCCGGTGTGCGCGACTCCCGGCAACTGGAACAACGAGATCGGCGTGCCTCTCTCGGTGCTCGAGCTCACCTCCGAGCACCGCCACGCGATCTTCGAACTGGCCGCCTGCCGCAAGGGAGAGATCGCGGAGCTGGGTCGGATCACCCAACCCACTCTGGCCGTGCTCACCAATATCGGCCCCGACCACCTGGAGAGCTTCGGCACCGTCGAGACCACGTTTCAGACCAACTCCGAGATCGTCTCGGCCTTGACCGAGGACGGCAAGGCCGTCATCAACGCCGACGACCATTGGCTGGCGGCGCTGGAGACGCGCCTGGGCGAGCGCGCCGTGACCTACGGGACCGGAACGAATTGCCGCGTGCGCATTGAGGACAAGGACTGCCTGGTCATCGACCGCCACCGCGTGACGGTGAAGCTGCGCTCCTTCGGCGTCTTCAGCCGCTACAACGCCGCCGCCGCGGCCGCCGCGGCCTGGGCCATCGGCATCGCTCCCGAGGTCATCCGCGGCGGGCTGGAGGCCCACGCCCCGGCGATGATGCGCCAGGAGCCCCTGCCGCACCCCAGTGGTGCCACGCTGGTGCTCGACGCCTACAACGCCAATCCCGCCTCGATGCGCGCCTCCATCGAGGCCTTTTGCGAGGAGTTCGCCTCGCGCTCGAAGACCTTGGTGCTCGGCGACATGAAGGAGCTCGGCCCCGATTCGCCCAAGTTCCACCGCGAGCTCGGCGAGTGGCTGGCCACCCTTGACCTCAAGGCCGTCTATCTCACCGGCCCCGAGATGAAACCCGCCGCCGAGGCCCTGGCCGCCGCCAAGACACGGTTTACCGTCGTGCACTCGCTCGACGTGACGGCCTGGCCATCTCAAATAAAATCCGCTCTGAGCGCGCGCGACGCCTTCCTGTTCAAAGCCTCGCGCGCGATGCGCCTTGAGGAGCTCGCCAAGGCGCTCTGATGCTCTACTATCTTTTCCAGCTCCGCGACCGCTTCAGCCCGCTCAACGTCTTCCAGTACATCACCTTCCGCGCCGCCGGCGCGGCGGTCACCGCGCTGGCTATCAGCCTACTGCTCGGCCCCGGCCTGATCGCGGCTCTGCGCCAGCGCAAGGTCGGACAAATGCAGCGCACCGACGGCCCGCAGTCGCACCTGTCCAAGCAAGGCACGCCCACGATGGGCGGCGCGTTGATCTTCCTGGCCCTGGTGGCCTCGACGGTGCTCTGGATGCGGCCCGACAACCGCTTCACCTGGCTGCTCCTCTCCGTCACCTTCTGCCTGGCCGCGATCGGCTTCTGGGACGACTATCTCAAGCTCATCAAAAAAGACACCAAGGGCGCGCCGTCGAAGGCGAAGTTCCTCATCCAGGTGCTCGTGGGCCTGGGCGTGACCGCCTATCTCGCGGTCGTGCCGCCCAACGCCTCTTACGCCACGATGATCAACATCCCCTACGGCAAGGAGCTGTTCATTGACATGGGCGTGCTTTATTTCATGCTCGCCGTGCTCATGGTCGTGGGCTCCTCCAACGCGGTCAACTTGACCGATGGGCTTGACGGCCTGGCCGCCGGCTCGGTGATGTTCTGCGCACTGGCTTACGCGGCCCTGGCCTATTTGTCGGGCAACCTGAAGTTCGCCTACTATCTGCGCATCGTACACGTTGAGGGCGCCGGCGAGATCGCGGTGTATTTGGCTGGCCTCATCGGCTCCTGCCTGGGCTTCCTGTGGTTTAACTCCTACCCCGCGCAAATCTTCATGGGCGACACGGGCTCGCTCTTTTTAGGCGGGGTGATCGCGGTGGTGGCGTTGTGCGTCAAGCAGGAGCTGCTGCTACCCATCGTCGGCGGCGTGTTCGTGCTCGAGACCCTGTCGGTGATCGTGCAGATGGCCTCCTACAAACTCCGCAGAGGCAAGCGCATATTCCGCATGGCGCCTATCCACCACCATTTCGAATTGGGCGGCATCGCCGAGCCGAAAGTCACGGTGCGTTTTTGGATCGTCTCGATCGTGCTGATGCTCACCGCCTTGGCCTCGCTTAAGCTTCGATGAAAGGCTTCGACCCAAAAAACTATAAACGCGGCAAGATGGCCGGGGTGTTGGGTCTTGGCCGCTCGGGACAATCCGCGGCAAAGCTACTCCTCAAAAAGGGGTACAAGGTCCTCGGCTCGGATTCCCGTCCCAAGGCCGAGTTGACGGTCGCATTAAAAGGCCTGTCTAAGGCCATCAAATGGGAATGGAGCGGGCACTCCGAACGACTTCTCAAATGCGCATTCGTGGTCAAAAGCCCGGGGATAAAACCCGATCTTCCGATCTTCAAGAAGCTCGCCGACAAGAAAATTCCGGTTTACAGCGAGTTGGAAATCGCATTGGCGTACTCTAAGGCTAAGGCCGTCGTGGCCATCACGGGCACTAACGGCAAGTCAACGACAACGCAGCTGACCTGGGAAATTTTTAAGACCGGATTGCCACGCGGCCGCACCGCCATATTAGGCGGAAACATCGGCATACCCATCTCGACGACGGCGCCCGCGTCGAAACCTAAAGACGTGATCGTCATCGAATGCTCCAGTTATCAACTGGAGGACAGCGTCCGCATCGAACCCCGCGCCGCCGCCATCCTCAACGTCACGGCCGATCACCTCGACCATCACGGCTCGATGGAGGCCTATGTCGCGGCCAAGGCGAAGGTCTTTCGCGAGCAGGGACCAGGCGACGCCTGCGTGTTCAACGCCGACGATCCGATCGTCTTCAAGCTGTCCCGCGAGTGCTTTGCTGTGCGTCTGTACTTCGGCAACAAGGCGCCTCACGTCCATGCTTGGGAAGAAAAGGGGAAGCTGCACTTTAAACTTCCAGGCTGGAAGAAGGAGCGCACTCTAATCCCGCCGAAACTGCCCGGGCGCCACAACCTGGAAAACGCGATGGCGGCGGCGCTGCTGGCTTTCGCGCGCGGAATCAAGCCGGCGGCCATACAGAATGCGTTTAAAAAATTTAAAGGCGTCGAGCATCGCCTCGAAGACTGCGGCAAAGTCCGAGGCACGGCGGTCGTCAATGACTCCAAAGCGACGAATGTGGACTCGACCGTCGTGGCTCTCAAAGCGTTCGAGCCGAGCGGCAAGCATCTTCTCCTTATCCTCGGCGGTCTGCACAAGGGCTTCCCCTACACCCCGCTCAAGCCGTGGATCGACAAGACGGTCAAGGGCATTTTGACCATCGGCGCCGCGGCGCGGCGCATCGAGGAGGATCTGGCCGGGATGGCGCCCATTTTTCCCTGCGGCACGTTGGAGACCGCCGTCGACGCGGGCCTGCGCATCGCGCAAAAGGGGGACATCCTGCTCCTGTCTCCGGCCTGCGCGTCTTTCGATCAGTTCCGCGATTTTGAAGACCGCGGCCGACGCTTCAAGGCGTTGGTCGCCGCCGCCGCCAAAGCCAAGTGAGCCCGCCAAGGCGCCGGGCCACCGCCGACTACACCCTGCTCGGAGCAGCACTCGCACTCCTGGCGCTGGGGGTGGTGACTGTCTATTCGGCCAGCGCCATTTACGCCGAGAAAAGCCTGGGGCGTCCCCTTTACTTCTTCCAGCGCCAGCTCATGTGGACCTTTATCTCGCTGGGCGCGATGGGGACGGCCAGCCGCTTCGATTACAACCGCCTGCGCGAGTGGGTGATGCCGCTGTATGCTCTGACGGCGATGACTTTGATCGCCTGTCTTTTCTTTCCGCCCATCGCGGGCGCACGGCGCTGGATCCGGCTGGGACCCTTCGGGCTGCAGCCGGCCGAGTTCGCGAAGCTGACGGTGATCTTTTTCCTGGCCGCGTATCTCGACAAGAAGCACAGCAAGCTCGGGAAGTTCGCGCACGGAGTGGCCCTGCCGTTGGGGGCCGTAGGGCTGCTCCTGTTTCTCATCGGCCTTGAGCCGGACTTGGGGACGCCGACGTTGATCTTCGGCGTGAGCGTGTTGATGCTGTTCGTGGCGGGAGCGCAGCTGCGCAGTCTGTTCGGAGTGCTGGCGATGGCGGCTCCCATCGTGGCCATCGAGCTTTGGCGCAAGCCTTACCGGCGCGCGCGGCTGCTGAGCTTCCTGCACCCCTTCGAGAACATCCGGGGCGTGGGCTATCAGCTGTCGCAAGCGATCTTGGCGGTAGGCTCGGGCGGCTGGTTTGGAAAGGGGTTCGGGGCCTCGAAACTCAAGCTGATGTACTTGCCCAAGCCGCACACGGATTTCATTTTTCCGGTGATCTGCGAGGAGCTGGGACTTATCGGAGCGATGGTGATCTTGGCGCTGTTTGCGACGATCCTGGTCCGAGGGATACGGATCGCGCGGGCGGCGCCGAACCTGTTCGGGACTTTGCTGGCGTGCGGGATCAGCTTCTCCATCGCGCTGCAGGCGTTCTTTAACATCGCCATGTCGATCGGGCTTCTGCCGACGAAGGGAATTCCGCTGCCGTTTATCTCCTTCGGCGGATCCTCTTTGCTCTCCACGATGATCGGGATCGGGATACTGCTCAATATCTCGCGGCAGTCGAGCGCCGAGGCATTAAAATTAAAATGAAGCGAGCGCTGATCGCCGCGGGCGGGACGGGTGGGCATTTTTATCCGGGCTTGGTCGTGGCGCAAACGCTGAAAGCCCGCGGCTGGGAGCCGGTCATCGTTGTTAAGAAAGACGACCCGGCGAAGGCCCTCCTCGATAAAGAAGACTTGGCCTGGACCGAGGTGGATTTGCGCGGCCTGCCGCGCGGCCTGAGCCCGCAGACATTTATTTTTGCCGCGAAGCTTGCCGCCAGTCTCGGGCTTCTGTCCCGGGCCGTACGCGATTTCCGTCCGGACCTGATCGTGGGCATGGGCGGCTACCTCACTTTTCCGGCGGCGTACGCGGCCTGGCGTCGAGGTGTGCCCTGCGCTCTCCATGAATCGAACTCGATTTTAGGCCTGGCCAATTGGGCTTCGGTGAAGTTTGGAGCCAAGTTGTTTTGGGGTCTTCCCTCCATGGCGGGAGGAACCTTGGTCGGCACGCCGGTGCGTCCGGAGCTGTTTAAACGCAAGGATGCCTCCGCCTCGCGCAAGGCTTTAGGGCTTGATCCAAAACGAACGACGGTCCTGATTTTCGGCGGCTCGCAAGGGGCGCGATCCTTGAATGAGAGCATGGCCGCGGCGCTGAAGGGCACGGGAGCGCAGGTGCTGCATTTGGCTGGGCGCAATAAGTCCGAGGAGACCAAAGCCTTTTATCAGCGCGCGGGAGTTTCGGCCGACGTACGCGATTACCTCAACGACATGGCGTCCGCTTACGGAGCGGCGGATTTGGTGGTCTGCCGCTCGGGCGCGAGCACTTTGGCGGAGCTGGCGGCGCAGCGCATGCCGGCGGTGTTGATTCCTTACCCCTATGCGGCGGCGGATCACCAAAACGCCAATGCGCAGGTTCACGAATTAGTGGGCGCGGCCGTGCGCATTGAAGAACGCGAGTTGAGCGCGCGGCTGGGGCCGACTTTAGGGGATTTGCTAAAGTCGGAAGCCAAGCGGCTCTCGATGTCCAAAGCATACGACGCGCTGGGTTTGCCCGGCGCCGCTCAAACGACGGATCGGTTTGTCGATCTACTAGAAAAGATGGTGCCCTCATGAAACGCCCCCAGATTCTCGTTTGCAACGACGACGGCATCCACGGTCCCGGACTGCCGGCTTTGATCACGGCGATGAAGCGCATAGGTAATGTCACGGTGTCGGTGCCCGATCACGAGCGATCCGCGGACAGCCACTCGCTGACCTTGCACAAGCCGATCCGGGTTCGACGGCAGTCGGAAGGGGTATACACTCTCAACGGGAGCCCGGCGGATTGCTCGCGATTCGGGGTCCTCGAGATTCTCAAGGGGAAAGTGGATTTGGTCGTCAGCGGGATCAATAGGGGCTACAACCTGGGCGAGGACGTGATCTATTCCGGCACGGTGGCGGCCGCCATGGAAGCGACCTTGCTCAAGATCTCCGCCATTGCCTTCTCCATGGACCCCGACGGCAAGGACTACCGATCCGCGGCCAAGTTCGCGCAGCGACTCGCGCAGCAGGTACTGACCAAGGGGCTGCCAAAAGGGGTCTGTCTCAACGTCAACTTTCCAGCGATCTCCGCGAAAACATATGGAACCGGCGTGCCTGCCCGCCTAGGCCGCCGCATCTACGGCACCACGCTCACACGCCGCCAGGACCCGCGCGGTCTTGAGTACTACTGGCTGGCGGGCCGCCAGGTCAGCGGCGTAGACGAACCCGGAACGGATGTCGCGGCGGTGTCGCGAGGGAAGGTCTCTGTCACGCCTCTCAAAATTGACAGCACGGATACGGCCATGTTGTCGTCGCTGTCGTCTTGGCGTCTCTAGACCCATGCGCGATTTCTTTAAATCCCTCATCTTGAACGCCCCCGGCCAAGAAAGCTAGTATCGCCTGGTGAGCAGCCCGCGCCTCCTTAAAAAGGTCCCTTTTCTGTCGGCTTTAAGCCCCAAGCATCTGGGCGAGGTCTATCGCCTGGCCGAAGAGTTGTCCTTCGACAGTCGGCAGTCGGTGTTCGCCAAGCGCCAAGACGCCGACGCCATGTTCATCGTCCTCTCCGGGCGCATCAAGATTTACACCAACTCCGCCTCCAAGAAGCGCAAGACCTTCGCTTATCTAAAGGAAGGGGAGTTCTTCGGCGAGATGTCCCTCGTCGAGGGCACTACCCGCACCGCCTCGGCAGAGGCCGTCGAACCTTCGCGCCTGCTCGTCATCCGAAAGAAGGATTTCCAGCGCCTGCTCGCCCACGATCCCAAACTCGCCCTGTATTTACTCCAGACCGTAAGCGCCCGACTGCGCCGCGCCAACGAGGAGATCGAGGGGCTGTTGTTCAGAAACATCCTCGGACGCGTCGCCAAAGCCATGCTCGAGCTCGCCCAACGCGCCGGCGAGCAGAAAAACGGCGGACTTCTGTTTAAAGAGCACTTCACACAACAAGAGCTCGCCGACCTCGTCGGCACCACCCGCGAGCCTTTGACCCGCGCGCTCTCGTCTTTGAGACGAGCCGGCCTCATCAATATGCAGCAGGGGCGCTACGCCATCCCTTCGCCCGAAAAACTCGCCGGCCTGTGCATCGAGACCTGACAATGGATCACCCCATACGCACCCACGACGCCGGAGTTCTCAACGCGTCCTTCACCGGTAAAATCGTGCGCGTCGCCGGCTGGGTCCACTCTCGGCGCGACCACGGCGGCGTCTACTTTTTCGACCTGCGCGACCGCTCCGGCCTCGTCCAAGTCGTCGTCCACCCCGAAAAAGCCGCCGCCTTCCTCGCCGCCGCCAAACTCGGCGCCGAGTGGGTCGTGTCTATTAAGGGGATAGTTGGGCGGCGCCCGCAGGGCACCGAGAACAAGAAGATTCCCACCGGGGAAATCGAAATCAACGCTGAGGAAGTTGACGTCCTCAACACCTGCAAAGTCCTGCCCTTTGAAATCGACGAGCATATCCAGGTCAATGAAGAATCACGTCTTAAATACCGTTTCCTAGATCTTCGTCGTGCCCGCATGCTGCGCAACCTCACCATGCGCCACACCATCGCCATGGCCGCGCGCAACGCCCTGGCCTGCGAAGGCTTCCTGGAGGTCGAAACGCCCATCCTCACCAAGGCCACGCCCGAGGGCGCGCGCGACTTCCTGGTTCCCTCGCGCCTCAACGCCGGGACTTTTTACGCCTTGCCCCAGTCGCCCCAGATCTTCAAGCAGATGCTCATGGCCTCCGGCATCGAGAAATACATGCAGCTGGGCCGCTGCTTCCGCGACGAGGATCTGCGCGCCGACCGCCAATACGAGCACACTCAGATCGACGTGGAGATGAGCTTCGTGCGCGAGGAGGACGTCCACGCCGCCTGCGAGCGCATGATGAAGGCCATCTTCAAGGCCGCCATCGGTTTCGACGTCAAAACCCCTTTCCCGCGCCTCGACTACTTCGACGCCATGCGCCGCTTCGGCTCCGACAAACCCGACCAGCGCTATGGCTTTGAGATCGTCGACCTGACCCCCGATCTCAAAGGCAGCCAGTTCAAGGTCTTCAGCGGCGCCATCGCCGCCGGAGGCGTGGTGCGCGCCATCTCCTGCGAGACCGACTACACCCGCTCGGAGATCGACAAGCTCACCGACCTGGCCAAAGTTCACGGCGCCAAGGGACTGGCCTGGATCAAGTGGACGTCCGCCGGCCCCGAGACGCCCATCGCCAAGTTCATGTCCCCGGCCGAGCTCGAGGCCATCAAGACCCAGACCGGCGCCAAAGCCGGCTGGTTTACCTTCTTCGCCGCCGACCAGGAGATTGCCGCGTCCAACGTCCTGGGTGCCATCCGCAAGGAGATCATCGCCCGGCTGAAACCCGAGCCCTCGACCCCTTGGCATTTCTCCTGGGTCACACATTTTCCGCTGCTCGAGTGGGAGGCCGAGGAGAAGCGCTGGACCTTCGCCCACAACCCCTTCACCCGCCCGCTGGACGCGGACGCGCCCAAGCTCGACTCCGACCCGGGCAGCGTGCGCAGCCACCAGTACGACTTGGTCCTCAACGGAGTCGAGCTCGCCTCGGGCTCCATCCGCAACCACAGCGGCGAGATGCAGCGAAAGATTTTGGCCTTGATGGGCTTCAACCCCGAGGAGCAGCAGCGCCAGTTCGGTCTGCTTTTGTCCGCGCTCGACTACGGCGCGCCTCCGCACGGCGGCTTCGGCATGGGCTTAGACCGCCTCACGGCTTTGCTGTGCGGCGAGGAATCCATCCGCGAGGTCATCGCCTTCCCGAAGACGCAGAAAGGCGGGGATCCTCTGTCTGAAGCACCCAGCGCGGTCAAAGACAAGCAGCTCAAGGAGCTGCATATCAAGCTCGACCTGCCTCCCGTCCCGGCGCCCGCGCCGGCTCACGCCGCGCCCGTCAAGAAATAGGCGGGAACTCCTTATAGAGAAACAGCCGCGCTGAAGCGTCGTCCCCGTTCCGAGGAGCGGCGATAAGACGGGGACGCCGACACCGCGCCCAACTCGTCGACGCGTTTGGAGGCGGCGGGGTGGGTCTTGAAGAGAGGAGCGCCCCCAGTCTCGGCCTTGGCGACGCGCTCGAGAAAAGCCTTCAAGGCGGCGGGGTCGTAATTGGCGTTTTTGGCGTACTCGGCGCCGAAATGATCGGCCTCGTACTCCTTGTCGCGGCTGTAGCCGTTGACCACCAGCTTGTTGACCACGTCGTCGATGGCGCCCTCGAAGGCGGTGGTCAGTTGGGAGATCTGCTGGGGAGTGTAGTTCTTGGCCACTTCGCCGCCCAAAATGGTGAAGGCCGAGGTCAGGCGCGAGGTCTGGATGGTCTTTAAGCCGTGCCTCTTGGTCACGTGAGCGACCTCATGGGCCAGCACGCAGGCAAGTTCATCTTCGCTTTTGACCCGCTTGAGCAAGCCTCTGGTCACGAAGATGAAGCCGCCCGGCGCCGCAAAGGCGTTGACCTCGTCGGAGTTTAAGACTTGGACGTGATATCCCTTGTAAATCGAGGGCCGATCGGAGGCCAAGGAGACGGCCTGCGCGACCTTTTGAGCGTAAATATTAAGACCCGGGTCGTTCAAAGGCTTATAGCGCGCCATGATTTGCGCGGACACCGCGCGGCCGATGAAATACTCCTCGCTCTCGGAGATTTCTTCTACGCCTTTGCGGATCGCATTGACGCCTTTGGCTACCTTTGAGAAATCGACATTATTAGACACGCGCCCGCCGGTCATCTTCGAGACGTCGAGATTCTGCAGGCTCGCGCAGCCGGCGAGGAGGAAGACGGGAACTAAGAGAAGGAGCTTCACTTGCCGCCTCCCTCGGGCAGAAGCGCGCCCGCGCGCATGAACTCGAACAGATCGGACTCGCTGACCTTCCGGCGCTCGAGCTCGTTGACCGCCGAGAAGTTGGCCTCGCCGTTCTTGTTGCTGTACGCCTTTTCCACCTGGGCGTTGAAGCCCTTGCCCGCCAGGGTCACTTCCTCGGCCGAGGCGCTGCCGCCCACCGAGGAGGCCGAGCCCAGGTGAACACTTTTCGTCGTCACCGCGCTTTGATGAAGGTAGCCTCGATCGACTTTGTGCCAGCCCTCGCTGAGTCCCGAGGACTCGAAGGTCTGCCCCAAACGGGCCGTCCCCGCGGAGGGGGCGAAGAATTGGGGGCGCTTGCGCAGGGTGGTCTCTTGAACGAGGACCGTAACGGTCGCAGCCAAAGCAGCCGAAGCGGACAAAACGGCCGCGACGGCAAGAAGGAAACGGGATCGAATTATCATCATTTCTCCGTCAGAGCGTAGGAACCGTCCCAATCGGCCGGGGGCGGTTCCGCGATCGATAAACGGCAACGTTCGATGTATTCATCCGAAGCGTGATCGTCACCGAATTCTTTGATGACGGACTCGAAAACGGCGATCGCTTCGTTAAACTTGCATCCTCGGAACAACTCCAGACCTTTTTCGAAAAGACGGGCTTTTTTGATGAGCGTTTGATCGGCGCTCCCCTTCAACCCCAGCAGCTCATAAACCCTTATAGGTAGATTCTTTCCTTTCACTTTCACGAAGTCAAGCTCGCGGACCTCGACAGCCGCGTCGCCGCCCGCGCCTTTATACGTCGACTCGGAGATCATGATGTAGGTGCCGTACGCTTTGTTGGCGCCTTCAAGCCGGGAAGCCAAATTCACGTTGTCGCCGATGGCCGTGTAGCTCAGGCGGGCGGCCGAGCCCATGTTGCCAATGGAGGCGGGACCAGAGTTGAGGCCGATGCGGTTGCGCACCGGCGGATAGCCCTCGCGCGCGAACTCCTCGCGTAGGGCCGCCAATCGCTTCTGGTTGGCCAAAGCCGCCTTGCAGGCCACCAGCGCGTGGTCGGGGCAGGGCGCGGGCGCTCCCCAAAAGGCCATGATCGCGTCGCCGATGTATTTGTCGAGAGTGCCGCCCGAGGCCAGGATGGTGTCGGTCATTTCTCCCAAGTAGCGATTCATGAGCTTCGTCAGTTTTTCGGGGGGGAGCTGTTCCGAAAAAGTCGTAAAGCCTTGGATGTCGGAAAAGTAGAACGTGACCTCGCGCTTTTGGCCGCCGAGCGCCAGCATGTCGGGGTTGTCGGCGATCTGTTTGACGATCTCGGGGGACAAATACTGGGCGAAAGCCCCTTGGATGTAGCGCTTTTGACGGCCTTCGACGGCGTAGCCGTACGCCGAAGCCGCCGCAAAGCCCAGCCACAACGACAATTGGGGGGAGACGATGTCCAGCCAAACGCCTCGGGTAAAGGCAAAGCAAGATACCGAGGCAAGCACGGCGCTCGAACAAAGCACGACCAACAAAGCGGACCAAGCATGGGAAGACAACCTGGAAGCCACGCCTGCCAAGAACAACCCCGCTAAGACCAGAACGGCAATGTAACCTACCGGTGCCTGCGTCAAAAAATCGCCGTTAAGCAAATTGTCGGTCGCAGCAGCGATGATCTCAGTGCCGGGAAACACGGGCGCTATCGGCGAAGGACGATTATCCAGCAATCCGGCCGCGGTCATGCCGATGAAGACGATCTTGTCCTTAAACAGCGCCGGATCCAGCTTCGGCGCGCGCTTGTCCTCCAAGGCCTGCCAAGAGAGAAGCAGGTCTCCGATCTGGTAGCTCTCGTAGGTCTTGAAGCGAGGATTCTCGGTCAAGGACTTGCCGTGAAAGCGAACCAGCATGTGTCCATCGACGAGCGGCGCCTTGAACTCATCGAGGGTCTTGCCGGAAGCGAGCATGGCGGCCGCCGCGGGCAAAGTGGGATAGAGACGTCCGCCCATCGCGGCGACAAGGGGCACGCGGCGGAACACGCCGTCTAGATCAGGGGCCATCTTCGTGTCGCCCAGAAGGCGGCTGCCGGCGAGGATCTCAGGCACGGGCAAGCGTACGGAGCGTCGAGGCAAGGCCGTTGCGGAGGCGCTGACGGCAAAGCGTTCCGGGGGCGGCGTCCTCCGCAAAGGATTATCTTCAGAACCGGTCTCCATGGCCATGACCACGGGACCGAAGTCCTTCAGAGACTTCCCGAAGGCGGCGTCCTCGGACTGTCCGTACGGAGATGGATTGGTGAACAACGCGTCGAAAACCACGAGCTGCGCTCCGCCCTTTTTAAGAAGACCGAGCATCGCGCCGTACATGCTGCGCGGCCAGGGCCAGTACAGATTTTCCTTTTCAAAATGATCGAGACTGGCCTGGTCGATCGTCACCAACACGATGCGCGGATCGTGGCGGGACGCGTCGGAGAGATGACGGAAGCGCCAGTCCAAGGTTTTGAGCTCGAGCGCGCGGGACAGCTCAGCGGGACGAGACAGCAGGACTAGGCCGCCGACGGCGGCTAGAAGCGCCGCGAGGGGAAGAGCGCCAAGCAGTGTTTTTTTGATGTCGCGGACGCTGCTGGCCTCGTTCACGATTTTATTTTAGCCTTTTACGCTCGGTCGCAAGCCAGGCGACCTCGACTAGCAAGGACGCCGCCATGGCCAGCACGGCGGCCAGGGCCCCAGGCCATCCCGCTTTGACCGCCGCGAACGCTCCCGACAGAAGCGCCGCGGTTCCAAGCCATGTCGCAACGTTGACCGAAGCCGTAAGTCCCCGGCGGATGAGAAAACCCGACATGGCGTTCTGCAGGGCGACGAGCATGGGAATGGCTGCACCGAACAGGATGACGGGTTGAACGCCCGCCACCAAGGAGGCGTCACGGCCTACGAATGCTGTGAGCGCGCCGGTCCCGACCGAGGTGGCCCCCATCACCAGAAGCAGCAGCGAACAACCTCCGCCCAAAAGCGTGGTGAAGGTCAGCAGAAGCCCGTCCTCTTCGTCTTGCTTGCGGATGATGATTTGCTGGACCATGCGCGTGGCGTTGGCCACGACCAGAATAATTCCCCAGGCGGCCGGCCACACCGTCAGCGCCGCCGGACCGTCGACGGCGCGCGCGATGATGCCGATCAGCAGCGCTCGCCCGCCCCAGACCACGAGCATGGCGTTGGCCAAAGGCCAGTAGAAGCGCCACACGCCCGAAATATCTTGAGGAAGATCGGCAGACGAGTGTCGCGCCGGAGGTGCCACGGTTCTCGCCGCGGCCGTGACCCACAGCGCTTCCATGACAAGTCCGGCCATCAGGGCGGTGCCGGCCACGAACCAACCCGGCAGGCCCAGGTAATAGCCCGCGCCCAAAACGCCGACGACCGCGGCAAGGCGCCCCATACTGGCGCGACCCACGGCGTCGGATAATCCGCCGTGGATCAATATCCCTTGGAAATACCGCCTCCAGGCGATCACTGCGGGCCAGAAAATAAGAAGACAGAGCGTCCGGTGAACGGGAAGGAGCAACTCAGACTGAAGACCCAGAACGTCTCGTCCAACGAAGCCGAAAACCGGCGGCGTCAACAGAACAAGAAGCATCAACGTCAACATGGCAACGGCAATTCCTGTAAACCGCGCCATGGCCCGCCGCGACTGTTCCGTCGGAGCCAGGGCGTTGGAGGCATGGAGCACCATGATGATCGGGCTCTCAAAGAATATGGCCAGGGATTTCGCCACGCCCACCGCCGCGATATTGGCGTGCGCCATGGGCAGGCGAACCAAGGTCATCGTCAGCAGAGGATCGCCCAAAGCCATCACCACGTCGCTCAGCGACAACGGCAGGAATTGGCGCCACAGCGAGCGCAGACCGCCAGGTCGGGCTTTCAAGCGCTATTGCGCAGAAGAAGGTTGCGCGGCACCGGCTTAAGGCTCAGGGCGATTTTAAGCAGGGTCTTCTCTCCAAGAAGCTCGATGTTCTGGGCCTTGAGCCACTTGTGATTGTAAACGGTCTCTAAGTAGCGGTCGCCCCGGTCCGGATTGATCATCAGGATTTTCTTGGGCTTTTTGCCGGCAACGGCCAGCCCGGCCGCGACGATGGCCCCGGTCGAGGCCCCGAGCAGCAGGCCTTCTTTGCGCGCCATGAGATGGCACATCGAGAAAGCGATTTGATCGGTCACGGAATACGCCGCGGTCAAAGCGCCGGGATTGAAAACGGGTGGCGTAAAACACAGACCCAAGCCGGTCATTTTGTAGGGATGACGCGGAGTGCCGAGAATGGCCGAGCCGGCCACGTCCACGGCCACGAATTTCACTTGAGGATGACGCTTGGCGAAATACCGCGTCAAGCCGGTGATTTGCCCGGCCGTGCTGACGCCGGCGACGATCACGTCGGGAAGAACTTTGAAAGCCGCCTCGATTTCGCGCGCCGTGTATTCATAGTGGGCGGTGGGATTGTCCGGGTTGAGATGCTGGCAGACGTACCAGCCGCCGGAGATCTTCCCGGCCAGGGCCTCGGCTTTTTTCATGCGCGCGCCCTGAAGGGAACCGAACTCGTCGGCCTGGCTTGCAGGCACGTCGACGAGCCTCGCTCCGTACGCCAGCAGCATGCGCCGCAGGGGCGGGGGGGTCTTGGGATCGACGACAATGACCACTTTATAGCCGAGCGCCGCCCCCACCATGGCCAGGCCGATGCCGAAATTTCCGGAGCTCGACTCGATGATCGTCCCGCCGGGGCGGAGGTGGCCGGTCTCGATTGCACGTCGGATCAGATAGACGGCATTCTTTTCCTTGATGCTCCCGCCTGGGTTGCAGGACTCCAGCTTCAAGTACAGCTCGTGCGTCCGACACACAGCACCCAATCGGTTCAAACGCACGATGGGGACTTGGCCGACCGCCTCAGTCACATCCGACGACAGAGAGATCGGGGAGGCGATCCGCGAACGCGCTCTCATTAAATTGGTGGACGTGACAGGGATTGAACCTGCGACCTCATCCTTGCGAAGGATGCGCTCTCCCAGCTGAGCTACACGCCCGTCTTCCCCTCGGAAGCTATCTCCTGACTTATCCGCCTAAGCCGCAAAGGATGCGGTCTAAGGTCGGCTACTCAATAACAAGGGACCCGTTGGCACTCGGAAACCCAAAGGTGTCCGCAACGAGTCCCTAAAATCGACTTGGGCCCAAATCCGAGTGCATGGATATTTTAGCACGGGGGGAATTGGATTCTCGCGGTATAATTTCAGCCCTGGTTAAGGTGACGCCGAGGGGAACCATTGGAAACCATGAAAACACTTCTAACCATCGTCGCGTTATTTCTTCCGTCCGTTTGCGGTGCAGTTAATCCATCTTCATCGAAAGGTCTTGCGTCTCTGTGCGAAGAAAAAGGCGATGCGCCATCGTATCAGAGAGGGATTTGTGACGGGTTCATTTTTGCTTGGACTGACACCGTGCTCAACGTGAAGCGCGTGGCTACATGGCTTCTTGAAATTGGAGAGATGAGCCCAGCACAGATCGCCAAGGTTGGGAGTCTCCCGGCTAATGGGATGATCGCCCTGGCCCTAATCAGGGCTGCCATGTCTAAGGGCGGAGAACGGGCCGCAGAGATCATCCTAGACCGCACAGAGGGCAAGGTGCGACCTTTCCCCCGAGAAGTGGGCCAGTTGAAAGTTGAGTCCGAAGTGGTAAAACACCCAAC
>CXWL01054820.1_pt1 | contig 29667 bp, 24 predicted proteins | sample 590931 | NCBI WGS metagenome assembly CXWL01 (sample SAMEA3498368, study PRJEB10139) | groundwater metagenome | biome: water well; material: biofilm material | place: Germany | collected 2015-04-27 | reverse complement strand
CAACCTGGGAGCGCAGATCGGCTACGGATTAAGTTCCAATGTAGTGACCAATACGCAATATGCGGTGGCCGGTACGGTTACCGACATTCTCTCTGCCCCCGGGAACCTGCAAATCAGCGGTGCATTCCCGCAGGCTGTAGGTACTTCGAATACCGCCTACCAATACACTCACAAGATCGAGCAAATCATCCTCGGCAACTTGGGACAAACCGTTTACGCCAATGCTCTAACCTTGGTGCATGGAGGTAATGGAGACGACGCGATCTACAACGCCGGGTTTGCTTACGGCGGTGAGGGTAATGATTCACTTATGGATGGCACGTATCAGTATGGAGGTAATGGGAACGACACATTGAGCAATGGTGATACCTTGGAGGGAGGCGCAGGAGACGATGTATTGACCACGGGTAGGGTGCTAGTGGGTGGTGCTGGTAACGATACGATGGACGGTGGATATGCCGCCACGCGTTACGTTATTGATCCAACTCAGAGTGGTACGGATTTGGTCATTGATGGTGGTGATGCTGAGTTTGACTATACGAGCTGGTATTACGAGCAGAGAGGGATCGCTGATTGGCAGCAACGTGAAACCAATGGTGGGATGTATTCGCTGCCGGGAGATTTTTTTGACAGCAGTGAAAGAGTCACTATCGATATCGCCGAGGCCGATTGGTTGCGCAATCCGAATTCAACACTCGCCACTTACCCATACTCCAACTCAAGTCAGTGGGCCAATGATCTTTGGCGTGGCTACCGAACGAGAGTACTTGCCGACCAGTCTATCTTGCACTTTATCGAACCACTCCCGCCATTCGAACGTCCTGCGGCGAATGATTATGCGGCTTTGCAAGCTGCTTATGATGCCGGTGTGATCCCGGTAGATACGCTGGAGTTTGCGGCTGGGATCGTGCTGTCAGATATACAGTTGTCCTGGGGTGAGACCACGCTGGTTTCCCCGGTGAGCGGGTTGGATGAACTCTACCGTACGTTGAATCTTTCCTGGAACGGCGGCGCGAGCCAGGTGCAAATGGTGATCCCCCACGCGGATGATCCGTTGGGCAGCGGCGTGGAGCAAGTCAGATTCCTTGAAGACGGGCGCGTCATCGGGATGCAGACTTTGATCTCAATGGCACCGGCGGGTGTATCCCTTGATCCGCGTTATCCCAATCTCACGCTGATCGGCACCGAAGGCGCGGACACACTGTCCGGGCAGTGGGGCAACGACACCCTCATCGGCTTGGGTGAGGCCGATGTGTTGAACGGCGGTGGCGGCAATGATGTATTGAATGGCGGTGCGGGCAACGACACGCTGATGGGTGGTTCTGGCAACGACACTTATATCTTCGAAGCAGGTGATGGTGTGGATACCATCTTGGATAGTGTTGGAGCCAATACCTTGGTGTTCGGTGCTGGGGTCGATCCGGCTTCGGTCACATTGGGGCTGGGTTCTCTCCTCATTAGAACTGGCAATGGCTCTGATGCGATCCATATTCGGGGATTCGACCCGAACGATGTTTTTGCTGCACCGGTGATCGAGAGTTTCCAATTTACCAATGGTACGACGCTCACTTACGCGCAGTTGCTTGAACGCGGTTTCGATATTGCGGGGTCGGGTGGCAACGATGTATTGAACGGTACGAATACGACGGACCGCATCAGCGGCGGGGATGGCAACGATGTGCTGAATGGCGGTGCTGGCGATGATGTTCTGATGGGCGGAGCTGGCAGCGATACTTATGTTTTTGATGCGGGTAGCGGACAAGACACCGTCGTGGAAACATTCGATCCGTTGGACATGGGCGCGGTGGATCGCATCGTGTTCGGCACTGGCATTACGTCGATAAATATCGGTGCAGCGCGCAGCGGTGCAGACAATAACGATTTGGTCATTTCGATTTCCGGTTCAGATGCTGCGCTGACCATTCTGGGTTGGTTCAACCCCTCATCGCTTTCCACGGTGAGCCAGTTTGTATTTGCCGAGGGGGTGACACTGGATGCGGCGGCGATAACCGACATGGCAGTCAATCATGCCCCGGCTGCGAACGGCTTCATTGCCGACCAGGCCGTGGAACAAGATCAAGCGTTCAATCTGAATGTGAGCGGTTTATTCAGCGACGTGGATGTCGCTCGCGGCGATACCTTGAGCTACAGCGCAACACTTGCCGATGGTTCGCAGTTGCCTGTATGGCTCACTTTCGATGTCGCCACACAAACTTTCAGCGGCACGCCAGCCAATAGCGATGTCGGTAATCTAGGTGTGACGGTAACGGTCACTGATGCGGGCGGGTTGAGTGCGTCCAGTTCGTTTGCATTGAACGTGGCCAACGTCAACGATGCGCCTGTGCTTGCGACGCCGCTGGCAGATCAGACTACTCAGCAAGGACAGCCTTTGAGCCTTGGCATACCTGCCGATACCTTCAACGATGCCGACATCATTCACGGCGACACGCTGACTTACAGCGCTACCTTGACTGACGGCAGCGCCTTGCCAACATGGCTCAGCTTCGATGCGGTCACACAAACTTTCAGTGGTACGCCTGCCAATGGCGATGTGGGCAGCCTGAACTTGACAGTAACTGCAACCGATGTAAGCGGACTCTCTGCCAGTAATACGTTTGCATTGAACGTGCTCAATGTAAATGACGCGCCGACGGTTGTTAATCCGCTGACGGATCAGTTCGCCGTTGCCGGACAGGGATTCAGTTTCACTCTACCGGGCGGTGTGATCCCGGACAGTTTCCTGAATGACGCAAGTGACATGGGTACGCCGGATCAAACATGGATTAGCTATAACACAGGGTTGTACGGCAGCGGCGGGAATGACACATACAACTTCACACGCGGCGACGGCAATGTGTACATCGGCGACTGGGATAGTTCTCCCATGGATGCTGTGCAATTCACCGATGTGTTGCCGACGGACATTACCGTAACTCAGGATCAATGGGGTGATGTGACCATGTCTGTTAATGGGACGGCTGATAACCTGATGCTGGGTAGTTGGCTATATTCAGATACTGCCAAGATCGAGCAATTGGTCTTTGCTGACAGCACGGTGTGGGGTGTCAGTGACATTCAAGCTAGACTTTCCACATCACCCGGCACTGGTAGCGACTACGTTGCCGGCGTAAATGGTAATGAGACCATATATGCATTCGGAGGAAATGACGGAATACTTGCCGGAGCGGGTGATAACAATCTCATCGGTGGTGCTGGAAATGATTACCTGTATGGAGGAGGTGGTAGCGATATTCTTTCCGGTGGCAGCGGATCGGATGTTTTAGAGGCCGATTGGGCATCATTGGACAAGGCAAATGATTTAATGATGGGTGGATCGGGAGGCGATGATCTATGGGCTGCTGCCTCGACCGACATGCTCATTGGCGGCACGGGGAATGATTACATCTCGGGTTACTATGGCAGCAATGTCATCTTGTTTAATCGTGGGGATGGCAACGATCAGATTGATCCGTGGAGCAGCGTTGAGGGAGCGCAAACGGACACGCTTTCATTGGGCGGGGGCATCAGTTATTCAGACCTGTCGTTCGGTCGTAACAGCGATGATTTGATTTTGGATCTGGGCAATGGCGAATCGATCACCATCGCCAGTTGGTTTAATCCATCTTGGGACAACAAGGTAGTTAACCGGTTGCAGATCATCACCGAAGCCATGGCGGGTTATGACGCCAACTCATCCGATCCGTTGCTGAATAAACGTATCCAGCAATTCGACTTTGTTGGATTGGTTAATCAATTCGAAACGGCGCAGGCGACCGACCCGACGATCACCACTTGGCAACTTGCACCGCATCTAATGGACTTCTCACTGGGAGGCTCTGATACGTCGGCCATCGGCGGTGACATGGCTTACCTGTATGGCAAGAACGGAAATTTGGATGGGTTGAGCGAAGCAGAATTGCGTGCACAGCTTAATGATGCAACGTTTGGCACGACCAGCCAAGTACTCACCAGATTGCCGACCATCTCCAATGTCTTCAGCGATGTCGATTTCATCCATGGCGATAGTCTGACTTACAGCGCAACACTGGCTGACGGATCACCTCTGCCTGCATGGCTCACCTTCGATGCGACTACACAAGTATTCAGCGGTATGCCCACCAACGGTGATGCGGGCGTATTGAGCGTTGCAGTCATTGCTACTGACACAGGTGGATTGAGCGTATCCAGCACTTTCCATCTCGATGTGGTGAGCACGAACAACACACCTGTGGCGACGATGCAGATCGCCGATCAGTTGGTCGCGCAAGGTCAGCCGCTGAATCTGGTGCTTCCGGCAGGAATTTTCACGGACCCGGATTTTATTCGTGGGGACAGTCTGTCCTACAGCGCAACACTCGCCGATGGCACTGCATTGCCCGCATGGCTGAACATTGATCCTGTGACCGGTCAGTTGAGCGGTACTGCGGGCATGATTGATCTTGGCTCTTTGGCTATCAAAATCATTGCGACTGATACAGGCGGACTCTCGGCTTCTGCCGGGTTCAACCTGACGGTCGCCAATATGATCACCGGTACTATCTACAACGACACCATCACTGGAACTGCCGGGTTGGACTACATCCAGTCTTTTGCAGGCAACGATGTGGTCAATGCTGGGGATGGGAATGACGTGATTGTTGGTGGTGCAGGCTCGGATGTATTGGCTGGTGGGGTGGGAGATGACACTTTCCAAATCGGTGGCACAGACGCGGCTTATGATCGCTTCCAGGGTGATGCGGGTTTTGACTCTATCGTGGGTGGAGACGCGAATGACACGATTCGGGTGAATTACTTTAGCGGCGCTTCTACTGTTGAACTCATTGATGGCGGATTGGGATTGAATGTTGTAGCGGGTTCCCAATACAACGACACCATCGACATGTCTGGAACGGAACTCATCAATATCGCCAGCATTGATGGCGGAATCGGCAATGATGTCATCACAGGGAGTGCCGGCAATGACATCATCATCGGCGGTGTCGGTTCGGATGTACTAGCCGGGGGCGCTGGTGATGACACTTTCCTGCTCGAAGGTGTTGATACTTCTTATGATCGATTCCAAGGTGATGCTGGTTTCGACACCATACAAGGCGGGACGGGTGATGATGTCATTCGGGTGAACTATTTCAGCGGGGCATCCACAGTCGAGAGAATAGATGGCGGCGCAGGCCTGAATACAATCGCGGGTTCTCAATACAACGACACTATTGATTTGGCCGGAACCGAGCTGGTCAATATCGCAAATATCGATGGCGGCATCGGCAATGACGTCATCACAGGTAGTGCAGGCAACGATGTCATCATCGGCGGTGTCGGTTCCGATGCGCTGGCGGGTGGACTTGGTGACGATACTTTCTTGATCAACGGCACGGATACGGCGTATGACCGCTTCCAAGGTGGCGATGGTTTTGATGTGGTCTTGGGAGGCAGTGCTGACGACACGATACGTGTCAATTACTTCTCTGGCGCATCCACGGTCGAGCAGATCGATGGCGGTGCGGGTTTGAATACCCTTGCGGGTTCGCAATACAACGACACCATCGATCTGGCTGGAACTGAGTTAGTCAATATCGCGAATATCGATGGCGGTGTGGGTAACGACGTCATCACCGGCAGTGCTGGTAACGACATCATCATCGGTGGTGTAGGCTCTGATGTCTTAGCGGGTGGATTGGGCGATGACACATTCTTGGTTAGTGGCACAGACACGGCTTACGACAGATTCCAAGGTGATGCTGGGTATGATGTCATTCAAGGTGATACTGGAGACGACACCTTCCGCATGAATTATTTCAGCGGAGCTTCTACCGTTGAGAAGATTGACGGTGGTCTGGGTATCAACGTCATCGCCGGCTCTCAGTACAACGATACTCTCGATTTGTCAGGAGCGGAGTTGGTCAATATCGCCAACATTGATGGCGGTGTCGGTAACGATGTCATCACCGGAAGCATTGGGAATGACGTCATCATCGGCGGTGCAGGCTCTGACGTATTGGCGGGTGGTGCCGGAGACGACACCTTCCAGATCAATGGCAACGACACAGCGTATGACCGCTTCCAAGGGGGCTCAGGCCATGACGTTATCCAAGGCGGCTCGGGAGATGATGTCATTCGTGTGAACTACTTTGCCGGAGCTTCCACTGTCGAGCAAATAGACGGTGGCGCTGGTTTGAATGTCATCGCCGGTTCGCAGTACAACGACACCATTGATTTATCTGGCACTGAGTTGCTTAACATCGGCAAGATCGATGGCGGAGTGGGTAATGACGTTATCACCGGCAGTACAGGCAACGATATTCTGCAAGGCGGCTTGGGCAGCGACAGACTGCTTGATACATCTGGCAACAACACTCTCGATGGAGGAGATGGTGCCGACGTGCTGACTGGTGGAGCTGGTAATGAGATGTTCATCGGCGGCACAGGAAACGACAACATCACCACTGGCAACGGAGCCGACATCATCGCTTTCAATCGCGGCGATGGCATGGACACCGTCAACGGTGGCCCCACTTCGACAGGCTCAGGGCAGGCATCGGGCGACACCATTAGTCTGGGCAAAGGTATCAACTACTCCGACATCGCACTCTCCAAGGTCAACAACAACTTGATCCTGGAAGTCGGCACTGGAGAGCAGATCACCCTCACCAACTGGTACAACACCGGCGCCAATTACAAGAGCGTGATTGATCTGCAAGTGATGGCTGATGCCATGGCTGCTTTTGATTCGGCATCAAGCGATCCGCTGCTCAACCAGGCCGTACAGAACTTCGACTTCACCGCCATCGTCAATGCCTTCGACCAAGCCAACGGCGGCAGCGCTACCTTCATGCATTGGAGTGCGACCAACAGCCTGTTGACCTCTCATCTATCCGGCAGTGACACCACTGCATTAGGCGGCGACCTCGCGCATCAGTACGGCACCAATGGAACAATCACTGGCATGAACCTGACTGCTGCGCAGACGGCCTTGAACGATCCTGTGTTTGGTGGAGCACCTCAGACATTGCGTCCGTTGCAGGGGTTGCAGGGTGGGGTGGTGACTCTTTAAGTTGATACAGCCAAATTGGTTGCCAATATTCCGCAATGGAATTGGCAACTTTGTTGATCCGGTACAAATAAAGTATGAAGCCGTTCGTGTTGAACTTGTCGAAATATGAATGGCTTCAAGACTTCGACATAACCAACGACTTGGCTGGCGTCTTTTGATAGCCCAGTCGGATGGCTAGTTGTTTCATCAGGCTCAGGCCGAACGGAGTAAAAACTCTATTTATGCCGGATCAATAGTTGAAGAAATCACCACATGAAATAGAACAGCGGACGCGCGGGCGGCACAGCGACAGCTCATATTATTCGTAGCGGTTGGTTGCGCCAGATTGGTACAACAACCAGCTACCGGCTTACAACACGGTCAGTGAGGTAACGCAAACGTACACTCAATATTATTCTTCTGGCGATACGGTTTTCCTGCCTTCAACCGTATATGCAACACAATTGTGTGATGCAGCCTATAGGCGGCTTTACGCTAATCTAAACCGCAGCCCGTTCTTGAATCAACTTCGCTACCCATTGATTCAGCGACAAGCCAGAAGCTTTAGAAGCCGCAGTCGCCGCTTGATGGAGGCTGGGGTCAAGGCGCAGCACGAATTTACCGGAATGCCGCTTGAACGGCTCTATCCCTTCTTCTGCGCACATTTGCAAAAACACTTTCAGCGAAGTCTTGCCTTCATTTTTCAACCCGGTAATGTTCTTGGCATAAAAATCGGCACTGCCATTCAAGCCGACAAACTCACCGCGAAACATCTCAATGTCAGGGTCGTACTCAATGACCGCCCGTTGACCTTCAATCATCATTACGTTTTTCATGGCTGCACTCCATTTTCATATAACCACTTGCGAATAGATTCCACCGCGCCCTTGTCTGTATCAGGCGAAGGATGCGGCCTGTGGAACACGCGTACCACCCCGAACAACGCCACCCCGCTGCGCGACCCTTCGCGCTCACTGACCGTCGTACCCAAATCCACCAATAGCGATTCAATATCGCGCCACTTAATACTGCCGGAAACAGGACGCGCAAAGATCAGCGCGATGGTTTTTGAGCTTTTGCGTTTCATGTGTGGACAGTATCACAAAGCAGTATCAATATCAACGCCGCAGGTGTCTCATGGAATAAATCAGTTGATTGATGAAATGGGAGCATGGCGCTGGTATTTGACCGCCAACGACCCACACTACAACAAGCAATCAGAAAGGGGGTGCAGCATGAGCCCCCTAATATTTCTTACTGGGTATCGCTCCGCCCTGACGATTTCACACGCGGTTCACCGCGTGGAGAATCGCGTAACTTTGTTGCAACCCATCTTGCTTTCTTTCTAAACGTTGCAGCACTGGCTTGCCCGCAACGCCCTGTGATGTAGAATTCCGCGCAAGCAAAATACCTGGGAGGGTAAAGGCCATGAGTACCGCAACCACACGCAAGGCGGCAGAACCTGCTGCCGTTCGCATCAGCAAAGATATCGACTTCGCACTATTCAACGCCGCCAAGGACTTTAAGACAACCCGCGCCAGCATCGTGAAGAACGCTTTGCTGGGATACCTTGAAGACTTGGCGGACAGCAAAGCTATCGCCGAAGCCAAAAAGAAGGGCGGCACGATGATTACCCATGCCGAATTGAAAGCGTAACTTGGGCTATAAAGTCATCTATTCGGATGCGGCACTGAAACAGATTGTACGGCTGGATAAGCCCATCGCAACTCTCTTGTTCATCATCGCCGGGTGGGTTGTTGCATCTGCTACTTATGCGGAATCTGCAAGCATCAATACCCGCAGCGGGAATGAGTTCGGTCTGTCGGTTTCTTCCTATTCCTACGAGGAGCCTTCCGTTAATGTCTCCTTGACAGGGGATAAATTCGGCATGAGCCACACCGGTACAGCGGTGTTAAAGAACGACTGGTTCGTCAGGGAAGAATTGCGCTTTGCCTATGGAAAAGTCGATTACTCGGGCTCCGGTGTTCAGTTGGGTGTGCCGGATTGGTACTATGAAGTCAGAGGGTTGCTGGGCAAGGATTTGCAGGTGAGGAATGTGGCGTACTCGCCTTACATCGGCTTCGGCTATCGCTATCTGTTCAATGATGTGCGCGGTTACAGCAATGCCGGCTCGGCGGGTTATCGCCGTGAGAGCAGTTATTTTTATGTGCCGCTGGGGGTGACGCACCATTTGGAGATGCGGGATCAGGCCGTGCTATCCACGACACTTGAGTTTGACTATTTTCTGCGGGGGAAGCAGGTGACCAGACTCTCCGATCTGATCGGGCGTAACGGGTTTACCAGTGCCTTTGATACCACCAATCGGCAGAACAGCGGCTATGGTTATCGCATGAACGTGATGTATGAAATGAGCGACTGGGCGTTCGGGCCGTTTTTGAATATGTGGAAAATAGATACGTCAGAAGTCACAACCCAAGTCATGACCGATGGATCAGGGCCGCGTTTGGTTAAACTTTATGAGCCACAAAATCAAACTAGCGAATATGGTTTTCGCGTGAACCACAGGTTCTGAGTCGGAACTGATCTGAGGATCATTACTTTCAGATTCACATTCGAAATGTTTTGATTTCGACCTTTTTGTTTGCGGCGTGCTGCTTTATCATCGCCGCATATTCACTGCTGGAAGGCGCAACGAATCGTGTTCAAACTATTCGGCGAAAAACCGGATCACCCCATGTTCGATTTGGCAGAAGCCAGGCGGCTGCTGAAGGAATTGCCGCCGGACGATGCCAAGAAGTCATTGGAGGAAATCACTTTCTGGCTGGATTCGATCAAGGGCGCAGCCGGATTCACACCCGATCTGCGCACCGCCACCATCATGCTGCTGGATGAGGCCGGCCAGCCGCGCCAGGCAGAGTTGCTGCAACGCTATCTGAGTGCGCCGCATCTGCGGGATTTTCAGGGGCTGCATCTGTGGCAAGGCATCCATGAATTCGCCAAGGCATTGTCCGAGGCGTATGCGGCGAGCATTGCCGAATATCAGCAAACGGAGAAAAAGCCCCGCGAGCTCAGGGAGCGGATGCCGCTGGTCTGCGTGCGCCAGATGCGTGCCGTGTCCGAGCAGATGAAGCTGGAATTGCTGCGCTATATCGAAGTCGAGTCCTGTGTTTGGCAATTGCTGTGCGTTTGCTATCAATTTGCCGAAGCCGAGCAGTGCGCCGAAAGCATGTTGCTCGCCTATCCCGGCCACGTCATTCACACCAGCCCGCAACGCGAGTTGCTGCGCACGCTGGTACTTTACATTTCTTCCCCCGGCACCTTGGCCGCCGACCAGCTCGAAGTGAGCTACCGCATCGCGGGACGCTTGACCAGCTTTTTCGATCTCAAGAAGGCTGCGGATGCCGATTGTCCATACCTATTCGATTTGTCGGCGAATGCGCCGCCGCACAGAACAGGAAGCGATCAGCAAGTGACACCAAGCGCACGTTTCTTTGGCGCAGCCAGAGCATTGCCGGCATTGAAGAAGATCGTCGACCAGAATGAAAACGATCCGGTGTGGCAGGAGCGGCGTTTCGGCAGCGAGTTCACTCCCGCGGGCAAGCTCACCGTCCTCAAACATCTGCTGAGCTATTGGGCAGCGGAACCGCCGCACCGGCACATGGCGCGCAGAGACATCAGCGCCAGCATTGAGGTGACGCACGGCTTCCGGGTGATCAGCCAGCTGGTGACACACATCGACGCGGGTCATCTTGACGAACAGGATGCCGGTGCCTCGGAAAAACGCGCGAACATCGACCTCACTGCCGCCGCCGACATCGTCTACACCACCGAGGTCTGGAACATCTCGGACATGAGCACAGATGGTATCGGGGTGACACTCACGGGGAGCCTGGGCGCCTGGATCAAGATTGGCGACCTGTGTGCCCTCAAGCCGCAGAACGGGCAACTGTGGTGGATCGGCATGATCCGGCGGCTGCATACCGCTGCCGATGGCAAAGTCCATGTCGGCATCGAGCTGCTCGCCAAAAGACCCGCATCGGTATGGTTGCGCGTCCTCGGCAAAGGCACCGAGCGTGTTTCCAACTGGGAGACCAGCTCCGGCTCGTTCGCCTACGATTACCTGCCGGTCATTCTGCTGCCGGATGAACACAACGCCTACCTGAACGCCACCCTGTTGATGGAGTCCGGCCGCTTCGTGATGGATGCCCTCTATCAGGTGATGATGGGGGAGAAGAGTCGCGACATCAAACTCATCAAGCTGATTGCCGAGGGCGAGGACTATGAACAGGTGGGGTTCGAGTGGATGGGCTAGGAAGCCGGATTGAATGGCGCAACGAAAAAGGGCAAGCCAGTTGGCTTACCCTTTTTGACGATGTACTTTGTGTCAGTCCTTGATGGCTTCGATCGGGGAATAGATCTTCACTTCATCGCTGACCATCGGCACATATTTGGCCATGCCGAATTGCGTGCGCTGAATTGTGACGGCGATTTCCGCGCCGCAGACTGGTTTTTTGTTCATCGGGTGCGGTGCACAATGGAAATTATTCACGCTGAGTGTCAGCGGACGGGTGGTGCCGAGCAGGGTAAAGTTGCCTTCCGCGCCGACCACCTTTTCACCGTCGAACACCAGCTTGTCCGAGGTGAAGCGGATGGTGGGATGTTGTTGCACATTGAAGAAGTCCGGCGACTTCATGTGGTCGTCCCATTTCTGGAAGCCCATGTCGAGTGAATCGGTTTCGATGGTGAGGTCCACGCTGCCTTTCTTCGCGGCGACATCCAGGGTGATTTTGCCGCTGGTTTTGTTGAAGCGCCCGCGCTGTGTCGAATAACCCAGGTGATTCACTTCAAACATCGGCCAGGTGTGGGCCGGGTCGATAGTGTAATTGTCTGCCGCATAAGCCGGCACAGCGAGCAGGGTGGCAATGAGGATGCTGAGGCTTTTGTTCATGGTTTTTCTCCTTTTGGTGTGGACGACTACTGCCTGGTTATGGCGAAACGAAAACGAACTTGTACTTCATCGGCGACGGTATCGGTGTCGCTCCAGATGCCGGAGCCGATGCCGTAGACCAGGCGTTTTAGGGTGAACGAGCCGGCCAGTGTGAGCAGATCGGCTTGCTGTTCCATGGTGAAAATCGCCTGCGTATCCTGCGTCTTGCCCTTGAGGGTCAGTTGGCCTTGCGCTGCATAGCGCCCTTGCCCCAGCGGCTTGACGGCAGTGGAAACGAAGCCGGCAGTGGGGTAGGTCTTGGCATCGAACCAGTCTTTGCCAACCACTTCCATGTTCACTTCCGTGTTGCCGGTGTCGATACTGGCGAGATCGATATCAATGCGCGCTTTGCCTTGTTCTGGTTTGGCCGGGTCGAGCACGATGTTGGCGGTGAACTTGTTGAACGTTCCCTCGACCGGCACGCCCATCTGTCTGGAGACGAAAGTAACGCCGCTCTGTTGCGGGCGCAAGACTTTGAACTCGGCGGCGTTGGCCAACGTGCACAGGAATAGCAGCGGAAAAATGCTTAGCGCGCTCATGGTTTCTTGCCCAGGAAAGGAATCATGCGCGCCAGGATACCGTCGTGCTGAATGAAGTGATGTTTAAGCGCTGCGCCGGCATGGGCGAGTACCAAACCGAGCAGGCCGAGATTGAGGGTCTCGTGCACTTCATGCAGCAAGTCGCCCAGTTCTTTATCCTTGCCGACCAGGTTGGGCAGGGGGAGTACGCCGAACCACACAGTCTGGACTCCCTTGGCGGAACTCATCAGCCAGCCGCTGAGGGGGATGATGAAGATCAGGGTGTACAACAGGTAATGCACGCTTTCGGCAGCGAACTTTTCCCATGCCGGCATCGTATCGGGCAGGGGCGGCGGACGGTGCGTGACGCGCCACGACAGGCGGATTATCGCCAGCATGAATACCGTGACGCCGATCCATTTATGGTAGCTATACAACTGAAGTTTGTGCGGGGAAAGCGGAAGGTCGTGCATGTACACACCCAGCGGGAACGTGGCGAAGATCAACAGAGCGATCAGCCAGTGCAGGGTGACGGCAGTGCGGGTGTAGCGGGTAGTCATGAATCAATCCCGATTAAATTTGTCGGGTAATGCTATTACCGGATGAGAGAATAGGCAAGCGAACTTATTCAGCGGGTGTGAATCAGACGCGGCGCTTGAAAAAACAAACAGGAGCCCCATGTAGCAAACCGTGCGGCAAAGGATGTTTGTTAAACTTTGTGTCGCCAATATATCAACGGAGAATATTGCATGAAACGTATTTTTTTGTTCCTGCTGACCAATATCGCTGTCCTGGTAGTCATCAACATCACATTGCGCCTGCTGGGCGTGGATCGCGTGCTGGATGAGAGCGGTGCGATCAATTTCAGTGCGCTGATGGTGCTGTCGGCGGTGATCGGCTTTTCCGGTTCCATCATTTCGCTGCTGATGTCCAAATGGATGGCCAAGCAAGCAGTCGGTGCGCAGGTCATCGAGAATCCGCAAGACCCCACCGAGCGCTGGCTGGTGGATACCGTGCGCCGCCAGGCGGAGGCCGCTGGCATCGGTATGCCGGAAGTGGCCATTTATGATGCGCCGGATGTGAACGCCTTTGCCACCGGCTGGAATCGCAACAATGCGCTGGTGGCGGTGAGCACCGGGCTGCTGCACTCCATGAGCAGGGACGAGGCGGAAGCGGTGCTGGCACACGAAGTGAGCCACGTGGCCAACGGCGACATGGTCACGCTCGCTTTGATTCAGGGCGTGGTGAACACCTTCGTGGTGTTCTTCGCCAAGCTCATCGGCATTCTGGTGGACCGCGTGCTGCTCAAGAACGATGGGCGCAATGGTCCCGGCATTGGCGCTTTTGTGGCCGAAATCGCCGCCCAGATCGTGCTGGGTATCCTGGCCAGCATCATCGTCATGTGGTTCTCGCGCCAGCGCGAGTTCCGCGCCGATGCGGGCGGTGCCAGCCTGGCCGGTCGGCAGAAAATGATCGCTGCGCTGGAACGTCTGAAAGCCAATCACGAGCAAGCCGCGATGCCGCAAAATATGGCGGCGATGGCGATCTCAAGTCAGGGCGGTTTCTCCAGACTGTTCATGACGCACCCGCCGCTGGAAGAGCGCATCGAGGCGCTGCGTACGGGTCAATAAGTCGAATAGCTTTAAAGAAAACGGCGGGTTGATCCCGCCGTTTTTTATTCCTCATCCTCGTCGTATTTCCTGCGTGGCGGATTGCCGTCATATACCAGACTTTGCCGGTGCATCAGATAGGCATCGCGCAGGAAGCTGTAGCGGTCGATGATTGCCTCATCCAGTACTTTCTCCTGATCCAGCAGGTTGACGCGTGTGATGAACGATTTGACTGCCCAAGTCGAGTTGCGCGTGGGGACGTGTTGGGTGTTGCTGATCACGCTGGCAAAGGTGTCCGCATACAAGCCTGTGCCATCGCGCACCGAGCTTGGGCCCCAGAACGGCAAAACGAGATACGGGCCACTACCCATGCCCCAATATCCCAGCGTTTGGCCGAAATCCTCGTTGTGCTTCTCCAGTCGATGCGCCACGTTGAGTAAACCGAACACGCCGAACGTGGTGTTGAAGATCACGCGGCTGCCATCGCTGGCGGCTTGGATAAATTTGAGTTGCAGCAGGTCGTTTGCGGTGACGATCACATCATCCAGATTGGAGAAGAAGTTGTTCACCATGGTCTTGGCCGGAGCGGGCATGACCCTGGCATAACCCTGCGCGACGGGCTTGAGAACAGCCCGGTCGACCGTGTCGTTGAGCACATAGAACTTGCGGTTGAGCGGCTCGAACGGGTCTTTTTCCAGTGTGTACGCGCTGAGATGAAGCGTGCTGCAACCGGTCAGAATCAGGCTGGAAATCAGCAACGAGAGGCGCAATAGATGCATGCGGGTGAAATCAGGAATCAGTATGCGGCGGATTATAGGGGGAAACCCCGGGGAGTTGCAGCATTGCGGCGCGCGATGCCGGGGTCTCCAGGCTGATGCGACCCAGTGCGCCGGTGCGATAGTCCTGCAGTAAAGTCATCGCGGCCTTCTCCAGATCGAATTCCTTGCCGCGGATGCGGTAACCGCGCAGTTTGGCGACAGCCTCGATCAGCGCGAAACCATCCATGCCNNTCGATGATGGCGTTGCGCCCGATGCTGTGGCTGGCGGCGAGCATCAGGCCGTCGCTCTCATGTTCGATCTTCGGCCACATCAGTCCGGGCGTGTCGATCAATGTTGTGTGATCGTTGAGGTCGAAGCTCTGCTGGCTCTTGGTAATGGCCGGTTCATCGCCGACTGCCGCCGCACGGCGCTTGAGCAGCGTGTTCATCAGCGTTGATTTTCCGACGTTGGGGATGCCCATGATCATGATGCGCAGCGGTTTGAGACTGGTGCCGCGATGCGGGGCGAGCGGCAGGCACAGCTTGGGGATCTTTGCCGCGTCGCCGGGTTTCTTGCAGGACAGGGCGACGGCTTGCACGCCTTCCTGCCTGTTGTAGTAGTCCAGCCATGCCTGTGTTGCCGCCGGATCGGCGAGGTCGGTCTTGTTCAGCACCTTGAGGCAGGGGCGCTGGCGATGCAGGCGCAGTTCGCGGATCAGCGGATTGCTGCCCGCTTCCGGCACGCGCGCGTCCAGCACCTCGATCACGACATCGATGCGCGCCATGGTCTCGGCGGCTTTCTTGCGCGCCGAGGTCATGTGGCCGGGAAACCATTGAATTGCCATGGGGATGATGCCGACGAATAAAGGCGCGCATTCTAACCGTTTGACGATGAATACTCACACTCCCATAATCCGGCCATCGCTCATCGAGACCTCGCCATGACCACTATCCGCCAACAGGATTTCATCGACAGTATCGCCGACGCGTTGCAATTCATTTCCTATTACCACCCGCGGGACTATGTGCAGGCCGTCGCCGAAGCCTATCGGCGCGAGGAATCGCCTGCGGCCAAGGATGCAATGGCGCAGATACTCGCCAACTCGCGCATGTGCGCGATCGGCAAGCGCCCGATCTGCCAGGACACCGGCATCGTGGTGGCTTTCGTGCGCGTGGGTATGGATGTGCGCTGGGAGAATGTATCAATGGGCATCACCGAGATGGTGAATGCAGGGGTGCGCAAAGCTTATCTGTTGCCGGACAATGTGTTGCGCGCTTCCATCGTCAGCGACCCGGCGGGCAAGCGCAAGAACACGGGCGACAACACACCGGCGGTGGTGCATTTCGAGGTCGTGCCGGGCGACAAGGTGGGCGTGCGCATCGCAGCCAAGGGCGGCGGTTCGGAAAACAAGGCGCGGTTCGCCATGCTTAATCCTGGCGACGATGTGGTGGAGTGGGTGGTGAACCAGTTGCCGGGCATGGGCGCGGGCTGGTGTCCGCCGGGGATGCTGGGCATCGGCATCGGCGGCACGGCGGAAAAAGCGGTATTGCTGGCGAAAGAGGCGCTGATGCAGCACATTGACATGACCGAGCTCAAGGCACGCGGCGCGCGCAACCATCTGGAAGAATTGCGCATCGAGATCTACGACAAGGTGAACGCGTTGGGTATCGGCGCGCAAGGCTTGGGCGGGCTGACCACGGTGCTGGATGTGAAGATTCTGGATTATCCGACGCATGCGGCTTCCAAGCCGATCGCCATCATTCCGAACTGCGCCGCGACGCGGCATATCCACTTCGAGCTGGACGGGAGCGGGGTGGCAACTTTCACGCCGCCGAAGATCGAGGATTATCCCGATGTGCATTGGCACCCGGCGGCAGACGCGCGGCGCGTGGATCTTGGCAGCGTGACCCGTGCCGACATCGCACAATGGCAGCCGGGCGAGACGCTGTTGCTGTCCGGCAAGCTGTTCACCGGGCGCGATGCCGCGCATAAACGCATCATTGAGTCGCTGGCAAAGGGCGAAAAATTGCCGCCCGGCGTGGATTTTACCGGCCGATTCATTTACTATGTCGGCCCGGTCGATCCGGTGCGCGACGAGGTGGTCGGACCCGCCGGACCGACGACGGCGACACGCATGGACAAGTTCACCGAGACCATGCTGGCGCAGACCGGGTTGATCGGCATGATCGGCAAAGCGGAGCGCGGCAAGGTCGGTCTTGATGCAATCAAAAAACACGCGGCGGTGTATCTGATCGCGATCGGTGGCGCGGCTTATCTGGTGGCGCAGGCAATACGCAGCGCGAAAGTGGTGGCCTTCGCCGATCTCGGCATGGAAGCCATCTACGAATTCGAAGTGCAGGACATGCCGGTGACGGTGGCCGTGGATGTTCAAGGCCGTTCGGTGCACGAGATCGGCCCGGCGGAGTGGAAGAAGCGGATCGGCATGATTCCGATTAAACAGATTTAGTAAGTGTTTGTGTAAAAGTTTACCAACCGTAGCGAGCGACAGGAGAGCAAGGCGCGAAGACGCGAGAAACCGGAGTGTACTGGGATGTACACGAGGATTTCGAGCGTTTGAGCAACGCAGCTATCGTGGCGCGCATAACCAATGACTTGGTTGCCGTTTTTTGGCAACTTAGTCAGATGGCTAGTCGTTGCATCAGTAGGTTGGAAGAGTTTGGCGGGTCTCCCCGCATTGCACCATGGTGAACCTGGTCAGGTCCGGAAGGAAGCAGCCACAGCCAGTCGGTGCAAGTGCCGGGGGTAAGGCTCGCCTCCTTATTTATCGAGGGTGTCACACTCGACAAGCATCGGGAAAATGGTATGGGAACCTTCAGAAATTCGGTTTTTCGGGATACAGCGCAAGGCGTGCGACGTGCAGCGACCGAGACATACCATGCGGGTAGGCGACAGAGCGAGCATCGCACTACGCAGCGATGCGCCCGACAAACGAATTTATAGAGGTTACCAATGTCGGCGACTTCAGTTCTAGCCCGCAAGTGGCGTCCCCGGAATTTCGCTCAAGTGGCGGGGCAGGAGCACGTTGTGCAGGCGCTGACCAACGCGCTCACACAGAACCGTCTGCATCATGCCTATCTGTTCACCGGCACGCGCGGTGTGGGCAAGACCAGCATCGCGCGCATCTTCGCCAAATCCCTGAATTGTGAAACCGGCATTACCGCCACACCGTGCGGCGTGTGCGGTGCCTGCACCGAGATCGACAGCGGACGTTTCGTCGATTTGATCGAACTGGATGCGGCCTCCAATACACAGGTTGACAACATGCGCGAACTGCTGGAGAGCGCGCTGTATGCACCGTCCAGCGGGCGTTTCAAGGTGTATATCATTGACGAAGTGCACATGCTGTCGAAGTCCGCGTTCAACGCCATGCTGAAGACGCTGGAGGAGCCGCCGTCGCATGTGAAGTTCATCCTCGCCACCACCGACCCGCAGAAGATACCCGTCACCGTGCTGTCGCGCTGCCTGCAGTTCAACCTCAAGCAATTGCCACCCGCGCTGATCATCACGCAGCTGCATTACGTGCTGAAGCAGGAGAATATTCCGTTCGAGACCGGTGCGCTGAATCTGGTGGCGCGTGCCGCACAGGGCAGTATGCGCGATGCGTTGAGCCTGCTGGATCAGGCCATCGCTTATTCTTCCGGTAAAGTGGATGAATCACTGGTGCGCACCATGCTGGGCGCGATCGATCAAGGCTATCTGTTCGATCTTCTGCAGACCTTGCGCGCAGGCGATGGGGCTGGACTATTGCGCATTGCCGACGACATGACCATACGCAGCCTGGCGTTTGAAGCGGCGTTACAAGACTTGGCGACGTTGTTGCATCGTATTGCGCTGGCGCAGACTATTCCGCAGGCGATTCCGGAAGACGAGCCGGAACGCGCACGCCTGCTGGAGCTGGCGCAGCAATTCACACCGGAAGAGATTCAATTGAACTACCAGATCGCCATCCACGGGCGCAACGAGATCGGCCTTGCGCCGGACGAGTATGCCGGGTTTACCATGACGTTGTTGCGCATGTTGGCGTTTGCGCCGCAAAGTGCCGCGGCGAAGGTCGGGCAGTCCGCGCCGCGACCCGCGCCGGCAGTGCCGGGCGTATCGAGACAGGTTGCCGCCGAGCCGACGCGACAGTCCGCTCCGGTGCAGGGCGCGGCGAGTACCGCCGATCTGGATTGGAATGCCTTGTTGTCACAACTCAATCTGCAGGGCATGGCGCGTGAACTGGCAAAAAACAGTGTGTTGGCGAGTTTTTCGGATAGCCGAGTGGTGTTGAATCTGGCGCCGCAATACAAACATTTGCAAGGAAACAAGATCGCACACGACAAGGTGCAAGCGGCGTTGAGTGAGTATTTTGTCAAGCCGATCAGGCTTGCAATCGAGCTGGGTGCGGCAAGCGATGCAGCTACTCCTGCTGCGGTTGAACAGCACGAGAAACAGACGAGACAACAACAGGCGGAAGAAGCCATCAAGCAGGACGTTTTTGTGCGCGAAGCGCAGACGCAGTTGGGCGCACAAGTGATCGAGAGTGCGATCAGGCCTGTATAACCAAACCGGAGGAAGTGAAGATGATGAAGGGCGGATTGGCCGGGCTGATGAAGCAGGCGCAACAGATGCAGGCGAACATGAAGAAGGCGCAGGACGAGCTGGCCACCGTCGAGGTGGAAGGGCAGTCCGGTTCCGGCATGGTCAGGGTGACCATGACTTGTGCGCATGAGGTGCGCCGGGTGAATCTGGACGACAGCGTGCTGGATGACAAAGAGATGCTGGAAGATATGATCGTGGCAGCTTTGAAAGACGCCAACAAAAAGGCTGCCGAAACCACGCAACAGCGCATGAGCGGGTTCACCGCCGGGATGAATTTGCCGCCGGGCATGAGTCTGCCGTTCTAAATGAATATACCTTCCAGTCTGGAAGAGCTTGTTACCGCCCTGCGCTGTCTGCCGGGTGTGGGGCCGAAATCCGCGCAGCGCATGGCGTATCACTTGTTGCAACGCGACCGGCAGGGTGCTTTGCAGCTGGCGCGTTCGCTCGGTCATGCGGTGGAGAGCGTCAGGCACTGTAGCAAGTGCAACAATTTTTCCGAGGAGGAGATATGTGTTTTGTGCCGTTCGTCGCGGCGCGAGACGAATCTGCTGTGCGTGGTGGAAATGCCTGCCGATCTGCTGATGATGGAACAGGCGCAGTGCTATCGCGGCATGTATTTTGTGTTGATGGGCAGGCTGTCACCGCTGGATGGATTGGGGGCACGGGAACTGCCGCTGGAGCGTTTACTCAAACGCGCCCAGGAATTGGCATGCGAGGTGATTCTGGCGACCAATTTTACCGTCGAGGGCGAAGCGACCGCGCATTACCTCGTGACATTATTGCGGGCGCAGGGTATCAAGGTGTCGCGTATCGCGCGCGGGTTGCCGGTGGGCGGCGAGCTGGAGTACGTGGATAGCGGGACATTGGCGCAAGCAGTATTTGAAAGAAAAGAGATTACGGAATGAACGAGAAATCCGAAACCAACCAGCAAGGCGAGCGTCTGCAAAAAGTGCTGGCGCAGGCGGGCATCGGTTCGCGCCGCGAGATGGAAGAATGGATCAGCGCCGGACGGGTGACGGTGAATGGGGCGGTGGCAACTTTGGGAGTGCGCGTGTCCGACGGCGACAAGGTGCAGGTGGACGGGCGTCTCATACGGCTGCAACTCCAGGCCGAGCAGGCAATGCCGCGCATTTTGCTTTACCACAAACAGGAAGGCGAGATCGTCAGTCGCGACGATCCGAACGAGCGCGCCAGCGTGTTTGACAGTCTGCCCAAATTGAGAGGGCAGAAATGGATCGCCATCGGACGCCTGGATTTCAACACCAGCGGACTGCTTATCTTCACGACTTCGGGCGAATTGGCGAATCGCCTGATGCACCCGCGTTTCGAGGTGGAGCGCGAATATGCGGTGCGCGTGCAGGGCGAAATGACGCTGGAGCAGATACACCGGATGACCAAGGATGGCATCGAACTGGAAGATGGCGTGGTGCGTTTTGAAAAACTCAGCGACGAGGGTGGTGAAGGATTCAACCACTGGTATCGGCTGGTGCTCAAAGAAGGCCGCAATCGCGTGGTGCGCCGCACCTTCGAGGCATTGGGATTGCAGGTGAGCCGTTTGATGCGGGTGCGCTTCGGGATCATCAACCTGCCGCCGCGCATCAAACGTGGCATGATGACAGAGTTGGATGATGCAGAAGTCAGGGCAATACTCGAGTGGGTTGGTCTGCCGGCGGGAGTGGCCAGACAAGTGGTTGACGATGGACGTCACAGCAAGCTGTCACGCGTGCGTTCGCGAAAAAATGAACTGGCGGGGAAAGCCAACTCTCGTTAGAATCCGCGGGGTTAAAAAGGGTTGTTGCGCAACCCGTGCACTGCGGGTATGGACATCGGACTGGATCAATGGAACAACGAGGCAACAAAACCATCGTTTGCAGTGTGTTTTTCCTGGATATCGTCGAATATTCCAAGAGGTCTGTTGCCGGCCAGATTTCCCTGAAGGAACGTTTCAACGCATTTTTGTCCATTGCGATCCGCGATGTTCCGATCGGCGACCGTATCATTCTGGATACGGGAGATGGGGCGGCAATCAGCTTCCTGGGTGATATCGAAGACGCATTGCAAGCGGCCTTGAGCATGCGCAGCAGTCTGTTGGGTGAAGGGGTGCGCATGGAGCCGGCTTTGCTGGTGCGCATGGGTATCAATCTCGGTCCGGTGCGCCTGGTCAAGGACATCAACGGACAGCCGAACATCGTCGGCGACGGCATCAATGTGGCGCAGCGTGTAATGGGTTTTGCCGATCCCGGACAGATTCTCGTTTCCCGTTCATATTACGATGCGGTTTCGCGTCTATCGCAGGAATATGCGGGAATGTTCCATTACCAGGGATCGCGCACCGATAAGCATGTGCGCGAACATGAAGTATATGCCATCGGCTATCCCGGTGACTTCACCTCGACACAGCGCAGTTTTGCCATCAAACAGCAGGTGGAGAATGCCACCGGAATGGCGCTGTTTTTTGCATTAGCCAGAAATTATTGGAATGAATTCATCCATCATGCCAGTGTATTGGAGAGGCGTGGGCTTGAAGCTTTCAGAAGGGCTTCGACTCCACAGCGCGCAGTGATTATCGTGAGTGTGTCCGTTGTGATGTTGTCGATGATGATGGGAATATACAAACTGGCGCAGCGTCCGGCACCTCCTTCAGCCAAACAATTGCTCGCATCTTCAGGGTCTCAGGCACGGACAGCTCCAATTTTGGCAGCTTCAGCTCCCGCAGCTTCGGCTCCGATAGCTTCGGCTCCCGTAGCTATAGCACCCGTTAACGATAAGGCAGCAGCAACAGCGGAGGGGGAAAAGAAAATACAGGGAGTCAAACAGAGCGCACGTGTCCGCACGTTGGCAGAAACGACGGGAGGGCCGGCAGTGGTCAGTTTGGCGATCCTGCCCTGGGGTGAGGTTTATCTGGACGGAAAACTGCAAGGCGTGAGTCCGCCTTTGCTTGAGCTACAAGTGGTGGAGGGCAAGCACAAGCTGGAGATCAGGAACTCGACTTTCCCGGTATATAAACAGGTCGTCTTGGCGAAACCCGGTGCAAAAATAAAAATTAAACATAGCTTCAAATAAGCTTGGTTGAATAGGAGAGTAAGAATGTTTCGTTGGATGATTGCGGGGATAGTCTCGCTCATTTTGGTTGGGTGCGGTACGGTGGGCACCTGTGAAGACGGGAGCGGCGGGATTCGCCTCTTCGGCAAGAGTGTGGCTGAACGGAATTTGGATACGGGTGTCAAGGAATACGAAGAAGGTAATTACATGTCTTCGATGAATGCATTGCAAAGCGTGCTGGAAACCAAGCTGGCAGACAATGGTGACAAGTTGAATGCTTATAAATATCTGGCTTTTATTCACTGCATCTCCGGCAGGGAGAAGTTATGCAAGGATTACTTCCGCAAGGTGTTGGAGATCAATCCTCATTTCGAACTATCCCCGGCGGAAACAGGACACCCGATTTGGGGGCCCGCTTTCCGCAGTGTTAAGGGCAAATCAGGCAAGTAATTATTTCAACGGCAGGAGTTATGATTAGCCAATTAGGGCGTTACGAGGTTGTCAGCGAGCTTGGTCAGGGGGCGATGGGAGTCGTCTACAAGGCCAAGGATCCGCTCATTGACCGCGAGGTGGCAATCAAAACGATCAATTTGAGCCTGGCGCAGGAAGAGCGCGAGGAATATGAGGCGCGTTTTTATCAGGAAGCCAAAGCGGCGGGTCGCCTCAGTCATCCGAATATCGTGACCATCTATGATGTCGGTCGCAGCGAGGATATCGCCTACATCGCAATGGAATATCTGCATGGGCGTGAACTGCGGGATATCCTGAACGACAATAGACTGCTGCCTGTCGAGCAGGTCCTGGACATCACTTCCCAGGTCGCCTTGGGATTGTCATATGCCCATGAGCACGGCATTGTCCATCGTGATGTCAAGCCGTCCAATATCATGGTGGTGCGCGACGGCCATGTAAAAATCACCGACTTCGGTATCGCACGCATGGCCTCTGCGGCAGTGCGGACGCAAACCGGCATGGTGCTGGGTTCCCCGAAATACATGTCTCCTGAACAGGTGATGGGAAAACTGACCGACCAGCGGTCGGATATTTTTTCTCTTGGTGTGATGCTGTACGAAATGTTGACCGGACAGGCTCCGTTCCTCGGTGAGAATGTCAATGCCATCATGTATCAGACTTTGAATACCATTCCATCCCCGCCCAGCAGCGTGAATTCAGCGGTACCGGAGATGCTGAATTTCATCATTGCCAAGGCGCTGGCAAAAGATCTTGAAGCGCGTTACCAGAATGCCCGGGATTTGGCTAATGACCTGCGTGCCTGTCGCGAAACATTGCCGCGCACGGCCCCTGCTTCTTTGTCTGAAACAGCACATCCGGAATCGAATGCTTCGCTGACCGATGCTGCCGTACCTTCATCGGGAGGCCATATTGACGAGTTAAAGCCGGTCACGGCTTTGGGTTTGTCATCGTCGTTTGATTCGACAGAGGCGACCATGCGGCTGGCAGCTTTGACGGCAAGCCATGAGGATGTCGAAGAGCTATCCAAAACTTTCCGTATGGCGCGCCCAAGCGCCGATGAAATCAACAGTGCCGCATCCGGTTTACAGGCCCAAATCGGGGTAAAACCATCTTCTTCACCGGGCAATCAGACCGTTCCACCCTCAAACGGCGGCGGTTACCTGTTGTTGGCGATTATCATTATTGTGGTGATAGGCCTGATCTCCACTATCGCGTTCTGATTGGCGCTTACCCTGATGGGTGCAGGATTGCAGCGTCATTACAGGCTTCGTTCTTCCCGCAGTTTGTTCTGGTTTCTGCTGGCTTCCTGTGTGCTCCTGTCGATAGTGTTATCCGGTCTTGATTGGGCGATTGGGTGGCGCATCGCTTGCGATATTCTGGTGGTTGCAACGTGTTTGTTTGTTGCTTTGCGCGATGCCAGGTTGAAATTGGCGCGCTCCTGTGTGGCATTCAGGCTGGAAAGCGGGAATGAAATCACCCTGATTCAACGCAATGGCCGACATTTGACCGGCACTATTTCCCCGGGTGGAGTGGTTACGCCTTTTCTGGTGCTGCTCAACATCAAGCAAGATGAATATGGCCGAAGGAATCTGGTTCTGATGCCGGACAGCATGAGCCGGGACGCTTATCGATGTTTGCGTGTCGCGCTCAGGTGGAATGGGTGAGTTGCCTAAACGGGCGGAGTTAAGATGGTCGGCACCGCTTCAGGAAGGGTCTGTGGGAAATCCTTGCTGAAGTGCAAGCCCCGGCTTTCATGGCGCGACAAAGCACTTTGCACGATGAGGTCTGCGGTCTGCACCAGATTGCGCAGTTCCAGCAAGTCGGCAGTAACATGAAAATTCCGGTAGTACTCGTTGATTTCCTCGTGCAGCAACCGGATGCGATGTTGCGCGCGTTGCAAACGTTTTGTGGTGCGGACGATGCCGACATAATCCCACATGAAACGACGCAGCTCGTCCCAGTTGTGCGAGATCACGACCATCTCATCCGCATCTGCGACACGGCTTTCATCCCATGGAGGCAGTTCTTCCAAAGTGTGCTGCGCCTGCTTCAGGATGTCGGCGGCTGCGGCGTCGGCGAAGACCAGGCATTCCAGCAGGGAGTTGCTGGCCAGGCGATTCGCACCATGCAGTCCGGTACAGGCATTCTCACCGATCGCATACAGATCTTCCACATCTGTTCGAGCGCACAGGTCGGTCATTAATCCACCGCAGGTGAAATGCATAGCGGGTACCACGGGGATGGGTTGCCTGGCCATATCGATGCCCAGTGACAAGCAACGGCCGTAGATGGTGGGGAAATGTTCGCGTAAAAATGCTTCCGGCTGGTGCGAGATATCCAGATACACACAATCCAAGCCGCGTTTTTTCATCTCATAGTCTATGGCGCGTGCCACCACGTCACGAGGCGCCAATTCGCCGCGCTCATCATGCCATGGCATAAACCTTGTGCCATCGGGAAGCTTCAGTAATCCCCCTTCGCCGCGCACGGCCTCGCTGATCAGAAAAGACTTTGCATGCGGGTGGTAAAGACATGTCGGGTGGAACTGCATGAATTCCATGTTGGAGACGCGGCAACCGGCGCGCCATCCCATGGCAATTCCATCGCCGGTGGCGGTGTCCGGGTTGGAAGTATAAAGATAGACTTTTCCGGCGCCACCCGTGGCCAGTACTGTATTGCTCGATGCAATGGTCAGCACTTTCCCCTGGGTGGTATTGAGGATGTACGCGCCGTGGCAGCGCTGATCGGATCCCCTGAACTTTTCCCCGGTGATCAGGTCGACGGCAATGTGATGCTCAAGCACCGTCACGTTAGGATGCGCGCGAACCTTTTCCGCAAGAATGTGCTGGACAGCTTTGCCGGTCGCGTCTGCCACATGGATAATACGCCGGTGGCTGTGTCCGCCCTCACGGGTAAGGTGATAGTCCTTGCTGTCCTTGTCCTCTCTTGAGAAAGGAACCCCCTGTTCGATCAGCCAATTGACCGCTGCGGCACCGCGTTCAACGACGAATCGGGTCGTGGCGGGGTCGCACAGACCGGCACCGGCGGTTAAAGTGTCACGAATATGCTCATCCAGGCTGTCTTCAGGGCTCTGAACGGCTGCGATCCCGCCTTGAGCCCATGCACTTGCCCCGTCCAGCAAGGATCGCTTGGTGACGATGGCAATCTTTTGCCGGTCCGCGAGTTTAAGTGCCAGAGACAAACCGGCCAATCCGCTACCGATGATGAGTGTGTCGAAGCGCAACACGTTGCAGATTAAAGAATGGGAAAGGCTGGTGAGTCTATAGCAAATGTCGGCTGTTTTATCGGGAATGTGAACTAATTGTATTGCCCAATGTCCATCTGCGCGTTACGGGCAAGGCTGACGTTGCTCACCCGTCCGGTTATACTGACTAGCCACGCATAGTGGTTCAATAATCAAAAAAAACCGGGAAGCAGCATGGGTGACAGGGAGGTCGATCAGCAGTTGGTTGAGCGCGCGCAACGCGGCGACAAGCACGCGTTCGAACTGTTGGTGGTCAAATACCAGCGTCGTTTGGGACGGTTGATCTCAAGATTCGTGCGCAATGCGGCCGAGACAGAGGATGTCACGCAGGAGGCATTTATCAAAGCCTATCGGGCATTACCGGCCTTTCGCGGTGACAGTGCGTTCTACACGTGGCTGTACCGCATCGGCATCAACACGGCCAAGAACCATCTGCTGGCACAGGCGCGCAGAGCGCCCACCAGTACGCCGTTCGATGCGGATGAAGCCGAAGCGTTCGAGGATGCGTCGCTGCTGCATGAGGTGGCGACCCCGGAAAACGAGCTGATGAGCAAGCAAGTGGCGGCAGTGGTGAATGCATCGTTGCAGCAACTGCCCGAGGATTTGCGCACTGCGCTTACCCTGAGGGAAATAGAAGGCATGAGTTATGAAGAGATCGCGGCGGTGATGAACTGTCCGATCGGCACGGTCAGATCGCGCATTTTCCGGGCGCGTGAAGTGGTCGCGGCGAATCTGCGGCCACTGTTGGGAACAAATGAAGACAAGAGGTGGTGAAGATGAAACAGGAAATATCTGCGTTGATGGATGGCGAGATGTTCGAGGACGAGGCTGATCTGCTCTTCGATAAAATGAAACGTCATCCGCAAGCGACCCGGGATTGGGGTATCTATCATTTGATCGGGGATGGCTTGCGACAACCGGAACACATTCACCGCGATATCAGCAGCTCTTTTCATGAGCGTTTGCAGGCCGAACCCGTCATCCTGGCACCGCGCAGCCGCAGCCCGCAACGAGTCAGGCATTACGCGCTTTCCGCTGTTGCATCGGTGATGGCGCTGGCGCTGGTGGCGTGGCTGTCGATGCAAGTGGGCGGCGAAACCGCACCGCAAGTCGCGGCTGCGCAACTGAACAACGCGGTGCGACCCGCATCCTTTCAGGCCAGCGATTACCTGATGGCGCACCAGGAATTCTCGCCCAGTGCGAACGTGCAGGGCGCGGCTTCTTATATTCATACGGTGGCGGCAAAATAGTGCGATTTGCGATCCAAAAAATCGGGGCGGTATTCGCGCTGTTTCAGTTGTGCGCATCGACTGCCATCGCAGATCCTTTACTGGACGATGCCGAGTGGTTACGCACCATGGTGTTCGCCGCTCAACGCACCAATTACAGCGGAGTCTTTGTCTACCAATCCGGTGAGCGCGTCGAAATGTCGCGTATCACTCATATATTCGACAAGGACGGCGTGCATGAGCGGCTGGTGGGTTTGAACGGGCCGCGACGCGAAGTCGTGCGCAATAACGACAAAATCTGGTTATATGTCGATGACAACAAGGTCAGATTCGAGAAGCGCTATGCGAAAAGCGGTTTCCCGGCTTTGTTGCCGGTGCAGATTCAGAATCTGAAAGAGAATTATCGGATCAGTCAGGGTGAAGAAGACAGGGTGGCCGAATATCATGCCCATACTATCTTGTTCCAACCCAAAGATAACCTTCGCTACACGCGTAAAATGTGGGCACATAGCGAATCTGGTTTGTTGCTAAAAGCGGTTGTGCTGGATGAGCGCGGGAGGTTGATCGAGCAGTACGCATTTTCCCAGTTAAGCATAGGCGGGAATGCCGATCACCATTGGATGATCGTCCCCGATGAAACTGGTGCCACGCGCCTGGCTGAAAAGATCAATCTGGCGCCTTTGCCGATAGTAAGCATAGAGAGTGCGCCGACCGGTTGGCAGGTCGATGCCGTGCCTTCCGGTTTCAAAAAGATCATCGAAATACGCCGCACGATGCGCGACAAGAAATTGCCGGTGGTGCAAATCGTGTATTCGGATGGTCTGGCCAGCATTTCCGTATTCATTGAACAGGCCAGCGAGGCGAACGATCCCCATTTGGGCTTGACCAGCCAGGGGGCGGTGCACATTAACAGCCGATGGGTTGGCGATCATCTGGTGACCGTGGTGGGCGAAGTGCCGCCCCGAACGGTTGTCGGGGTGGCCGACTCGGTGCGATATGCGGGGAAATGAAATGCTGGAGATGCGTGCAGTCGTGGTGAGTGTGCAGGGCGAACAAGCTGAAATCAGCCCGCTGGGTGGCGGCGGCTGCGGACACTGCGATGATTCCAACGGCTGCGGGAGCGGCAAGTTGTCACGGATGTTTTGCGGCAGTCAGACACAAAAGTTTATGGTTCGTAACCAGGCCGGCGCGCGCGTCGGTGACGAGGTCAATGTGTCGCTGCCGGAAGGTATTTTGTTGCGCAGCTCGTGGCGGATGTATCTGTTGCCCCTGTTGCTTATGTTAGGCGGAGGCTTGATTGGTGTGTCGCTGGCCGGAGAGACGGACAACCGCGATGGTTTCGCCCTGCTCGGTTCGTTGATCGGACTGGCGTGCGGATTTGCATGGGGAAGAATTTCATCATCAACTGAAACTTCGCAGGCTGTTGTTCAGTCCATAGCGGTACCGCGAATCAATTTCTGATGTTCAGCTTGATGGAGAAAAAAATGCTTAAGCGATTATTAATATTGGTGGTGGGTGTTTTATTTGCGCATGGTTTGTCTGCCAAGGAATTGCCCGATTTCACGGAGTTGGTGGAGGCGCAAGGTGCGGCAGTGGTGAATGTGAGTACCACGCAGACCATTCGTGCACCGCAGGCTTTCCAGGGCATACCCAATTTGCCGGAGAACGATCCGTTTTACGAGTTCTTCCGCCGCTTTGCACCCCAAGCCCCGCGCGAACAGGAGTCGCAATCCCTGGGTTCTGGCTTCATCATCAGCGGGGACGGTTACATCCTGACCAATGCGCATGTGGTCGATCGTGCAGACAAGATCACGGTACGCCTGACCGACAAGCGCGAATTCAAAGCCAAAGTGATTGGCTCGGACAAACGCACTGACGTAGCCCTGCTCAAGATTGAAGCCACGGGCTTGCCCAAGGTCACGCTGGGTAATCCGGATCTGGTCAAAGTGGGCGAATGGGTGTTGGCCATCGGCTCCCCGTTCGGTTTCGACAGCAGTGTGACAGCGGGTATCGTCAGCGCCAAGGGACGCTCCCTGCCGCAGGAGAACTTCGTGCCTTTCATTCAGACCGACGTGGCTATCAACCCCGGCAACTCCGGCGGCCCCCTGTTCAACATGAAAGGCGAAGTGGTCGGTATCAACTCGCAGATATATAGCCGCTCTGGAGGCTACATGGGCTTGTCCTTCTCCATAC
>CXWL01007059.1_pt1 | contig 29670 bp, 20 predicted proteins | sample 590931 | NCBI WGS metagenome assembly CXWL01 (sample SAMEA3498368, study PRJEB10139) | groundwater metagenome | biome: water well; material: biofilm material | place: Germany | collected 2015-04-27 | reverse complement strand
CCGGAGCGGCGACTGCAACCCAGCTCCGTGCGCCGGGAATCGACCACCCCTTGCCAGTCGAGCGCACTCGACTGGCTTCGCGGGTGCGACCGCGCCATTGGTTGATCGCAACGTTCGTCATCGTTGGAGTCGTCGCTCTGGCCGTCGGCCTCGGTCTGTACTTGGGATCCGGTGGGGAAGCCGAGCCGGATGACCAGTTCGACCCGCCACTACCGGCAGGCGATCCGTTCGAGGAGCAGCCGATTTCCTCGCCCACCGATCTCGTCGTCACCGCAACCAGCACCGAGTACCGGCTCACGTGGACAGCGATAGATGAAGCCGACGCGTACCGGATCGTGAGCGTTGACGCGTCCGGCAGTAGGGAGTTCGCTGGCGATACCGAGGTGGCGCGCTATGCGGTTCAACGGCTTGCGGCCGGCGCGGTGTGCTTCGAGGTCAGCGCAGTTCGGGGGACGGCGATCTCGGCTGAACCAGCCTTCGGTTGTGCCGACGAAGAGGGAGCCGCAGGGTGAGGGCTGCGAGGTCGATCAACCTGATCGCTGCGGTCGCAGTGGTGGGCCTCACTGCTTCGCTGATCGTGTTCAGCATCATTGCAAGCGGAGCGTCGGCGGTGACGCTGAGCGCGCATGACGATGGCGCGTGGTTGCTCGACCAAGCCACCGGGACCGCGCTCCACGCGAGTGGAGCGGGTCAGGAGATCGACTCCGCCCCCCAGATCGTCGGTGACCCATCATCCGCCGACGGACTGCAGCTGTTCCAGTACGCGAGCGTGGCCGTGGTACTCGATGGGGCAGCGTCGCAGATCAAGGTGATCGATCCATCAACGCGATCGGTGCCCACCGTTGGTGGCATCACCGAGGTGGAGGAAGGTGTCGTACCTCTCGTCAGCGCCACGGGCCTCTACTTCCTCCACCCCGATGGTCGAGTCAGGTTCCAGCGAGCAGGTTCGGAACTGCCGGCGAAGCTGACCGATGCGGATTGGGAGCCGGGCCCCGGGCCGGATCTGGTCGGCGCGTCTGCGACCGATGGGTCGGTCTGGATGTACTCGCGTACGACCGGAGCGCTCTGGTACTACGGCGACAAGGGCATCGAGAGGTTCACGATTCGTTCGATCGAAGCGGCGAGTCTCACCATCGTCGGTCTCACCCCGGTGCTGCTCGCCGGCGATGGCGGAACGCTCATCGTTGCTGGGGACACGGAACGCCCGTTCGAAGTTGGCTTGTCGGAGGGCGCCGTCCTCCAGTTGCCGTCGGCGGCGGCCACGCCGGCCGACGACATCGAGGTATTGGTCGCAGATGGTTCCGACGTCAAAGCGATCTCGCTGAACGATGGCACCGTGACCACCCGCTTTGCCGACGTCGGGGGCGACCAAGCAGCCCCCGCCGTGTTCGGAGGTTGCGTTCATGCCTTCTCGCAGCAGACGGGGCTCTGGGCGCGCGCCTGTGGCGGCGGCACCGCAAGTCGACGGACGTTGGCGCCAGGAGCTGCCAGGTTCCGGCTGGTCAACGATCGGTTGTGGCTCGACAACCTTCGGGTCGCGGCGGACTACTTCGTGTCGAACGACTACGAACCCGTCAAGGTTGCTCCCGACGAGGCCGATTCGACGGCAAGCGACGCCGACCTTCCATCGACTGATTCAGCACCCAACAGCTCGCCAACCGCGGAGACGGGGGGAGGTGCGGAGGCTGCGTTCGGACTCTCCCAGGTGATCGATGGCACCGCTGCGCCCGATGCCGTCAACGATGACTTCGGCTCGCGTGGTGACGCGGTCCTGCTGCCGGTCCTGCACAACGACAGCGACAAGGATCTCGATCCGCTGGTGGTCACCGAAGTCGTCTCGAGCGGGTCGGGCGGAACCTTCCAGGTGGCTCCTGGTGGTACGGCAGTCACGTTCACGCCGGATGAATCATTCGGTACGCGGGCATCGGCGACGTACACGATTTCCGACGGACGAGGCAACGACGACCAAGCAACGATCACGGTCGACGCAACAGGCGACGCGGACAACACACCGCCGACTACTGCGAGCGACGCTGCCCGGATCGAGGCCACGCGGACGATCGACATCACCCTGCTGGCCAACGACTGGGATTACGAAGGCGATGCCGTCGAGGTGGATCCTGACTCGCTGGTGCTCACCGCCGGCGAGGCGTCGGTCACCCCTGAAGGAGTCATGCGCTACACGGCTCCGGATCAGGCCGGGCTCTACCAGGTGAGCTACACGGCGGTCGATTCCCGAGGGCTCGCTTCCGCTCCGACGACCGTCGAGATCATCGTGAGCGAGCGCGGGGCCCCGCTGCCGCCACTCGCGCTCGCCGATGTCGTCTATGTCCGAGCCGGTGTGCCAGTGATCGTGCAGCCACTGCGGAACGACACCGATCCGAACCTCGACGAGCTGACCGTTCGCGTCGACGACCGGGCGGGCTTCGCCGTCGTTGCCGACCCGACCAACACATCGATCACGGTGACAGCGGAAGCATCCGGTCGAATCATCTACCGCGCGATCGGACGCGGCGAGGAGTCGAACCAAGCGTCGATCCGTGTCGAGGTGATCCCCGAGGGTGAGAACCGACCACCGGTGGCGGTCCGTGACAACGTGACCGTCACGGCGGGTCGCCGGGCGCAGCTGAACGCGGTGGATGTCCTCCGCAACGACTCCGACCCCGACGGCGATCGTCTGGTGGCGTCGCTGATCACCGAGAGCGTCCCCGCGGCGATCGGGGTGGTGAACGCCGGCAACGGGCGATTCGAGATCGACGTCGTCGACGCGACGGCAACAACTGCCACCTTCCGCTACATGGTGGACGACGGTCGCGGGGAGACGTCGACCAGCTCGGTGAGGATCAGGATCAGGCCCCCGCAGGTGAATCAAGCTCCAGTCGCTGTCGACGACGACGAGACGGTCCGCGCCGGCACCACCACGAGCATCGATGTGCTGGCGAACGACAGCGATCCCGAGGGCGCCCCCATCAAGGTGTCGGCCGTCGACGACACTGTCGGCTGGATCGCCATCGGCGACACGCTGATCGTCACCGTGCCTGCCGACACTCCGGCCGGCACCGAGCAGTTCCGGTACACCATCGTCGACGATCAAGGATTGCCTGCCGAGGCAGATCTGAACCTCACGATCCTTCCGGCCGACGCACCCAACCGAGCGCCGGTTGCCATCGATGATGCAGCGACAACGGCTTGGAACGACGAGGTCGCGATCTTCCCGTTGTCCAACGACACCGACCCGGACGGCGACTCGATCTTCATCGAGTCGGCGGGGGGATCGTCGTACGGCTCGATCGAAGTCATCGATGGCAGCTACCTGCGGTACACGCCGTTCGCCGGAACGGCGAGCGAGCGAACCGACACGTTCGGCTACTCGATCACGGATGGCGAGGATTCGGTTCGGGCCAGCATCACCGTGCAGCTCACGCCCCCTGCTACCACAAAACCAGAGGCCCGTCGCCCGCCGCGACGTTCTACAGGTCAGCCTGGGTCGGCCGGTGCTGATCGATGTGCTCGAGAACGACGGGGACCCCGACGGTGACGAGATCGCACTGGTCGGCGAACCGACAGCTCCGAGTTCTGGTTCCGCCCGCGTGGTTCAGGGCCAGATCGAGTTCACGCCGTCGGTCATCGGCCCCGTCACATTCACGTACACCATCACCGACAACCTCAGCGGCACCGCGATCGGCACGGTGGCGATCGAGGTAATCGCCGACGATGCCCTCGCACCACCGGTCGCCCGCGACGACGAGACCCCGATCTACCGCCCGGGTGAACAGCACCACGCGTCGGTACTCGCCAACGACGAGTACTCGGGCGTTGTCGTCATCGAGCCAGGGCCCGGGCTCGCGCTCGGCGCACCTGGGCTGGTCTCGTTCGTCGTACCCCCAGCCACCAGCCGATTCAGCTACTCGATCGTCGATGCCAGTGGTCAGCGCGACACTGCGATCTTGACGGTCCGCGTGCAGGACAACCGGGCGCCGGTCGTGGTGTCGTCGGCGCCGATCGTCGTTGATGTCGACACCGACTCCAGGAGCATCGAGCTCGACCAGTTCGCAAGCGACCCGGACGGCACGACGCTGCGGTTCACTTCGGGAGGATCGGATCAACTCGGCGTGGCGACGTTCATCGACGACACGGTGGTGTTCCGGGCGGGATCCGTCGCCGGTCTCGGCGGCTTCGGCGTCGTCGCGAGCGATGGCGTCAACGAGATCGCGTTTCGGGTGGTCGTGCAGGTGCGCGGCACCACGAACGCGCCCCCCGTGGTGAGGTCCGGCACGGTCAACGTGACCGAGGGACAATCCGTCTCGGTCGAGCTGAGTGGGTACGTGACCGACCCCGAGAACAATCCCGCGCTCGGCTATTCGGTGGTGAGCAGTGGGCCGATCTCGGCTCGGCTCTCGGGCCCTTCACTGCTTACGATCTCTGCAAACCTGGGCGCCGCCGGCCAGACCGCGGGCGTCACGTTCGATGTGGTCGATGGATCGCTGGCACCGCTGCGCGGATCGATCACCGTCGTCGTCGACCCCGCTGCCGTACCCGCTCCCGTGCTGGGGCCGGATGGACCGTTCGTGGCCGATGTGAGCCCCTATGTCACTGCGAGCGTGATCGCCAACGACAGCCCGCAGGACACGATTGCTGGAGCGACGGTGATCTCGGGGAGCGGGTCGGTTTCGGTATCTGGTTCGTCCCTCGTGGTCTCGGCTCCGCCGGCCGGGCACGGGTTGGTCAGTGTCGTGTACACCGTGGTCGATGCCACCGGTACCAGCTATCCGTCGCCACCGATCTCGGTGACGTTCCGGTCGCGGCCTGCGCCCGTCACCATTACCTCGAGCGGGAACGTCATCACGCTCACCAACGATGACCTGCGCGGCGGGCAGTTCATCCGGTGGATCCTGCAGGTCGATGGCGGCACACCGTTCGATCATGGTTCCCCGACGTACACGATTCCTGGCGCGCCCGGCACCACCCAACGGGTTCGGGCACAGGTGGTCACCGACGCGGGCACCAGCGATTGGGGCGCCGAGGTGCAGGTGACCCAGCCACCGCAGGCACCCGACCCTCCGGTGCTGACGATCGTGAACGGAGTGAACCAGTTCACCGTGCAGTGGAGCACGCCCAACGCCAACGGCTCGACGATCACCGACTACGTGCTCTACATCGATGGGGTCGCGCAGCCCGGATATGGCCTCACCGGACTCGGGCCACACTCGAGGATCGTTCCGGCCGCCGGTGGGATCACCTATCAGGTGTCGATCGCGTCGGTCTCCGCCCTCGGTCAGGTGCAGTCGGCGGTGCGACAGGCGAGTCCCACCGTTCCAGCGAACCAACCTCCGGTCGTCAGGTCTGACTACGTGTTCGCCTTCAACGTCTACTCGCCCGTCGGGACATTCGGAACCGACCGCGGAGATCCTGCTGGGACGATTGGAGGGCTCCTTCCGGCTCAGTGCTGCGACGTTGGTGCACTGATCACCGACCCGGATGCCGATCCGATCTCGTCGATCAGCTGCGAGGTTCTCGGAACTACTGGTGACTGCACCCAGATGCACACTCGCGGCCTTGCCGACGGCTCGTACACCGTCACGCTCCGGGCGACCGACTCGCTCAGCAATGTCGGTACCGGGTCATTTACCCTCAACGTTGCGAACCTTCCTCCGCTGAGGCCCTCCGACTGGGCCTGTGAGATCACGAGCGATGTTGCAGGGATCAGCCCATTCACCGGTTTGCCCTCCCGAAACCTCGCCTACACGTTCACACGACAATTGCCGGCCTTCTATTGGCCGATCCTGGCGCCAGCGGTCGAGACGGGTTCGTTTTGGCTGGACGATGACCAACCGGACACCTTCACCTACGTAACCGTTCAACTGTGGGCCGATGTCGCTGGTCGCACCGCGAGAACAGAGGGCGCTGACTCGTTGGCGATCGCCGTGTCACAAGCCTCAACGACTGGATCGAGCTGCCTCACATGACGATGAACACACAGGCCGAGACGCTGCTGTCGAGCATCGGGCGGCACGTTCGTTCGGCCTCCGATGGTCGGTTGCTCACGATGGTGGCACTGCTTGCCGAGGGCCACGTGCTGCTCGAGGACGTTCCCGGCACCGGCAAGACGTCGTTGGCGCGGGCAGTCGCCGAATCGATCGATGGCGTCTGGAAGCGGATCCAGTTCACTCCCGATCTGCTGCCGTCCGATGTGACCGGTTCGCAGATCTTCAATCAGCGCACGGTCGATTTCGAGTTCCATCCCGGTCCGGTGTTCGCCAACATCGTGCTCGCCGACGAGATCAACCGGGCGTCACCGAAGACCCAATCCGCGCTGCTCCAGGTGATGGAGGAGCGTGAGCTGACCGTCGACGGCGAGACGTACCGGATGCCCCGTCCGTTCGTGGTGATCGCTACACAAAACCCGATCGAACAGGAAGGTACCTATCGGCTCCCGGAAGCCCAGCTCGATCGCTTCCTACTGCGCACCAGCCTCGGGTATCTCGATCACAACACCGAGGTCGACGTCTTGCTCACCTTCGACCTTCCCGACCAGTCGTCGAGATTGCAACCGGTGATGACTGCCAGCGACCTGATGGACCTGATCGAGCTCACTCGCCGCGTGCATGTTGCGCCGGCCGTGGCTTCGTACGTGACGACCCTTTCCGCGGAGACCCGACGCGATCCGGCCATCAAGCTCGGGGTCAGCACGCGTGGTTCCATCTCGATGGTGCGCGCTGCTCGCGCCCTGGCGATGACGCTCGGTCGCCGTTACGCAACTCCCGACGACGTGAAGCGCCTCATCGATCCGGTGTTCGCTCATCGGTTGATCCTTCGACCCGAGGCAGAGGTTCGCGGAGCGACTGCCGCGTCCGTGCTGGCAGCCATCGTCGACCGGGTTCCGGCCCCCACCTCGCGTGACGCCTGACCTGTCGCCGCGGTCGCGGGGGTCGTCCCGCGTACGAGGACGCCTGACGATCACTGCTGCGATGCGTCGGGTTTCGACTGGCATCACGCCGATCGGCTGGAGCCTCATCGCGGTCGCCGCGGCCAGCTACGTGGTCGGTGTGGTGTTCGCGTGGCGCGAGATGCTCATCGTCGCAGGCGGCTCGCTCCTGCTGCTGGCGATGAGCGCAGTCTGGCTGCTCGGCCGACTCGGACTCGAGGTCGAGCGCCCGCTCGGGCGCGACCGCGTCGAAGTCGGGGAACGGCTGATCGCCGAGGTGTTGATCCGCAACCCTCAGCGCCGTCCGATCGGGCCTCGGCTCGCCGAGGACCGCTTCGGCGAGCACACGGTGCCGATCCGTGTGCCGGCGCTGGGCGCGCGGGGCGAGCACCTCGAACGCTACGTCGTGCCGACCGAACGTCGCGGAGCGTTCGCACTCGGCCCGATCACCGTCGTCCGAGCCGATCCGTTCGGCTTTCTTCGCCGCGAGAGGCGGCTCGGACCCAGCTACCAGGTGTTCGTGACGCCGACGGTCCACGCCATCGGGTCGCCCGCCCGAAGCTGGGCCCGCGACATGGACGGCCCCACGTACGACACGTCGCCGCAGGGTGGCACGGTGTTCCACACGCTGCGCGAGTACGTGCGCGGCGACGACTACCGCCACATCCACTGGCGATCGTCGGCTCGTACCGGAACGTTGATGATTCGCCAGTACGTCGACACCCGCCGGCCCTCGACCCTCTTGTTGTTCGATACGCGTGCCGACGAGTACTCGAACCCCGAGATGTTCGAGCTCGCCGTCGAGGTGGTGGCTTCGATTGCGGTCAGCGCCGTTCGGGCCTCGCGACCCCTCGCCGCCTTCGCGCTCGGTGCCGACCTCGGTGGCATTCACGCTGGCGAACTCGGCGAGGTGATGCTCGAACGCCTCTGCATGGTGACCTCCGCCAGCGACGCCACGATCGCCGCGTTGATGGATCGGGTGCGGCTGGCGAACGTCGACCCCACCGAGATCGTGTTCGTCACAGGTGGCGGCGGTGACGGCTTGGCCGATGCGCTGCGCTCGCTGCCCAGAGGAGCACTCACCGTGGTGCGTGCACAGGAGGGACTGCCTTCGATCGCGTTGCCACGCGGGCGCGTGATCGACGCTTCCACACCATCTGAGTTCGTGGTCCAGTGGAACGCTCTCGTTCGCGTTTGAAGCGCGCCGACCTGGCCGCGGTCGGAGTGCTCGCCGTGGCGATCGCCGTGGTCGGGCTCGGGTTCCGCAACGTCTACGAGACCTGGGCCTTCGCGGCACCGGTGGTGTTCTGTGTGGTCGCGGCGTCGATGACCTCCATCATGTGCGCGCACCTTCGTGTGCCGGTGGGACTGGCAGTTCTGGCCTCGTTGATGCTGCTGGCGTCGCTCGGCTCGGCAATCGTCGAGGGTGTGGTTCCGCCGCTCGGCCTCGTCGATTTCGTCGACACGGTGACCGCCAGCTGGCGCCTCATGCTCGACGTCAGTCCTCCGCTGGCGACCTCCGGGCGAGACATCGCGGTGCCCGTGCTGACGAGCTGGGTCGCCGCCACGATCGGCGCAGAGCTCACCCTGCGCACCCGGTCAGCGGTGCTTCCGCTCATCGGACCTGCCTCGATGCTCGTGGTCGTCGTGCTGTTCGGAGTGGCCGATGAGCCCACCATCCGGTGGAGCGGCGCAGCCCTCTTCGCACTTGCAGTTGGCTTCGTGCTCATCCGTGGACGAGCCCGGACCGGTGCCGGACGGTCGACGGTCGTCGGTCGATTTGTCCTCGTGACAGCTTTGGTCCTGGCCGCGTTCGCAGCACCCGTGGTTGCTCGCAACCTTCCGTTCAGTGAGAGTCGCGATCGCGTGACCCTTCGTGAGACCTATGAGCCGGCCTTCGACCCGCAACGCATCGCCAGTCCGCTCTCGCTCGTCAAGGAGTCACTTGTCGAGCCGATGCGAGATGATCGACTCTTCACCATCGCGGGACCGGCGATCGATCGCGTTCGCCTCGCCGTGCTCACCGAGTACGACGGGGTCGTGTTCACGATGGCGAGCCGCGATCGAACGGCCTTCCGGTCGGTGAGCAATGAGCTCCCCGACGTGCCAGGCGAGCCCGAGTTGGGCGATATCGAGACGTTTCGAGTGACGATCGATGAGCTTGCCGGACCGTGGCTACCGGTGCCGGGAAGCCCGGTGGCGGTTCGAACGGTCCCGGGATTCAGTCAGGAAGACCTACGTTTCGACCCGGCCGACGCAAACCTGCTCTCGCGCGAAACGCTGGTGCCCGGTCAGGCGTACGAGATCGACGTTCGAACCGTGCGGAGCTACGCGGCCGATGGGCCGGCGCCGATCCTCGTCGAAAGCGCTGCAGCGGGCGCTCCGTTCAGCGAGCTCGGGCTGTCGATCATCGGTGATGCGGTCGACTCGACCACCCGCCTCGATCGGCTACGTACCTGGTTCACCACGAACGGCTACTACGACTCCGCAGCGAAGGCCGGCCACACGCTGGATCGCCTGCTGGCATTCACCGGCGCGCCGGAACTCATCGGGTTCGACGAGCAGTACGCCGCAGCCTTCGCAGTGCTCGCTCAGTCCGTGGGACTCGACGTGCGCGTGGTCGTTGGATTCGAGATCGGTGACGATGGCGCCACGACCGACGTCCTCCGTGCGGACATGAAGGCGTGGAACGAGGTTCGCGTCGACGAGTTCGGATGGGTCACGCTCGATGTGGTCCCGACCCTGCCCAAGCAGATCGATGACGAAGAGGTCGCTGCCGAGCAGGACACCGGTCGGTTACCCGAAGCTCCGCCGATCGAGGAAGAACCTGTGACCAGTACGACCCTTCCCGATTTGCAGGAGGAAGAGCCCGACGACGAGCCCAGCTCACCTGGGAGTGGGTTCCGCTTCACGCTCGCCACGACGGTGGCCGCGGCAGGTGCTCTGGCCGTGCTGTTGGGCGCTGCGCTGGTTGTCCTCATCGTCGGCCTGAAGGGCCGCCGCCGCCGCCGCCGCGCCCGAGCTGAGACCACCCACCAGCAGGTGACCGGCGCTTGGGACGAGCTCGTTGATCGAAGCGCTGATCTCGGCTGTCGGCCGCTCGTTGGATCGACGATCGCCGAACGCGCCGCCACCATCTCCGACGACCTCTCGCTCGATGCGGCCTTCATCTCGCCGCTCGCGGTTGCGGCCGAGCGTGCGTGCTTCGAACGGGAGGTGCCGACGGACAACGAGGTGCAGCAGGCGTGGAACGATCTCACCCGGGTCGAACAGCTCATCGTGCAGACGTGCACAGCCCGGGCACGGGCTCGAGCTGCCGTGCGGACGAGGTCGCTGCGAAGCAGAAGACGCTGACCTTCCGTCCACTGATCCTGCGTTCAACGAGCAAGAGTGGGGGTGGCGAAGACGGGGTTGGATGAGCAGGGGTTGCCGCCGGTGTTGGCGTTGAGGACTTCGAAGCGGATGCGCAGGATGCCGGTGGTGGTGACGGTGAGGTCGTTGGATTGGCCGAAGTTGATGGTTCGGTCGGCGAGCACGGTGCCGTCGCCGATGATGCGGAAGCGCATTCGTGATGTTGCAGTGGATTCGTTGTCGTCGAAGCCGATGGTGGTGCTGAGGGTTCCCCATTGGCGGCCGAGGTTGTACTCGGTCCAGGACGGCGTTGAGGCGCTGCAGAGAAACGAGTAGTGGGCGTCGAAGTGGAGCGAGTTGAACCGTGGTTGGCCTTGGAGCTGCACGGTCTTCTCGGCTGCCGCGTAGTTGTAGTCGACCCGGTCCAACAGCTCCGTCAACGATCCGGCCTCGGCCACGTAGCCGAGCACGTCGATGATCACGTGGACGCGTCCCGAGTTGTTGACGTAGCTGACCTTGCCCTCGGCGCCGATCTTGGCCACGACCAGGTTGGGCACAGTCTGGCCGGCGAGGAAGTTGAGGTTCGAAGCGTCAGGCCGCGACACCCCCTTCGGCCACACGGTGAGGTAGCCGGCCGAGCTGGGCTCCGTCACGGTCACGTTCATCACCACCGAGGTCGCATCGGCGGGGACCCCTGCTCGACCGGTGAGCTGCACGTCGATCACCCCGGACGTCGGCCCGGTGACGCCGCCGACGCCGAGCCGGGTGTCGAGGGCTCGATTCGGCGTGATCGGCACCAACTGCGAGCCCGTGACGTAGTAGCCGCTGACGTCGGCGAGGACGTGCGAGGCGCCACTCGAGTTGAACAGCGAGACGCGGCCGCCGGCGCCGACCTTGACCAGCACGAGGTTGGGTACCGTTTGGCCGGCGACGAAGTTGAGGTTCGATGCCGTCGGCCGGCCCTCACCGGTGGGCCAGGCCGTGATGTAGCCGGTGCCGGTCGGCTCGGTGACGGTCACGTTCAAGATCACCGCCACCACATCGGCGGCGGGTACTCCTCCGCGTCCAGTGATCTGAAGGTTGATGACGCCATTCGGTCCAACGGGACCACGCGGTGCGCCGATGCCCTCACGAGTGTCCAGCAGCCTGGCGGGCGGGACGCCGACGAACCCGTCCGGCGCCGCCGATGCACGGGGGGCCCGCATCGGATTCGCCGTCAGAATTCCGGGAGCGACGGTGAGCACAGCGCTCGCCGCGATCGCTGCCAGCCCGCACTTCATTGCCCGATGAGCCATCTTCGTCCTCGCTCTGTTGAGGCCATGACGATGCCCGAAAGCGGCGCTGTGGTGAAGGCCCTCGGCGACATGCTCGGCGGAGCATGTCGTGGAGGGTTGGGTGTGGTTTCGGCGTGTGGTCATCGGGGTCTCCGTCGTTGGCGATGCCTCGAAGGTATGCACGGTCTCGCCCGGTGGCGATGGGGACGACTCCCCAGCGGTGCTCCAAGTGCGGCTTGGGGACTTCTCCCCATGGTGTCGTGGTTCGATTTCGCGCTAGAAGGTGTCTGTGAACTCCATTGCGGTCGTCGGCGGCCATCAGCTGACGTGGGCCAGTCGTACCGATGTCGGCAAGGTCAGAAAGGTGAACGAAGACAGTCTGATGACCGCAGATGGACTCTTCGTCGTGGCCGACGGGATGGGTGGTCATGCTGCGGGCGACATCGCCAGTCAGCTGACGGTGGCCAGCTTCGTCGATCGGATGACCGCCGGCCCGCTCCCGATCGCCGATCTCGCAGGCGTCATCGAACATGCCAACGCAACAGTGATGGACCATGCTCGAGATCACCATCGCGAGGGAATGGGATCGACTCTGGTCGGGCTGGCGTTGGCCGACAACGGCGGCGAGGCGAATCTCGTGGTGTTCAACGTCGGGGATTCGCGGTGCTACGTCTCTGATGGCGAGGGTGTCCGACAGATCACCCGCGATCACTCCGAGGTTCAGGAGCTCGTCGACAGCGGTGAGATCACTGCCGAAGAAGCCGTGACACATCCGCATCGCAACGTCGTCACCCGTGCGATCGGAATCGATCCAGCCGTCTTCGCTGACTTCGTCGTCCTCGGGCCAGCCGCCTCGCGGCGACTGATGTTGTGCAGCGACGGTGTGTCGGGTGAGGTGTCCTTCGATGACATCGAGCGTTTGCTCCTCGACAGTGCACGAACTCCGGACGAGGTGGCCGACCAGCTGATGGCGTTGGTGCTCGTAGGACGGGCCGCCGACAATGCCACGCTCATCGTCGTCGATGTGGTGCAGACAGAGGCACCGCTCGACGATGATGTCGATGTGACCGGACCTCGCGCCCGAGCGTCGGAGATGGTGCTCGATCCGGGGGTGCACATCGAGCTGGAGGTTCCCCTTCTGGCCGAGGTCCAGTCGAGCTGGGCTCCGCCGGTCTTCATCGACGACGTGCCTGCCATGGTGAGTGGGATAGATTCCCGCCACGATGAACGACCTGACGTCATCGACGACGTACCGAGCTGAGCGGATGACGACGGGGCAGAGAGGGCATCGACGATGACGTGGGGAACAACGGTGTTCTCGCTCGGCGCCGGCATCGGGTTGGTGGGACACGAGACGATCGCGTTGGTGCTGTCCGACGACGACGCAGTTCGCGAGACGCTGTGGACGCTGATCGCTGCCGATGCGCCGCTCGACGAGATCCTCGAAGGGCTGTCGGGTCACGGTCTTCGCACCCTTCCATCGTTCGCCATCGCCAGGATCGAGGGGCTGCGCCTCGTCCGCGTTGTCGTCCGTGGCGTGGCATCTGTGGTTCTGGAGACCGACGACGGCCCGCTGGTCATCGAGTCGCCCTCGGTGAAGACCTGGCTCGAGCGGGAGGTCGACGGAGTCGACGCGGTGACGCTCGATTCTGGCGGTGCCGTCGGCGGCACCACGTTTCACGTGCTCGCTGGGTCGGTGCCGGCCGGCCGACTGACCCGTTCGCTCGTGGTCGACGATCCCCACGCTCTTCAAGCGAACAAGGGTTGGGGCATCGGCGAGTCGTCAGGCACGGGAGATCCGGTGCTGGACGGCTCGTCGGCCGACTCGACGCCCGAGGTGTCGCGGGAGGCTGACGATGTTCCGGTCATTGCCGACGACGCAGACGCCGATCAGTTCGATGAGGTCGAGCAGTTCGACGAGCCGGGAGCAGATGATCTGCCGGTCCCAGATCTGGCGCCGGTCCCGGCCGGGCCCGCAATCGAGGATGGTGCGGTGGAGGCTGAGGTTGTGGATGACGCTGGTTTTCCTCCCCCCGTTGTCGCGGCGAGGCCATTCGATAGCGGTGCCACGTTGCTGCCTGCCGATCTCGAACAGATCCGCCTTCAGACACAGCCCGAATCGGACTTGGCTGTGGCCGACGACCAGGCTCTGGCAGCGCCTGGGCAGGGTGACGATGCCGGCTACGACTTCCTGTTCGGCCACACGGTGGCGCGGTCGGTCCAGCGGGCCGCGGTGCAGCCGTCGGTGGCGGACGAGCACGAACCGACCATCGAACACGGGTTGATCGATTCCATACCACCGTCCGGCAGCTCCCCCACCTCGCCGGCGGCGCCCCCGACGTCGCAGCTCGGCGACCACGATGGACACACGATCTCGCGGGCGGAGCTGGCCCGAATGCGGGCCGAGAGCGCGATTGTCCCATCGGGTCCGGCGGTGCAGGCCAGGCTTTGCATCAGCGGTCATCCCAATCCCACACATCTCTCGGTGTGCCGGAGCTGCGGGGGTCCGATCTCGCCCAACCCGCCGGTGGTGGTACCGCGCCCGGTGCTCGGTGTGCTGACGTTCTCCAACGGGCTCGTCGTTCAGGTTGATCGACCGCAGCTGATCGGTCGGAGTCCCAAGGTGGAGGGCCAGGTCGGAGGTGAGCTACCCAACCTCGTGAAGCTCGACCAGGCGGGCCAGGGTGTCTCGCGTCGGCATGTAGCGATACACATCGAGAACTGGCAGGTGTTGCTGGAGGACCTGAACTCGGCGAACGGCACGATCGTTGCGTTGCCCGGACGCCCAGCCAGGCGGCTGGTTGCCGGCGAACCTGTCGCACTCGAGCAGGGCACCGTGGTCGATCTCGGCGGAGAGATGTCGATCTCGTTCGAGGTGAGCCGGTGACTGCCACTGTCGACTATTGCGGTGATGTCCACCAGCTCGAAGAGTCACGCGTGTTCGTGGTCGGTCGTGATGCCGACCTCGATGTCGACGACAACCCGTTCCTGCACCGTCGGTTCCTGACCATCGCGCGAGCCAATGGTCTGTGGACCCTATCCAATGTCGGGTCCCAGCTCACTGCGACGGTGTCTGATGCCGAGGGGCGGATGGAGGCCTTCCTGCAACCGGGAGCTTCGTTGCCGATCGTCTTTCCTCGAACGATGGTCCGCTTCACGGCTGGGCCGACCACCTACGAGTTCGAGATCCTGCAGGACGACCCGCCTTTCTCGGCGCCGATCGACGCACCGGCCACCGACGGACAGACAACGGTTGGAGCCACCAGCCTCACCCCCGATCAACGGCTGTTGGTGCTGGCGCTTTCCGAGCCGGTGTTGCGAGGTGACGGTCGGGCGTCGGTCACGGTGCCGTCCCTCGCCGAGGCGTCCATGCGACTCGGTTGGACGAGCACGAAGTTCAATCGAAAGCTCGACAACGTGTGCCAGAAGCTCGCCAAACTGGGAGTGCGCGGGTTGCACGGCGGCCCGGACCGGCTAGCTTCCAATCGACGGACCCGGCTGGTGGAGTACGCCGTCGCGACTCGGCTGGTGACCAAGTCCGAGCTCGAGTTGCTCGATCGATTGGTCGTCTCGGGGGACGTGGAGTGAGGCGGGCGGCGCTAGCCGGGTGGAGCGCAGCCGCGTTACTTGCGGCCGCATGCACCGGTGACGCCTCGTCGCAGGGGGTCGCGTCGGTCGAGCCACGACCCTTGTCAAGCGCCTCGACGACCGAACGGTCAGTTTCTTCGACGGACTCCATCAGCGTGATGCCCCCGGTGCGGTGCGCCGTTGAGCCGTCTGCCGGAACAGTCAGCGTCTGGCACGTGTTGGGAACCAATGCTGCAGGCGAGCTGTTCGAGGCTCGAGCAGCCGAGTTCAACGCATCGCAGGATCTGGTTCGAGTGGAGGCTCGGAGCATCGAGGGTGGCACAGAGAGCCTGCTTGCCCTCCTCGCCGAGACGGACACATCGAACTGGCCGGACATCGTGGTGTCGCAGCCGCAGGCACTGCGCCGTCTCGCCGATTCTGCTGTCATCGTCCCTCCTGGCGAGTGCGGGGATGTCGAGGCGACGATGGGGTCGATGCTGCCCGTCGTAAAAGCGTCGTACACCTATCGCGACGGATTGCAGGCGGTGCCGTTCGGGGTGTCGTCGCCCATCCTGCTGTTCGATGCGGCCGAGCTTCGGGCAGCAGGCCTCGATCCCGCCCAGCCGCCGGCCACCTTGGAGGAACTGGCAGCGGCGTCGAAGCAGATCGTCGATCGTGGTATCAGTCCGTTCGGGCTCGTGGTCTACGACTGGTTCGGCACGTTCCTGATCAACCAAGGGGCAGCGCAGCGGGGCGAGCTCATCGTGACCCCGGCGAACGGGCGAGATGGCGGCGCACTGACCGTCGACTATGCCACCCCGGCGAACCGCGATGCGATGAGCTGGCTGGTCGACGTCGTCGATGACGGGGGAGGCATCTTCATTGGGGGCATCCCGAGTGGGCTCGAGAACCTGATTCGCATCGTCCAGCCCGTGGATGGCGGCACGATGACGATCCAGACTTCGGGGTCTCTCGGCGATCTGATCGACATCCTGGAGGCAGGCTCGTTCCCCGGTGTCGAGCTCGGTGTCGGTCCGCTGCCTGGGCCCGGTCCGGGTGGCCTCGTGGGCGGGAACGGGTTCTGGTTGATCGACCACGGTGATCCGGGGCGCGTCCGCAGCGCTTACACGTTCGTCGACTGGATTGTCGAGCCGTCACGCATGGCCGAATACGTCGTCGAGACCGGATACGCGCCGCCGTCGTTCCGAGTCGCAGCGGAACCGGCCGTGGTCGAGCGTTGGTCCGAGTACCCGCAACTGCGAGTGGCGTTCGATCAGTTGGCCGCCCAGACCGGAAGCGACGAGGACGCGGGTGCTGTGTTCGGCCCGAGTGTCGAGATCGACTACATCTTCTACCGGCTCACCAACCGGGTCCTCGGTGAAGGGATGTCGGTGGAGCAGGGTTTGCGCGACCTGACCGTCGACGTTCAGGCAGAGCTCGATCGGTATGAGCTGATCGTGTCGGCTGATCAGTCCGCTTCGCCGTAGAAGCACTCCCATGAGCCTGCCAGTTCATCGTCCCAGGGACGAGGGAACGACGGTTCCCCGAATTGCAGAGCACACGCTTCGTCGTAGTCGGCCGGAATGGTGGAGAAGAGGCCGTTCTTTCGCTGCGCGCAGCTCCAGCCGTAGGCACTAGCTGAGTCGGCCACAGCCACGGATCGCTCGCCGGCCACGCTGTCACAATGGAGATCGAAATCGACCGGGCCGAGGAGGTCCCCTTGGAGTGGCGTCGTCGGGTCCTCGCTGGCGCTCACCGCGGCGAACGAACCGCTGAGACCCACGAGGAACGCCACCCCCGATGCCAACCACCTGTTCATCGGGCTGGTTCCCGATCGAGGTACGGCGCCAGGAACGTCTGGCAACGTCGGGCGAAGTCCTGCATCTGTCGCAGCGTCGGATCGTTGAGACCGTGGATGACCAGTTCGGGCACCAGCTGAGCGCGGTAGTTCTTGACGGTGTTGAGCTTCAACCCGGACAGGTCGGCGATCTGCTTGTAGGTCGGATCGCTGGCCCGAAGCAGTGCCGTCCAGAGCTTGGCGTGTCCGGCGTGCTGGACCAGTGCGGAGAATCGCTCGATGGTGCGGAAGCCCGACTTCTGTGCGGGAAGGAGCGGCTGGATCGCTGGATCGACAGGGGCGGATCCTGAGACCACCACCTGCTCGATCGCTGACAGCTGATAGGCGAGCGGAGCACTCTTGGAGATCACCGTCGTGATCGGTAGCAGCTCCCATGCATCGCGCAGAACCTGCGCCACCCAGTCGTCGCCCTGAGTGATGATGGCGAGAAGCGCACCAGGCCGCGCTCGGTGCACTTCCGCGAGCGCGTCGATGCCTGTCCCGCTCTCCTGGGGAAACGAGAGGTCGACGATCGCAAGATCCAAAGTCTGCACCGACCGCAGCGCTTCCTCGACTCCGGCGAGGGAGACCGCGACGGTGACGGTGTGGCCGAGGCGTTGCTCGATCGCCTGAGCAAAGAGCTCGGCAAGTGCACTCGCGTCGTCGACAAGAATCAGGTGTGCCATGACTGCTCCCGCTGTCTGCTTGGTACCAAGGCACGAACTCTGCTTCCACAGTCGACTCGTTCGATGGTGAGGTTGTCGGGGCCCAGGTCGTGACGGAGGCTCCAGAGGCCGCGACCCGCTGTGATGTCGGCGGGATCGAATCCCCCGGCGTCATCGGTGACCGTGAGCTCCACGAACTCTTCGTGTACGGCCACATCGAAGCTCAATGTTGTGGCTCCGGCGTTCAGCGCGTTGGAGGTGAGCACGGCTGCGGCGCGTCGAAAGGCGATGCCTGTGTCGTGATCGACCTCGGTGGAGGCCAGGTCGTACGACGGAACGCGCTCTACTGTGACACCGTAGTTCTGTGCGTTTCGAAGAAACGGTTGGAGCACCTCGGCCAGCCGAACGGATCCGGACTCGATGAGTTCGTCGAGTTGACGGAGGCGCAATGCGAAATCGAGTTCGTCCAGCAGGCCACCGACCTCGTGTAGCGACACCTCGCCCGTCTGCACCTGGAGGGTGACGAGCCGCAGCTGAGCGCAGATGTCGTCGTGCAACCAATGCGCGCTTCGGCGGTGCTCGTTTCGAATGGTGTCGGCTCGCGCTTGTTCGAGCATTCGGCGTTGGCGCTCGATCACCTGTTGGCAGATCCACGCCGTTGCGCACGTGGTGAGCAGCCAGGCGTGCAGTGTCGCGTAGATGGGCAGCACCCCGTCGAGCACTGCTTCTGCGCGAGCCAGCGTTCCGCCGGTGATTCCCCCGATGATCCCGAGATGGAACGGGGACAGAAAGACCGACGACCACCATTGCACCGGCCGCGGCCGCCATCCGATCACCGTCGCCGTGAGCGCGGCATCACACCCGAGCGCGACACCGATCGGCCAAGAGAACATCGCCCACCAAGACGGCGCAAGGGCGAAAACGCTGGCGCTGACCAGTATCCCGAGTGCGGCTCGCCCGAGCACGTTCACCGACGCGGCACGGGACACGGACACGAGCCCACAGGCGGTGCGCACCGGGCCGACGAGCGCAAGTGGCGCCGTGCAGATGAGCACGATGTTCGCCGAGGAGAACCAGGTCTCTTCGGGGCGCGGTCGGTAGTGAGCAACGAGGAGCACCGAGCTGAGGGCTGCTGCCAGCGCGGTCACCTCCAGCAGCGCCAAGCTGCGGGCTGCCGGGTCGACCTCTCGCTCGGCGTCGTGCCAGGTGTTCCGACCGGCGAGAAGGGCCAGCCACCGGTCCGCCGAGCCTTCCACTGCTGCCGCCATGAGGGCCCAGTCTGGTCCACACGTCGGTCTCGCGGCAGACTTCGAGCGACATGTCTCATCCGACATGTTGTCAGGTGCATGTCGAGGTAGCCCTTTCCTCACCGGCTCGCGGTGTCTATGGTCTGGCCCGCATGGGTGCGGGCCAGAAGTCCGTGCGAGGGGAGTGGATACTCCCGGCACGGCGGATGAACATCGGAGAGGCCACCGAGGCCGTCCTGCGGGACGCTTCCAGCGCGTACTACTCCGCTGCGGCCACCGGCGCTCACTCGTTCCGGCTCGTTCGGGCCTTCCGGCGCTTCGGCCTGGTGCAGAAGTCGGAGGAGTTCGACATCGCCGTTGTCGAGCGCCGCGATGGCGTGTCGGTCCACGTCGCTGGACAGATCTGGGGGCCGCTCCTAGCGGTGCTCCACAGCCGGCTTCACCACGAGGGGAGCCGCCCTGACGGTGCTGCGGCCTCCGTCGTGCCGTCGTTCGCTCCCGGTGTGGCGCCAGACGTGATGTCGGGTGGCGGCCTCTGGACGCCGCCGCCGATGATCGACCACGGTGGTGCGGTAGCTGATGCCGAACGGACCGTCATCCGTCCGCGGCCCGGCGGGCCGATCGGGCAGAGTGCAACGTCGGTTGCTCAGGGCCCGATCCTTCGTTTCGCTACCGGTGAGCAGCAGCTGCTGACCGCGGCCGGGATCGTGATCGGGCGCAATCCGGTTGTAGACCCCGAGCTTCCCGGTGCGCTCGCGCTACGGATCGACGATCGTTCCCTGTCGCGTACTCATGTCGCCATCGGATGGGCGGACGGAGCGGTCTGGGTGGCCGATCGCCACTCGACCAACGGGGTCTTGCTGGATGGCCCGTCCGGCTCGGTGACATGTACACCGGGCATTCGTACCCGGGTTCCAGCTGGAGTACGCGTGGTGATTGGCGACCGCAGTTTCGTCGTGGACGTGCCGCAGTGAAGCTCAAGGTCTCATTTCTGTCGAGCGGTCGGGTCGATGACGTGGTGGTCACGGTCGACTCCAGCGCAACCGTCGGCGCACTCGCCGAGCGCCTACGCCTGAGCCACCCAGGCGGCCGCAGCGCGTTGCCGGCAGGCTCGGCGCTTACGTTGAAGGTGCAGACCCCAGGAAGTCGCGAGCTGATCATCGATCCGTCCTTCTCGTTGGCCGATGCCGGCATCCGATCCGGCGACGTCATCACCCTGGCCACCGATGCGGCACGCGGGGGAGGTGGCCGGCCAGCGGTTGCTGCGTTGCACATCCTTCGCGGCGCCGACGCTGGCAAGCAGTTCCCCGTGACTGCGGGCACATCGTTCCTCGGGCGTGACCGCGGCTGCGAGATCCGCTTGGGCGATCCGCAGGTGTCCAAGCGCCACCTCCGAATCAACGTCACCGATGTCGTCGAGGTCATCGACGAGAACTCAGCGAACGGCACGCAGCTGAACGGCGAAGCAATCCAACGCGCGGTGCTTCGTTCCGATGACGTTGTCCAGGCAGGCGAGACTCAGTTCTCGGTCGTGGTTCACCAGGCCCGGGCGGCGATCGCCTCTCAAGGGGCGTCGAGCCACGCCATCGAGTTCAATCGCTCGCCTCGGCTCGATCCGAAGTATCCCGGCATCGAGCTGGTCGCGCCCGAGCCTCCGAAGCGGCCGACGGCGCAACGGTTCCCGCTGATCCCGCTGCTCGCGCCCATCTTGATGGCGGCGATCATGTACTCGATCACCAAGAACGCGCTTTCGATCCTCTTCGTCGCGCTCTCACCGATCATGGTGGTGGGGTCGTACTTCGAGACACGAGCCGCCAACAAGAAGCAATTTGAGCAGGCGTCGGCCGACTTCCGAGGGGCGCTGCGCGACCTTGCTGTGCAGTTGCAGTATGCGTGCGACCTCGAACGCACGCAGCGCCGCCGCGAGCACCCGTCCATCGGCGAGGTGTGGGAGGCCGTGCAGGGCCTCACCCCCCTCACCTGGACCCGCCGGCCGCGACACGAATCGTTCCTCCAGGTGCGCCTCGGTCTCGGGACGCTGCCGTCGCGCAACACCGTCAAACTGCCGATGACGAACAACACCGATCCGGTGCTATGGCGCGAGCTCCAAGCCGTGACCAGCCAGTTCGCCAACGTCGATCGTGTTCCGGTGGTCGCGTCGCTGCGCGACTGCGGTGGTCTCGGCATTGCGGGACCAGTCGTTGCGTCACACGCGTTGGCCGTAGCGGTCGTGGCGCAGATCGTCGGCGAGCACTCCCCAGCCGAGGTCGTGTTGGCGGCCGTCACGTCACCTACATCAGTGGCGAGGTGGGAGTGGCTCAAGTGGCTGCCGCACGCAGGGTCCGACCATTCGCCACTCACGTCTGAGCACCTCGTCTCCACGCCGAACGGCGCCACGGCACTGATCAGCGAGGTCGAGGATCTCATTCGTAGTCGAGCGGAGGAAAGCCAGCGCGGGTCCGAGGTCCCGCTCCCAGTGATCGTCATGCTGGTCGAGGACGACGCAGCCACAGAGCGGGCGCGACTTGCCACCATCGCTGACACCGGACCAGCGCAGGGCGTGTTCGTCGTCTGGGCAGCGCCATCGCTCGAGCGGGTTCCAGCGGCGTGTCGGGCTTATCTGGAGGTGGATCCGAACACCGGCGAAGGACGCGCTGGCTTCGTCGATGGAGGCATTCTGGTGGGCGGCGTCGAACTCGAGCCGCTTCCCCCCGAGCAGGCATCCGTGCTCTCGCGCCGGCTCTCGCCGCTGATCGACGCCGGCGCACTGCTCGAGGACCAGAGCGACCTGCCGCGCAGCGTGTCCTTCCTCACGCTTGGCGGCCTCGAACTCGCGGACAACGCGGAGGACGTGATCGAGCGCTGGCGTGGCAGCAACTCTCTCCCGCCGGAACCGGGAGCACCTCGGCTCAAGCGCGACAACAACCTGCGGGCGCTGGTGGGTCAGGCTGCGACTGATCGCTTCTACCTCGACCTTCGCACCAACGGCCCTCACGCCCTCGTTGGCGGCACCACTGGCGCCGGCAAGAGCGAGCTGTTGCAGAGCTGGATCATCGGTATGGCGGCGGCCCATAGCCCAGCTCGCGTGAACTTCCTCTTCGTCGACTACAAGGGTGGTGCTGCGTTCGCCGACTGCGTCAACCTTCCGCATTGCGTCGGTCTCGTCACCGACTTGAGTCCGCACCTCGTCCGTCGAGCGCTCAGCTCCCTCAACGCCGAGCTACGCCGACGCGAACACATCCTCAACCGGAAGAAGGCGAAGGATCTCCTCGAGCTCGAGCGTCGACGCGACCCCGAGACGCCTCCGAGTCTGGTGATCGTGGTCGACGAGTTCGCCGCGCTGGTGTCCGAGGTGCCCGAGTTCGTCGACGGTGTGGTCAACGTGGCCCAGCGGGGCCGCTCGCTCGGTCTGCACCTGATCCTCGCCACACAGCGGCCAGCCGGGGTCATCAAGGACAACCTGCGTGCGAACACGAACTTGCGGGTCGCATTGCGGATGGCGGACGAGTCGGATTCGGACGACGTGATCGGCACCACGCAGGCGGCGTCGTTCGATCCGGCCATCCCAGGTCGTGGCGTGGCCAAGACCGGCCCAGGCCGGCTGATGTTGTTCCAGTCGGCGTACGTCGGTGGCTACACGTCGCACACCCCGGCGCCGCCGGTGATCGATGTCAACGAGTTCCGGTTCTCGGTCGGCGCCGCGTGGGACATCCCCGATGACGCCGGGCCGATCGACGACGGTCCACTCGGACCTAACGATATTCACCGGGTCGTCACCAACATCCGGGCGGCGAGTAGGGCTGCCTCGCTACCTGAGACCCGCAAGCCGTGGCTGCCAGAACTCGCGGCGTCGTACCGTCTGGAGGAGCTACCGAGTCGGCGCACCGACCAGGAGCTCGTGTTCGGAGTGATCGATCGACCCGACGAGCAGGACCAGCCAGTGCTGGCGTTCCGACCTGACGTGGATGGCAGCATGGCGGTGTTCGGTACGGGTGGATCCGGCAAGAGCACCTTCCTGCGTACCATCGCCGTAGCGGCCGGGTTCGCGCCTGCTCGTGGTGGCCCCTGCATCGTGTACGCGCTCGATTTCGGTTCGCGTGGAATGCAGATGATCGAGGACCTTCCGCACGTCGGTGCCGTGATTTCCGCCGACGAGACCGAGCGTGTCGTACGACTCCTGCGGCAGTTGCGTGTCACGGTGGACGAGCGTGCCGAACGGTACGCCCGGGCGCAGGCGTCCACCATCGAGGAGTACCGCCGACGCACCGGCCAGAGCGCGGAGCAACGAATCCTCCTCCTGGTCGACAACTTCGGGGCGTTCCGCCAGGCGTACGAGATCGGTCCGAACAGTCGGTGGTTCGAAACGTTCCAGTCGATCGCCGGTGATGGGCGCTCTGTGGGCGTGCACATCGTGCTCAGCGCCGATCGTCCCGGCGCGGTGCCCTCGAGCCTGAACTCGGCGATCCAGCGTCGACTCGTGTTGCGGCTGAGCAACGAGATGGATTACGCAGTGCTGAACACCGACGACGATGTGCTCACCGCGCTCAGTCCGCCCGGCCGCGGCGTGATGGACGGTTCCGAGGTGCAGGTGGGAGTGTTGGGCGGCGATCCCAACGTGGCCAAGCAGGCTGCTGAGATCGCGCGACTCGGTGCTGCGATGGAGAGGGCGGGTGTGCAGCGTGTACCGCGCATCGCCAGTCTGTCCGATCGCATCGTTTCGGCCGAGATCGCGGTGACCAGCGGCGGTCTCCCCGTACTCGGCATGTGGGACGAGACGTTGGAGCCGATCAGCTTCGAGCCGAGCGGTCTGTTCCTCGTCACGGGTCCCCCCCAGAGTGGAAAGTCCACGACGGTCGCGTGGATGTTGGAGGCACTGCGCGAGCACGATCCACGGCGAACCTTCGCCCTGTTCGGTACGCGTCGAACGACGCTTCACACCGCGGCGAACTGGGCGCACATGGCACTCACCGCCGATGAGATGGAAGAGTTGGCCATCAGCCTGGTCGAACTGGTAGCTGCGGACGATCCGTCGGTGGCGTCGCTCGTCGTGGTGGTGGAGGCGATCGGTGACCTTCTCAACGGTCCGGCCGACATGCCGTTGCAAGACCTGTTCAAGGCGTGCCGGATGATGGACCGGTTCGTCATCGCCGAGGGGGAGACGAGCTCTGTGGGCAGCTCGTGGCCACTCCTTCAGGTGGTGAAGTCGGGTCGCTACGGCATGGCCATGCAGCCCGAGCAACTCGACGGGGATTCGCTGTTCAAGACAGCTTTTCCGCGCACTTCGCGGGCTGATTTCCCGCAAGGTCGCGGCCTCTTCGTTCGCTCTGGACGCGTCGCTCGCGTGCAGGTGCCACTGGTGTCGTAGGCGAGGGGGCGTGGGGAGTCGTCCCCATTCCCGGATGGTGCTGAACTCTTTACGATCATCTCAACGGTTTCCAACAACGGAACACTCAACAAGGAGCAACCCAAATGCCTGGTCAATTCACCGGAATGGACATCCCTGCAGTTCGTCAGCTGGCACAGCAGATGACGGCACGGGCCGACGAGATCCGCAACCTGTCGCAGCAGCTGACGAGCCTGCTGCAGAACACGCAGTGGGAGGGTCCGGACCGGATCAACTTCACCAACGAATGGCAGAGCCAGCACGTCGCCTCGTTGAACCGGGTCGCCGAGGGACTCGATGCCGCTTCGCAAGCAGCGGTTCAGAACGCCAACCAGCAGGAGCAGGCCTCCAACGGCTGAACGGCCGATCCGTGCCGGCGACGACCATGGGGTCGTCGCCGGCACAGGGCTGTTTGGCGAGGACGCCAGGACCGAAAGGAGAGAGCGGATGGCAATCGTCGGAGCAGATGTCCCCGCGTTGCGCAACCTGGTCAACGTCTTGACGGGTCGGGCACGAAGGATCGAGACGACCAAGAACCAGATGACGGCACTGATCCTCGAACTCCCCTGGGTGGGGCCTGATCGAGAGCAGTTCGTCGCAGAGTGGAACGAGATCCATCACCCGAACCTGATCCGCCTGATCGACGACATGACCGACGCCTCGGGGCGAGCGGCTCGTCACGCCGATGCTCAGGAAGCTGCATCGAGAGGGACGGCCTGAGATGTCGATGGTCGGAGCGAACTACGAAGAACTCGAGGCGGGCGCGGCCAGGATGCAGCGGGCTGCCGACGACCTCGATTCGCATGCCAGGTCGATCCAGGGCACCATCGGCAACCTCAGCTGGATCGGTACGGTCGCGACGGCGTTCGTCAGCATGTGGAACGGTGGCCACCGGCGGAAGCTCGCCAATACGGCGACCTTCATTCGCAACGCCAGCCTCGAGTTGGAACGACAGGCCCGACAGCAGCGCTACGCCGCCGAGCACGGCAGCGAGGCCTGGTTGTCCGACATCATCGGCGACCTCTTCGGTGGCACCCCCGACCAGGCGCCGCCGGAGCAACCGGGCGATGCCGCCGGTGCAGCACCTGGGTCCGCACAACCGAACCCGCCCGGCGGCCTATCTCCGCAGCCGCCGTTGGTCGCTAGCACCGGAGTGGGTGCCAGTACGGGGGCGTTGCGGAACTCAAACCGTACCTGGCAGGAGGCGCAGGCGGCGTACGACGCAAGGTATGCATCGAACGAGTTCAACCTCTTCGCGGATGCACATCCCGGCGCCGCGAACAGCTATCAGTGTGTTTCCTGGGCATGGTTCCGACTTCGCGAACTTGGATACACGGGCGAGCAGTTCTCGGCCGACGGAGGGCAAGTCGCGGCTGGCTTCGGGGGGACAACCGATACGACCCCTGCCTTGGGAGCCGTGGTGTCCAGCTCGTCGGGTCATGTGATGATCGTCGAGGAGCTCACGCAACTTCCGGACGGTCGGCTCTCCATGCGAGTGTCGGAGATGAACACCATGCGGCACGCGGATGGAACACGGGCGCCCGACTACGACGCCAAGGGGAACTTCATTCGTGCCTCGGCAGATGAGTTCCGCGCCGATCGTTGGATCACACAGGCCGCTGACGGCAAGTGGAACTACTACCCGAACGACGTACGTACCCTCACCATTGCAAATCCGAGTTACAGCTAGGTGTGCCTCGGGTGATGTACGGGGCAGATCATGAGCGATTGTTGGCGGGCGCGGCCGAGATGCGCCGCGCCGCCGACGAGCTCGAGCGCAGTCAGTCCCTGGTCCATCGGGTGCTGATCGGGGCGGCGTGGTTCGGCCAGGTGGCTGTGAACTTCACGTCGATGTGGAACGGTCAGCACCGGCGCAGCCTGATGACCACTTCGGCCTTCATCCGGGAAGCAGCCGCCACGCTCGAGCGTCAGGCGATCGAGCAGCGGGACGCAAGTGCTGCTGGCAACGACTCGTCAGCGAGGCCCACCGCTCGGTCCCGGCGGCTCGGCGATCTGGACTCTCGCTCGAGTCGATCATTCGAATCGAGGGGCAGCGGTCGGGCTGACATCGTCGAGGCCTTCTATGCAACGGGTGACGGCCGCCGAGCCGAGGGTGACGAGATCGAGATCAGAAGGCTCGATAATGGTCGATACATCATCGTGCTGCCCGGCGTGGTCGACCTTTCCGAGAAGCTCGACGATGTGGGGGCAAACGCGTTTCGGGGTGATGCCGTGGCACCATGGTATGAGGGAGATCAGCCGAACACGGTGCGTCGAATGGCATACGCAGTGAGCGAGGCTCGTGACGGCGACGATTCCTTCCAGAACCCCTATGCCTTGCGGGTGATCGAGCAGATGCAACGGGCAGGTATTCCGGCGGGTGCGGACGTGATGCTCATCGGCCATAGCTTCGGGGCGTACACAGCGATGGAGCTTGCCGGGAATGAAAAGTTCAACTCGGCGAGCGGCGTCAGCGAGGGGTACCACGTAAACGTGACCCACGTCGTTGCTGTCGGAGCTGACACGGATTGGAAGATGGCTGAGCTTCCCGACGCGACCAACTCGCTGATTCTCAACAATCGCAAGGACCTGGCGTTTCGCGTGGAGGATCCCTTGCGCCCCGATCTCGCCCCCCGGCATGAAGGGCAAGTCGAGATCGAGTTCTTTGGTCGAAGCGACCGACAGGCAGCCGCGTCGCTCGGTCACTCGCCGGACATTTATGCGGAGTGGCTCAGCGCGGCCGACGACCGGCCCGAGCTGAACCGGTGGCTCGACGACGCTGGGTCGAAGTATTCGTCCGGCGGAATGGCGTACTCCGTGAAGGTGCCCGATTTCGAAGGATCAGACAATTGATCCGTGGCCACGTCCCCGTGCTGGCGCGGCGATGACCACTGTTCCACTCGCGGATCTTGCTGGATTCAGGATTCTTGACCACGTCGGCAAAGGCGGGCTCGGCGACGTCTATGTGGCGGAGCGGATCTCGACGGGTGGCAAGGTCGCAATCAAGATCCTTCGCGACGAATCTGGTTCAGGAGACGTCGAGCGTCGTATCAGACGTGAGGTCGAGGCGCTCGTCGCGCTCAAGGGCCATCCGGGTGTTGTGCAGATCGAGGAGGTCATCACCACTCGCAAGGGCCCAGCAGTGGTGATGGAGTACGCCGCGGAGGGCTCGTTGCAGACGATCCTCAAAGAACGCGGACATCTCTCCGCGGAGGAGACGATCGTGGTGGGGTCACAGGTGGCGCGGCTGCTGGTCGACGCGCACCTGCGAGGGATCATCCACCGCGACATCAAGCCGCACAACATTCTTCGCACCGGTTTCGGCCAGTACAAGGTGTGCGATTTCGGCATTGCGTCGCTGACGCGATCGCCCGGGTGGGCTGATCACACCTCGGCGATCTCGTACCGGTACGCGAGCCCGGAGGAGGTCGAGGGTTCGTCGATCGGGCCGTCGAGTGACATCTACTCGTTGGGGGTCACCCTGCTGCAGACCCGGATCGGGTCCACGGAGGGTCTGCGCAGCGGTGCTGCATTCGCCTTCGCCAACGGTTCANNCGACGCCACGGTGAAACGGCAGCCGAACGCGCGCCCGACGATCGTGCACGACGGCTTGCCGCAGCCAACCCTCGATGTGAAGTGGTGGGAGAACCAATGACCGACGACACCCGATTGCGCTGGCCGACCGGCACGGATTACTCCCGTGCCGTGCAGTCCCCACACCTCGCCTTCGGCGCAGATGAGCTGTCCTCCACCGAGCCGGTGATCAGCGCAATGGGTGTGCCAATGGCGGCCACCGGCCAGAACGCCGTTGTGTTCCTGCTGCGCGACCTGATGCAACGATCATTCGCGCTTCGCTGCTTCACCACGCCTTCGCCCGATGGAGCGCAGCGCTACGGCGCGCTCGCGGCGCACCTCGCGACCTTGCCTGCGCCGACGGCGCTGGCCTCGGCCACATGGATCGACGACGGTGTGCTGATCGATGATCGACGGTGGCCTGTCGTACTGATGCCCTGGGTTGCTGGCAAGCCGATGAACCTCGCAGTGGAGGACATGCTCGATGAGGACCCGTCCTCCCTGGTAAGGCTGGCTGATCGGTGGATGGCAGCTGTCGAGGAGCTGCAGGCATCCAGCATCGCCCACGGCGACCTTCAGCACGGCAACGCGTTGGTCGCCGAAGACGGGCAGATGACCTTCGTCGACCTCGACGGCGTGTGGGTACCGAACTCGGATCTATCGCCGCCGAACGAGGTCGGCCACCCGAACTACCAGCATCCCGGCCGGGAGGGTCGCCACTGGGGTCGTTACGTCGACTCGTACTCCGCGCTGCTGATCGATGTGTCCCTGCGGGCGTTGGCCGCCAACCCGGGGCTGCAGGATTTCATGGGTGGCGAGAACCTGGTCGTCGGCCGCCCAGATCTCGTCGACCCGCGATCGAGCGCAGCGTGGGCCGCGTTGACCCAGAGCCCCGACGCCGATGTGCGACGGAAGGCGGTCGTGCTCCTGCGGCTGCTCGACGCGCCGTTCGAGGAGACGCTGCGTCCGCTGCGCGAACTGTGTGCACTCGCACCGGAGAACGTGACGGTGCGGGCTGCGACGCCGGTGGGCCCAGCGCTCCCGCCCATCGGTGCCGCGCCTGCGCCGGCAGCAGCGGGAAACTGGTGGGAACAGGAGCTCGCGGCACAGCCCGACGATCGCACCGCGCCACGCGCGCCGGCGGTCGCAGTGCTAACGGGTTCGGACGCCATCGCCGCCACGTCGAAGCATCGCCGAATGCTCGGGAAGTCACCAGTCGTGGCTGGTGGGCTGGCAGGCATGACCGCTGGTGTCGCCGGCACTGTCATCTATGGCGCGGTGAAGATGGGCGTCGGCTCCTACTGGCGTCCGGCACTGTTTCTGAGCATCGTCTCGTCACTCATCGGCGGAGTGGTCTTGGCGTGGCAGCCGCTGGTCTCGGGGCAGGTGAGGTTGGCGATGAAGCGGCTCGGCTTGGGCCTTCTTGTCGGGTGCGGGGCGGGAGTCCTGGCTCTCGCGCCAGCCGATTGGGTGATGCAATCGTTGCTCGATCTGCCGGAGACAGGCTTCACCAACGATCCGCCGGTGGCCCCCATCGGATTGGTGTGGGGGATCGTCGCTGCCCTCGTTGGCCTCGCGATCGGCGCTCTCCAGAACGCACGGGCAGCTGTGTACGGCTACATCGGCGGCGCCCTCGCGGGCTTCGCCGGCGGGCTGCTCTACGGCGCGACTGCCGCCACTTTCGCCGGAACCCGACTCCTGATTCTGCGGCGGCTGCCGACGGTGCTGGCGGTGGCACTCGTCACGACGCTGATCGGACTCGCGATCGGCGCCGCTCGCACGAAGGCAGCGCTCGGCACACTGACCGTGATCGAGGGGAACCTCAAGGGACTCGAAGTCCTCCTGAAG
>CXWL01120097.1_pt1 | contig 29755 bp, 19 predicted proteins | sample 590931 | NCBI WGS metagenome assembly CXWL01 (sample SAMEA3498368, study PRJEB10139) | groundwater metagenome | biome: water well; material: biofilm material | place: Germany | collected 2015-04-27 | reverse complement strand
CCCGTGCTCAAGGTCCATGATGCCGATCGAGGTCGCCTGACGCAGGGCCTCAATTTTGGCGGTGTCTTCGGCGACGCGCTGTTCTAATAGACGCAAACCTTCTCTCATCACTTCGCTGGCATTCTGATACCGGCCGGACTGCACTAGGTCCTGGATAACCTGTTCCTGGTGAGGGGAGAGCACAACGTTTCTCGTTGCCATAATGAGCTCCAGCTTTCGGTAAGAGGTTTCTTCCACTCATTGGCATATTATGCCATTTTGCTTGCGAGCACATGGTTTGAGGTTTGGATCTGACGAAATTCGTCGTACGGGGTCGTTCTTTGCTCCATGCGCACAACGTCAAAAAAAGGCTGGCGCAGGGGGGTAGTAGACATCTTGATTAGTGTGGACTTGGGCCTTCAGTTTGGCCAAGCCTTGCTTGATGGGACGGGCAGGCTCCCCGAACATTTGCAGTGCCGCGGTGGAGGGCGGACGTCCCAAGACACGCGCGATGTAAGTCTACGAACTGGCTTGGTGTGGGTGACAGCGACCAGAAGCAGACCTTAGAAAAAGTATAGAAAATCAGAGGCGATTCAGATAGCGCTCTAGGGCGGCAGAAAACTGCAGTGACTGATTTTCGCGAAGAGGAGTGGTGAGCCTTGAGCTGGGAGCCAATCATTGTTGATTGACCCCCTCGTGAAAAGGCACCTGATTAGGGCGCCTTGAGGGTGATTACGCTAACTGATGTTCGAACATTGTTGCTCAACTCGGCTCATGCGACGCTCAGAGGGTCTCGTACCATCTGCCGATCTACGTGAGTGGACACCAATGTTCAGAGGGCCGGCAACACCCTCCAATGCGCTTCGTCCCTCTCGTGTTGCTAAGAGGGCGACACCTTCGCCCCAGAACTGATCTTGGTTTACGTCCTGAGGGGCACCATCACGCCACCAGATAAGTCGTGCGACACAGACACCGTTCCTGTCGAGATAGTGCATCCAATTGCCCGGATCATGCCGCCATTCTAGGTGGTGCAGCCATTCAGGGCACAATACCAGCACATCATCAGGGTAAGTTGGGATTCCGCTGATGGAGAGGCGGCGGACAATGCTCTCTGATGGTTCGTCTAGAGCGCATACGCCGTCAATCCACAGTGCCGGGGGAAGGGCGCGTCCCGTGCTTGCCCAATGAGCTTCCTCGACATAGAACGGAGCGCGAGCACGTGTCATCTCAAGATTTTGTCTGATGAGACGCCAATAAAAATGAGTGATTTCTGCGATAACGGAGTCCCCGTCATCGTTTAGTGGCGAGAGATCCACCTCAATCTCATCCAGCCATTTTGCCTCTCCCGACTGCAAGCCAGCATCACGGTGTGCGGTTGGTCGGGGAATGAAAGCTGGCCGCCCCATCGGGCCCTTGAGCGGAGGAAGGTCGACTTGATAGTTCATTCCATACAACAACTGCGGAGTAGCCTGAGGTTCCAGCAACCCTGAAAGACGGAATTCCCCGGTGACATGACGGAGGGCCCTGAGGGCGGCAACAATATGAGGCTTAGAGTAGGTAATTCGCAGGTTTAGCCGTTCAAGCTCAGATAGCCTTCGCTCAGTCTCTCTTTGACCAAATTTCTCCAGCCCACCCCAAGATTCAATCAGGGATGCGCAGCGATATCGAATAGTTGTCTCTGGAATTCCTGATCGTGCTAGGCCCCTGACCTGGGTTGGGAAAAGCTCGGTCCAGCCCAATGGATCGTTCACGAGCATCGCACCAGATGATGGGTTCGTGAGACGAGATGCGGAGCTCACTTTTCCATTTGTAGCCATCTGCAAGTGGTAGTGGAACGGCAACTTTTGCGCCGAGATCGCCCAGTCGCACCCCCAACGATCAAGCAGAGAGCCAGCAAAAGAAGCTACGACATAGTCTTTAGCGTTTGCTAATGGTAGTACTCGTTCGACCCAATCGACGGCAATGGCTTCTTCGTCGCGGAAAAGCAGCTGAAGAGCTTCTGCTGGTTCATCCGAATCACCATTGAGAAGGTTGTGTACCAGGCGTGTGAACGATTCTCGGCCCAGATGTACCGTCGTCAGTTGCAGGGCGCCGGCACGTGCGAGTTGTGTTAATTCAATTGCAGAAAGCTCAAATGCCCAGAGAAAAAGTCTGGCAATCAGATCCGAGTCATCCTCAGGCGCGTCCTCTGGCAATTCGAATTCAGCGACTGCGTGTTCTCTGGTTGACGCAAGTTGCTCAGCCAAGATCTCCCACATGGCAACCCAGTCAGGTTCTGCGCAGATCGTTGAGAAGACATCCTTCGTATCAAACAAAATCGGGGAGGAGTTGCCTGGGGATGTCACAAGCTCATCGACCAAGTCCAGGTATGCGGCGTGATGTACCTCGGGGCCGTCCAGAGTTACGAGAGCCTTGAAGTACTTCAGCTTGGCGGCACCTTGCCAATAGCTCCAACCAGATCGCTCGTCCTCATCGACCTGCCTGCTATTAATCAGATCTCTTGCCAGCGTTTTATCATCTTCTGCAATCGCTCGATCAATCAAGGTATAGCGAGCACGGTAGTCGCGTTGGATGGTTGGCCAGCGATCGAAGAAAGCTGCCGCTTCCGCCAGCGTTGCGGTGTCCAGCAGGCGAGAGAATGCTGACACCGCGTCATAGCTCGGTTGCGTAGTGCTGTTGAGTTCGTTTTCGAGCAGACTTAGTGAGGCAATTTCATCGTACTCGCCAGGCGTGCCCCTATCCTCAGGGGTGGGTGTCTCCGATCGCCACCTGCGCAATGCATCGTCGACACGTTCATTGCTGAGACCCCTTTGCGACAGTCCTGTAGCCAGGCATTCAAGTAGCCTAGTGCGGGCACTGGTTGTACTGTGGATCTCAATGCCATCACGCAGTACATCAATGACTGTGTTGAGCTCTTCAAGAGAAACGGCGGTCACGGATTTGAGGACGAGCTGGCCTGTTTGCCCTTCGCTATAAAAAGGCTCTGAGTAGAATGGAAGTGCCAGGAAGCGCCACGTGACAGAGCAGGCTGAAGCTAGTTCTGGGCGTCGACGTACCACGCCAATCATTAGCGCATTGATGGCACAATCCCAACTCAGTAATCCTTTGGAAGTGAGTAGTCTTACTGCTTTGTATCCGAGCGCCGAACTGTGAATTGCGGCTTCGACTACCACTCGCGGCGCCAAGCGGTAAGCTGCACCGTCGCCCTCCGTGAGGGCCATGCCTGAAAGTTGCTTCAGCACCAATAGAATGCGTTCGCCACTGCCGGTCGGGTCTAGGCTGTTTGAGCTCTCAAGCAGATCTCCCCACAGTGAGTACTGCGGATCCTTCTTCGCTGGCAGCGCATATCCAAGTGTGTTGGAGTGCAGCTGTACCAGCAGCTCGCGAGCGCGCTTGGGGTTGCCAATTTCGGCGAATACCTTCGCTATGCTTGCAATCAGATCGATGTGTTCCTGCGGGGTGTTGCCATGCACCCTGCCGAGTAGTTCCTCAAGCCTGCCAAAGGCCGCTGTTGCATTCCCGTCGCTGCGATACGCTTCTTCAATGACGGCTATGCGGGAGGGAATGTTTAGCTTGTTGTTAGCCATTCGATCAGTGCATGACGCATCAAATAGGCCAACTACGGCAGTGAATTCTTGTTCGCCACTCATTGATGCAATTCGGATCATCATCCTGCTAAGCACAGGATCAAGGTCGCGTAGCTGGTGTGCTAAGTAGAACTCGCTTCCTTCCCTCGGGCCGGCGTTAACAAGAAAGCTGAGCATTCCTTTGGCAGCCTTACTGACCTCCCCCGGCGCGGTCTCTAGGCCAGACTGCACGCGCCCCAGCAAGGTGCCAATTGTGTTGGCATGGTGCTGGAGGGGGCGGAGTAAGCGGTTCTTCGACGCTACTGTTGCAGGAATTGGCTGCCTTAGTGCTGCGGCCAAGGTGGCGTGTTGAATCGCTGCGTGGATGATGTGTTGGGCGTTCTCGAGACCTATGGCATCGTCCATCATGGCGACGGATGGTGGCTTCAAGTCTTGGAATATATTGCTGGCGAGTTCTCTGTTGCCAACCTGAAGGCATAGTGATGCGAGTTGCCTGCGTGTACCGTTAGCAATGGTGGCGAAGGCAGGGTGCTCATGAGCACTCTGTATTAGCGCACGGGCATTGTCGAGTTGTTCTCGATCGTATGCGCGTTCAGCGGCTTCGATGAGTAAATATGGCAGGTCCTCCTCATCAATACCCAGTTCCTTCGCGACCTGCAGAGGGTCACTGTCGGGGTTGGCCAGTATGGCCGCACGAGCAATGCTGCATCGAAGTGAAGAGACCTCGTCAGCATCCAATCCGTCTCCGTTGTCCTTAGCAACTAGACGTGCCAAGCAAGTTTCTATCTGCTCAGGATCTCGAAAGTGGAAGACACGCTGTGACCAATGGGGTAGTTCTGAATGGTGAGGAATCGGCTGTGAGTCCTGGGAGAATGGGTCAACACCGTCGAAGATTGCTCTCGCCCCATCGAAGTCATCATTGGCCAGAAGTGCATCAATTGCCTTGTAATGGTCGCCGATACGACCCTCGGCCATCGTTCGAACCCCGTCAATGTCGCCCAATGCGAGCAGTGCATCCATGATCGCGGGAGCATCTTCTATCGCCGAGGCGCGTCGCCCTATTTCGTCTCGGGCAAGGAGCAGACGAAACACAGCGGATACATCGGGTTCGTGCTTGGCACAGATCAAGGCCAAGCGGATGTCTGCATGGATGTCAGTTGCCGGGCGTGCGTCGGCGAGTTGATCTCTAAAGCGAGATGGCTGTGCCAGTGCGAGCACTTGTCGATGTCGCTCCGCACGTGCCAAGTATCTTAGTTCAAGCCAGCGTTGGGGATTGTTCGGTTCGGCTGCGTGAGTGAGCTCAGCCAATCGGCGATAGATAGCAGGCCTATAGTCTAGGTTGGGCTTTCCAAAACGGAGCGATGGTCGTTCCAGAACGAATAGGCGGAAGCTGTTATGGAATACGCTCCAGCCATGTGTCGTCTGGCTTAACAAGTGGCTAGTGGCCCTCAGTGCGGTCTCTACCGCATGTTCAGATGTGGCCATGGCCAATAGTTCTGGCGGGATAGGGCCCTCTGCGTGCGCTATGAAGTCGATGACCTTTCGGGCATCGGGATCGTCTACGATCTCCCTCCATGCAGACTGGTAGACCCGCTCGATATTACCTTCAAACGTGAACGCCCCATTTAACAACGCTTCCTGTGTGGCTGGTTCCGCTTGGCGTAGGGCCTCTATTAAGTACCGCGCAACCAGCGGATGTCCTTGGCAGAGCGCATAGACGCTTGAGCGGGGAATTGATTCATCCAGACCAAGTTCTAGTGCGAGCTGCGTGATTGAATCTTCTGATAAAGGAGCGATCGCAGTGGCGCGATCAACTTGTCCAGCTTGTAGTCGAACCTGAGGTTTGAGCCCTTTTAGTTCAAGTCGCTGAGTGCCGAGGAGGATGAGCACTCCTTGTGGCAAGGCTTCAGGCAGCGGTAGCTCTGCCAGCAGGGAGCGGGAAGGCTGCTCTTCTCTAGGGATATGATCAAGCCCGTCAACGATGATCAACGTACGAATGCCATGATCACTGAAGCGAGTGCCAGCTTGATGAAGCAAGTACTCGAATTCTTGCTGCTTCTCCTGGAGATTGCTGTTGCGCACTCGGCGACCTTGCAAGCCAATTTGTCTCAGTTGGGTGCTGAGATCGTCGAGGAAGTCCTCTGCCTCCGCTCGACCGATACCTTGGCCTTCTCCTGGCATATAGGCGAGATATCGCACCAGCTGCAAGGTTGGACCGGCACTCAAGGTGGATTGGAGTAGCGTTGACTTCCCTGTGCCCGGCGGACCGATTAGCGCCAGATAGCCATGGGAGTGCTGATGAATGCTAGTGAGGATTTGTTGTTCGGTCACACGATTACGTTGTACATGTTCCCCGATCGGGAATTGGTGTGCACGGTGTACCTTGAACCGGTCTGACCAGCCGAGCTCTGCGAGCAGTTCAGCGCGGCTCCACCGATCTTTGTTGCGCTTATCAGCCACCAGGGAAGGGAGCTTTTCGGCAATTTGCTCGACTAGCGGATGTACTTCAGGTCGCAGGCGATGGGTCAAGATGAAGTCAGAGGCCGATCCAGTGAGGAAGTGTACTGAGTGCATGAAGGCTTCGAAGTTTGCATCGGAGAGGCCAGAAGCTGCAGATAGCCTGTCAATAAAAGGTTGCCAGCGCGTATCTCTCCATTCCGCTAGGGTGCGGTGATGATATAGCTCAAACTCCTGTAAAAAGGCGGCACTGTGGTCATCTTTGTCGGCGAGCAGGTGATCGTTGTTAGCTTGTGATGGGATATCGTTGGTTACGAAACGAATTTCCGTACGGGCTTCTGCGTGTGAGTCATGTAGGTTCGCCCAAGCCTTCACTAGTTTGAGCAACATTCCTTCTGCGCCAAGCAGCAACGCCTCTATCTGGAAGGCCTTGGCGAAGGTGGAGGTTTTGAACTGGTGGCCCACGACCTTTCCCGGTAGACCGAGTACTAGGTCATCCGCAATGCCTGCGCTGCGATCAGCTAAGCCGATCCAAATCAATTGGTCCTTATCTAGTGCATCGTAGATCGCAGCTGCGCCAGATCGGTACTGTTGAACGAAACCACGCTGTGCATTACGTTCGCCCTCACCGGGGGGCATGGTTGATGTTGAATCCGTCATGTTGCCTCGCGACTGTCCGTATCGAATTGGGGTTGGCACACCTTATCTAGCCCGCTGCGGAACTCTGCTTTTCAGGGTACACCTGAGATGATGTTCACTGATAGCATGTGGCCACTGAATGATCAGCGCTGATTTTCACATTCAATTTGGTGAATGCAATGTCCGATGCTACAGGGAAGTACTTAGACGTTTATCAAAGCTGGCAGCAACACCTCTTTAACTTCAACCTGGCAGTCCGGGAAACCAATACGCCAGGCTTGCGTAAGCCTCAGCTTGCCGCCCTATACGCTTCACTGGGCCACCTGGTTATGTCTCCGGCCATGACCGCAACGATCGTGATGCCAACGGGTACCGGCAAGACCGATACCATGCTTGGTCTGCTTATCGCAGGGCGGTTGGCAAGGACATTGGTGCTCGTCCCGTCAGATGCCTTGCGTTCCCAGCTTGTCGAAAAATGCCTCGGGCTGAAAAAACTTCGGGAGATCGGCGCTGTTTCTGTCACAGCACTTAACCCTGTGGTGAGGGCGATCGGCTCAGGAATGTCTGCTGAAGATGTACAACAGCTTGCCGAGGCGAATGTAATTGTCGCTACCCCGCAAGCATTGCAGCGATTCGACACAGAGTCCCTCCAAGCCTTGGCTGAGCTCTGCAGCCACCTGATCATCGATGAAACCCATCATGTGGCCGCCATGACATGGGGGCGGGTGAAAACCGCGTTTAAAGAGAAGCCATGCCTGCAGTTCACTGCTACGCCTTTCAGGGAGGACAATCAGCCCCTTGAAGGCAAGATTATCTACAACTACCCGTTGAAGGATGCGCAGATCGATGGCTACTTCAAGTCGATCGAATTTCACCCAGTGCGCGAATACAACCTCGAGTTGGCTGACCAAGTGGTTGCTGATAAAGCGGTAGAGTTGTTGCGCGGCGATCGAGAGCAAGGCTTTAACCACCTACTGATGGTACGTGCACGATCGCAAAAACGTGCTGAAGCCCTGTTTGAGCTCTACAAAAAACATGAAGACCTCTCACCCATTCTCATCCACAGCAAGGTGCCGAATCGGGTCAAGCTGCTGGTTGAAATTGTAGAGAAGAAATACAAGATCATCGTCTGCGTGGACATGCTGGGCGAAGGCTTCGACCTGCCAGAGCTGAAAATCGCGGCTATTCACGACCAGCATCGCAGTCCGGCAGTCACGCTACAGTTTATCGGTCGGCTAACCCGGGTTGATGACACGCTAGGCGACGCCAAATTCGTCTCGAACATTGCCAACCAGAAAGTCGATTACCAGATGGCAGTGCTTTACAAGGAAAGTGCCGACTGGAGCGCCGTGATTCGAGACGTGAGTCAAGACAAGATCGCCCGCGAAATCGAAAAAGAGACGTTCACTGAACAGTTTCCGGATGATGCAGACTCAGAGGACATCTTCGGGTTGAACCCCAACCCCAAGATCAGTGCGATCGCCTACCATGTGGAGCGCGACCAGTGGCGGCCAGAGAAAGCGAATCACTTCTCGCAGAAGAAGGAACCGCTGCAGTTCCTTTCCATCAACGACGATTCAGACACCATCATCATGGTGACGCGCCGAGAAACACCTGTCGGATGGGCTCAGACCTCGGCGATTGTGGACACGAACTGGATTCTGTACCTGGCTTACTACCACGCGCCCGACAAGACGCTCTTCATTCACTCATCCGGTGATGAGTCGCAAACGACGCGGTTTTTGCATTTGATTGCAAAAGATGCCAGGCGAATCAACGGCGAGCCCACATTCCGAACTCTGCACGACATCAAGCTCATGAAGCTGCAGAACGTAGGGCTGTCCAGGACACGCAAGGATCTGAGATTCACGATGCACGTCGGGCGCGACATCAATACCGTCATCAGTGAAATCGAGAACGGCACGGCGAAGAAGTCCAACATCTTCGCGACGGGCTACGAAGATGGACAGCGCACCACCGTTGGCTGCTCTCACAAGGGGAAAATCTGGGAGATGAACTCTTCCAGCATCATTTACTGGATTGAGTGGTGCAAACGTACCTCGCATAAACTCAACGATGCCACGATCAACCCTTCTGAAGTGCTCAAGGATGTGATTCGCTCGGAGAAGATCGAAGGGGCCTGGCCAACGGGTCTTTTCTATGCCGATTGGCCTGAGTCCATTGCGATCGAAAACGAGCAGAAAATTTCGCTAGCGCTCAACGGTGAGATTTTCAACCTGCTTGATGTCGAGCTTGGAAAGCCTCGGCGGAGCGATGACCTGGCACTAGAAGTGCCCGTCATCGCCTTTGCAGTAGATGGCACGGAGCGTCAGCTGCCTGACATCACGATACGGTTACTGAACGACAGCTACAAATTCTCCTGTCCTGGGGTCAAGATCATTTTCGCTGAAGAGAGCTCGTTCGAGCAGTACCTGGATGCGAACCCTTTGGTACTACTAGCCGTGGACGGTTCGATGGTCGAGGGCAATTACCGGTTCTACACACCCAATAGCTTGGACTTGAAGCTTCCTATAGCGCTGATTGAGGCTTGGGACTGGGGGACCACCCAGATCCACAGCGAGTCCATGAGGGCAGCTCGTAACCTGGACACCGTCCAAGGGTTCACTTACGGCCGAATCAAGGACGACTATGCATTCATTTTTAACGATGATGGCGCAGGTGAGATTGCGGATTTGGTGGCGATCAAAGAGAGCAAGGACGCAATCTTTGTCGACCTTTACCACTGCAAGTATTGCCCCCAAAAAGATGGCGAGGCTCGACCTGGCGCTCGTGTGAACGATGTCTACGAGGTCTGCGGCCAGGCATCACGATCAGTGAAGTGGCTTCACACCGAGGAAAAATTCTTCAATCGATTGATGGGGCGGTACCAGCAATCGCTGCCGAAAGGGTTTGACAGAATTCTCAAGGGTGACCCAATAGATTTGGAGCTGCTTCGCAACAAGTGCCACGACCACGAGATGATTTTCAGATTTGTGATCGTACAGCCTGCCATTTCAGCAGCGAAAATCTCCGCTGATCAGCTTGCTGTCCTCGGCACCAGTTACTCCTACATTAAGAACGTGTCTGGTTCAGATGTCCGTGTCGTAACCAGTGCATAACAGAAAGGGGGGTGCCATATTGCCTCCGGCTTCTTGGCCAGGTGAATCTGGAGATAGGGCGCGAAGTTATTCATTGATCAAAGAATTTTGAGGCCTCGGAAGTGGGGCAGGAGCAAGGATGGCCCAGTCAAAGAGAATCAAAGTAATGCTGTCCAGTCGTTGTAACGATCGCTTTCCCGCGGACAGCGATCAAACGCTCAGCAATATCCGAGAGCAACTCAAACGTGAGATAGAGGGCACGAAGCTATTTGGCAAACAGGTATTTGAAGTTTGGATTAACGAAGATGCACCTCCTGCGGACGGAATACAGGACAGTTGGGACACCTGTTTGCAAGCCGTGAGGGATTGCGATGTGCTACTAGTGCTGTCCAACGGCAATGCCGGCTGGGCCAATGGTGACGGCGACATTGGTATTTGCCATGCGGAGTACATGGAGGGGCTCGCCACCACTCGGGGGAAGGTGCGCTTCATCGCTATGCCAAATCTCCCAGTAGACGATGGCCGGGAAGCTGAGGCAGCACGTAACCAGCGCTTCCAGGCGTTTATTGCACAGCAGACGCCTTTTAGGGGGGGACTGGTCTCTACTGTGGATCAACTACGTACACGAGTTCAGGAAGCGCTTCTTGATACGTTGGTTGTTCTGACCCAGCGTGGTGTAGCCGCCGCTGCTTCGAGCCGTTTCGATATGGGCCAGGCGCTGGATTGGACACGGATGGACTTCCGTCAGCGCAAACGAGCGATGGAAACCGTGTTACTGCAGGCGCTCAGTGGTGGCAAAGACCCTGTTAGCGAAGCGTTCGCCATCGTTCCAATTGCTGGAGTGAATGTCGTTGTGTTTGTCCATGCAATCCCGGCTGCGTTCACGGTTGCTGCTGCGCGTGAGCTGGTGGGTAAGCCTTTTCTACGTGACCATGAGCATGCTGATCTGTTGAAAGGTGCAGAAGGGCCATTGCATTTAATCGCCTGTCACCGTGGCGCGACAGAGACTCAGGCCACTGCGTTGCTAGGCTTTCCTGATGCTACGGTTGTCAGCGGTTCCTTCGGTATTTTTGTCGCTGATGATGTACAGAAAGTACAGTTTGCCTTCCTGGCCAACTGTCGCGACGCGTCGCAAACGCGCCACGCGCTTCAGCGTTTTAGGGAATGGTTGGATCAAACAGGTGAAGCGCAGATTCTGGCCAAGAGAGCCGCTTCACGTGCCAAGATTGTCAAAGTTATTGCCGCCGAACTGGAAGGGAGATAACAGGGATGTCAAAAGCACTTTTTACTGTGGGGCCCGTGTTGTCCTTCCGAGGCATCAGCAAAACCGGGCAGTGGCAGGTGGCCGCGTTAGTCGGAGTTGTAGCTGGCGCCGCATTTCCTGTTCTTTCTGTCGACGGCCAAGCTTGTCCGACGCCGAAGGTTTTGCTGGAGCGTCCGAAAGAAACCATCCTTCGTTACGACCTGAGCTGTGATCAGCAGGCGCAGGAGCGAACGGTTCAGTTTGGTGTAGGGCAGGGAGGGCCGCAATGGCAGTTCTCCATTCCCGGTCGAGACTATGCCCCAAGAATGGCCTACGTCTCTTGCAATGGCTTTTCGGACCCTAGTGGGATGCGCAAGTTGGTGCGCCCTGAAAACGCCGTCTGGGCTGACCTGATCAGCAATCATGACAGTGACTTGCGTGCTGCAGGATACGTGCTGGACAAGGAACAGCTTTGGCATGAAGGACGAATTCATGACAAGGGCTTGAAGCGGTTCCAATTGCTGCTGATGGGGGGCGACCAAATTTACTTTGACTCGATTTGGGAGGATGTGAAGTCCCTCAAGAAATGGGTCGGACTGTCGCGCAAGGAGCAATTGGCGTTCAAGGTAAGCGTGGCGCTGGAGAAAGAGATCGAGTCCTACTATTTCGGGCTCTATGCCAATCGTTGGCTGCCAGATACGCGGCGTGACTGGGGGCACCCCAAACCGAACCTTGATGCCGCTGATGCGATGGCGAGAATCCCTACGGTGATGATGTGGGACGACCACGACATCTTCGACGGTTGGGGGTCCTACAGCCCGGCTATGCAGCACTGTGAGTTATTCCAGGTGTTGATGCGTCATGCGCGTAGGGCGTTCTGGGTGTTTCAGTTGCAGCATGCCCTTGATGATTTGCCGCCGTTGCAATTGCTCCAGCGTGCAAACGTTTCCCAGCAGGATCCACAGTATGAGCCGATGCTATGGAGTGCCCGATTAAAGGGAGATCGATTGGCCTTGCCGCTCTTGGATGGTCAGCCGGGCTTTAGTTTCGGCTATCACTTGGGGCCGGTATCGTTGTTTGTTGCTGATCTGCGCACTGAGCGTTCACGTACCCAGGTACTGGGGGCCGATACCTGGACTGCTATGCAGGCTTGGCTCAACACGCTCCGTGACGGTAACCCTGCTCATCCTGGAAGCAAATGTCAGCACTTGATCTTCATGTCCTCGGTTCCGGTCGCGCACCCCAAATTGTCGCTGGCTGAAGGGTTGCTCGATACGTTTGGGCAGGATCATGTGCTCGACAGTAATGCTGATGACCTTAAGGATCATTGGTCGCACGGGGATCACGAGGGGGAGCGTAAGCGACTCCTGGAGTCGCTGACTCGTATTGCTGAGCAGAGAATGCTGCGTGTATCCATTGCTTCTGGGGACGTGCATGTCGCGGCGTGGGGCAGTTGCTATCGTCGGGATATTCCACCGACGTCGAACTGGGCGCAGATTCAGCAATTTACTTCGTCAGGTGTGGTGCATCCGTCGTTGATTGGAGTGGCCGAACGCCTTTTTCTTCAGTTGCTGAACCATACAGCCAGCAAGGTCCAATCCATTGATGTGCAGCACTGTGTCGAGATGATGTTGTTCCCCGGTTTTAATCGGTATGTGATGCCGGCCCGGAACTGGTTGGCGTTTGAATTGGATATGGGAGGCGAGACCGGTTGCAAGCTGTGGGCGACCTGGCGTTGTGAAACTGAGGTAGGTTTTTCCAATCATCTGCAGGCGGTGCATCCGGCTCAGAAATAGTGGTCCTCAGGTGGGAGTTTTCAAGGGGCATGATGTGAAAGGCAGCGTAGAAGTTGTATGTGATGGCTGTGCGGGGTATCTTTCTTCCGCAGCGTATTTGTGATCAATGCAATATGGCCAAGTGTTCGGTCTGTGAACATGTGCGACCTTGAGTAGCCATTGAGGCCTTAGCGAATGATATTGCAGAGATTTTTTACAATTTCTACGGGACTGATCCGGTCAACTGAACTTGCGGTGGCGTTCCTCATCACGGCCCGGGTGCGGCTGGCACAGCCTCAATAATCAGATGGCTCAATGCCCGAAACAGCTTCACGTTGGCGTTGCTTTCAAAACCTTGCGAAGGCCCGGGCGGCTACTTTTTACAGTTTGCGTAGCTGTAAAGTCACACCTCCATGGAGCAACAGTGTCCAGCCATTTCGCAGCATCAGATCGCGACCTAACCGTGGATCTCATCGTCTCCATTAACGCCGTGGTCCGCGTTGGCGGGCATGGTTTGCATCAGTTCGTTCTGCAGGGCCGTGAGGTCGCGTCCGCATAGGATATTAGCTTCCAGCAAATCCAGGAATGCACCGACGGAGTTGACCGTTTATAACCTTGCCCTGCCGAGAGCCATTTTTGGAAAAAAATTAAACCTCATCGCCAATAAGTACTTCGGCACAGACTGTAGATAGTTATGAAAAAAAGGAAATTGATCATAAAAATATACGAATACATAAACTATACTATAAGTGTTACAGCCCATCAGTGAATGCGGAGGTCTTCTTTATCGCGCATCAGGATTTCAGCTCTGCGATTACTTGCTTCAAAGTCTTCCTGGTGCATTGGCAGTGGCTTAGATAATCCATATCCAATGCTTGATACTGAGCCGCTCGCCACGCCTCGCTGTACGAGATAGTCTCTCACCGCTGCAGCGCGTAACTGAGAGATACGTTGGGCCACATCTGCGATCGACTCTCCGTTAGCATTTGCCTCCACAGCATCAATTTCTTCTAACGAAGAGTGCCCCTCAATCAAGATATCGTTCCCAGGGTTTTCCTTGTACCACTTGATAGCATCCTCGAGTCCGACGAATGCTGATGCGTTCGTTGCAACTTTCCCGTATTGATAATAGATGATCCATTTCGGTGACTTCGGCTTGATAACGCCTAGGTCTTCTCGCTTACACCCGCCTAGCTGTACCTGAATGTACTTCATCAACTGAAAACTGCTTGGTTCACATTGTGTAACCACTCTGTAGGCTACCGCTGTGAATAAAATCACAATGACTAAAGCCGATGCCCACACAACGGGGCTATGGCTTATAGATCTGGATTTTTTCGGCATCGACGCTCCCCGGTATTATCGCACTCATGTTGGCGTAGGTTAGCAGGTTCCATAAAGGGGGGAGGTCCCATCCTTTTCAAGCTATCCAGAGCATGCCCTCAAATATGCCCCCAATGTAGCAATCCACTGGAAGTGAATGGAGCTCCATGGGTGGTTGAAAGCCAGAAATGATCAGCCGAACAGCCTGCCAGACGAAACCTAAAGACTCTCAGGATCGCCGTCCAACTTCTTAAGTGGAGCGGCAATTTTCGACGGACGCCAATGGTTGCAATTAGTCTGAAAAGCAGAACTCCGTCTGCGGCATGTCCGGTGCCGAAAGCTTGATGGCAGGACGACTAGAGCGGTTTTTCATAGAGCCCCCTTCAATGGGAATGTTCAGCTCTATCAGCACACCTGCGTTGGCCAACTGACGTAGCTCGTCTTCCACCCGACCTACAAGTGATCTGATCGATTGCCCCGACTCCGTTCCGATTGTCAGGGTAATCAAGGTCAATGGGCTTAAACCCAGTGGAGCACTGAGCGCGGTGATCATCTCTAAGGTGGGGCTGCTTTGTCCCCGCTCAAGCTTCGAGACGTAAGTCCGGCTGCTCACCTCTGCCAGGTTTTTTTGTGAAAGTCCTCTCGCCGCACGCATCACTTTGAGTACTGCAGCGAAGGCTGTTTTGAGAGACATATTTCTTTCCATAGGAATATATTTTTTAACCTCCTGGCAGGTCGTTATTGGTGACAAACAATGTTTCAGGCCGGAGGCTATCACACGACAGCCTACGGTGAAGGCGAGCTAAAAACTGGTTAGACATTTTTTGTCTAAAACCGAAGCGATGCGGGATGTCGAGTGTCAGTTCCTGTGAGGTGAATTGCCCGCGTTTCAGACAGCACTGGAGCGCTGTCTCTTGTTCTTGCGTCGATTTCTTCCTGCGTGCAGGAAAGCATTCGCAATGTTTGAGCCACTGCGCCTGCGTCACCAGATCCTTCGATTAGCGTTTCTGCTCAACCAGCCAGTTTAAATATGGGGCGCACCATCCCGGCCCCGTGGTGAGCATGCGCGGACGTTTTTTGGCGCGCAAAATGGCAATTGGGGTAACTTCGCCGACTACGAGTCGGGCTTTGGGTTTGAGCCGCAGGTCTGAGATACCAAAGATACTCATGTTTTTTTGATGCTGTAGGCGGGCAGATTACCGCTTATCTTGGTGCTTACCTCTTGTCCTCGCTGCGTCTTTTGGTCGTGAGTTGGCTGCAAACCCTCATGTCACAGGATCAGTTTTCTAGCCGAACCTGCGTCGCGTCGACCCGTCGCGTTCTGCATCAACCTCAAGACGGCGACCGTTGGGGCAGGTGTAGCTACATACTTTAGCAGCGGGGATAGGATCGGTAGGCTAAGCGGTCTGTCGGGAAGGATTGAGGTTCTCCAAACCTAGTATGCTCAAGTTGATTTCTACGAAGTGACAGTTTGCGGTTGATATAGTCATATCGCCACGCGCTAAGCTTTCAACGAAAGGTGGCTGTATAGGTCAAGTCTGGAGGTTAAATAGCTGTATTTATATGTTTTTTATGAGTCTACAACTTTCTTTTCAATGTTGACGCTGAATGAAATGTAGAGCTTTCCGAAAATATTCCGGATTTTTGGATAGGGGGCGGAGACGCGTCTTTGTCAATGTTTTTAAAGTTCTATCCGCCGTGGCCGATATCCTCTCTGGCGGTGCACATGGTGTAGAAACCGCCGAGTAAATTAATTTAGGTGGTTTCGGGGGGGCAGCATGCTGAGTGATAGTTTAGCTAATTTAACAGTCAGGACGAAGCTCGTACTTGGCTTCGCTTTGGTGATTGCACTTACCATGCTGATCGCTCTGACGGGTTGGACAGGTATTAGTTCTATAAGTAAGCGAAGTGAGCGTGGGGCCGACATTGCAACTCTTAATGTCATGACACGAGATATGCGTATAGCGCGGTTGGTGTACAGTCAAAATTCAAGCGAAGAAAATGCCGTCAGCTGGTTAAATATTTATCAAAAGGTTGATGCTCATATTCTGTATCTCAGCAGTGTACTGATCTCTGAGCGTAATGTTCAGTATATGAAAACGGTTACTGCTGCAGTCAAAGAATATAAGAAATATTACGATGATTTGATAAAAGCCACTAGAGAGCGTGAGGCGAGTAGGAACGTATTCATAGCTAATGGCAAGGAGGCCGAAGATAAACTGCAAAAATTAAATGCGTTGGTCAATTCGCCAGAAGGGAATTCTGAACAGCGAGCCGCATTAACAAAGGCTCTCCTGCTTTCACAGAAAATGCGGTTTGACGTACGTGGCTATACTTACTCGCTGAAGTCTGAAGCACGACCTATGGCCGTTGCCTCAATCACTGAAACGGGTGCGTTTATTAAAAATTTAGAGGGAGTTGGGATTAAAGCTGACTCGGTGCGAGATATTTTAGATTCGATAACTAAGTATGGCACCGGAATTAGTCAATTCTCCTCGGCTCAAGAAGCAATTGACCAAGCGCAGGCGGGCATTTCAAGAAATATTGAGATTTTGATAAGTTCCGCCAATGGGTTAGCAACATACCAAGACGATTTGCGTGCTGAAGACGTAAGTTATGCCAGTAAGATGTTGATTCTCTGGATTACAGTGGCTCTTATCGTCAGTGTGTTGGCCGCATGGGTGATAACTCGTTTGATCGTGGTCCCGCTTCAGGAAACGCTGCAGTTGGCTGATCGGGTAGCCAGTGGTGATTTGACTTACAACAAGTCGACTGCTCGAAAAGACGAACTCGGTATGCTACAAACCAGTATGCATCGGATGACCTTAAACCTGCGCGAATTGATCGGTGGCTTGCGTGATGGTGTGACTCAAATAGCGAGTGCGGCAGAACAGTTGTCGGCAGTGACTGAGCAAACCAGTGCTGGAGTGAATACACAGCGAAGTGAGACAGATCAGGTAGCAACCGCTATGAATGAAATGGCCGCCACTGTTCACGAGGTTGCCAAGAATGCAGAGCAAGCCTCGAATGCGGCCGTTGGCGCTACTAAAGAGGCTCGCGAAGGGGATGCAGTAGTTTCCAAGGCAGTGCTTCAAATCGAAAAGCTTGCTACTGAAGTTGGCCGGTCCATGACTGCAATGGATGAGCTGAAACAGGAAAGCAATAAGATCGGTGGGATGCTTGAAGTGATTAAGGCTGTTGCCGAGCAAACCAACTTGCTGGCACTCAACGCAGCTATCGAGGCCGCACGTGCGGGCGAGGCCGGACGCGGTTTTGCCGTCGTCGCTGATGAAGTCAGAAGTCTCGCTCAGCGGACCCAAACCTCAACTGAGGAAATAGCGACACTCATCGGTAGTTTACACAATCGCACCGCGCAGGTAGCGACCACTCTCGAAAGCAGTCGTCTACTGACTGAAGATAGTGTCGAGTTAACCCGCGACGCCGGAATATCGATAGGAAATATTACTCGGTCTATTTCAACGATCGAGTCGATGAATCAGCAAATTGCAGCTGCCGCTGAAGAACAAAGCGCGGTTGCTGAAGAAATCAATCGTAGCGTTTTAAATGTACGAGACATTTCCGAGCAAACCGCATCTGCTAGTGAGGAAACAGCTTCTTCAAGCGTCGAGTTGGCAAGACTGGGAGTGCATCTTCAGGGGTTGATGAGTAAGTTCACTGTATAGGTCGGAATTTTTCAAATGGCTTTGACTGGATTTTCAGTGTGTATCATAAATTTACGCTACGCACTGAAAATCCAGCACTGCCTGCGATGCTTTTTTCTGAGTGATCTAAATCACCAAATTGGAAATATACTGAGAAATCTCATACGCATTGATTTTAAAATGCTGTTGATGGTCGCCGTAGTGGAGCTATGTCGATGGTTAAGATTCTATTGTATTTCAAAAAATCGAATACCTCATTTAAGATGTCTTTGCTTGTGTGCAGGTTTGTCAGATGCTTAATGCCTCTTATATGTCATGGATATCGCTTGCCCATTGTATTGTTATAACTATTTCTTTGAGTGTTTTAGCAGGGAGCTAACTGGTCTGAATTTGAAAGGTGTATACCTTGTCAGGAGTAAAGTCGAGCTTTGTGATCATGGTGAGGCATTGCATTGATTTGACTGATGTAACTTCTATGTAGCGAAATTTTTTTCCGGGCTGCCCGAGTTGCTTCCTGCTCTGCCAAAATTGTACTGAGTGTATCGGCCGCATGAAAAATTTCAACCAGCTTGCCTTCAAACTCATTACCCACAAGACGAGTTGCCTTTAGCCTGGGTGTAAAGGTTTTTTAGACATTCTTTTTTTCGTTTTTGTTAAGGGGGCGGCGATGACGTTCTGCCTGATTTCTTCTGCGCCAACGACACTCACGGCTACGCTTTTTTGCATTGCCGAACAATGCTTGACGCATCTCTTCTTCTGTCCAAGTTTCGTTCATTTCGCTTCTCAGTCGTCTCTTTGCAACCTTGTAATAATTCCATTCTACCACGTGCCTTAGCGCAGTAGCCTCTGGCGCATGAATGTATAATGTTGAGATCTCCGTATCCTACTATTGTTTTTGATCATGTTACGGATCTTGCATATTTTTGATCTGGCGATTGTCAGCACTCTAGTAGCCTTATTTTAATCTTTGGCTCCTATTCACGGCAATGCGACAGGCGACCGGACGAGACATTTGCAAAGGTGTTTGTTCTGTCAGATCTTCCGGAACACATGGCCGTTTGTTAACGGAGGGCTGTGTCGTGCAACTGCTGATCAACCGCGTCAACGACATCAGGTTATCTCACTGGCTCTAGAGCACACGCGTCGTGATGACGACCGGCTATGCTCGGCACTCATCGTCTTGCGCCAGGAATGTACGCCTCAAGTTCGGCTGTAATCCGCCGATAAAATATAGGCCACCGTGGACGCTCCCAAAACTAAAAAACCACGTGTAGACATCCATTCTGCCCACAACTCTTAAAACCTATGCGGAAGGTCTCATGAACATCAAACAGAAGCTGACGTGGGCGTTCGCGTCGATCGCCTGTATCCCAGTGCTGGTGGTAGCGGGGCTTGTGGTGTTTAACGCGCGCGATGCCGCAGAGGCTAGCTTTGTCGACAGCAGCGGCCGAGAGATCCGCCAGATCGACAACGGCATGACGCAGTTCTTCGACGGCATCAGTCAGAACGTGGAATACCTAGCCCGTGATCCACGAATAGCTGGCGTCAAGGACCTCAAGAACTATACCAGCGCTGATGCCGTGCAGATTCCGCTGACCGAAAGCAATGTTCGTATGTTGGAGATTTTCGACGGCTTTGCCAAAACCCATCCAACCACCGCGTACCTATCGGTTGGCTTGAGTGACGGCGGCTACGCCACTTGGCCGGATACCCCCGATATGGCCAACTATGATCCACGCCAGCGTCCCTGGTACAAAGCTGCCATCGAAGCGCCGGGCACCACGATTCGCACTCCAGCCTACTACTGGGCCAAGGATGACGTGTCGCTGATCGGCACCGTTCGCACGGTTGCCAACGCCAGTGGCGCGGTCGTGGGAGTGTTGGGCCTGGACGTATCGCTCAAACAGCTGACCGAGTTGGTTAGAAATATCAAACTCGGTGAAAGCGGTTATTTAATGCTGGTCGAGGACAATGGCAATGTGCTGGTAGACCCAAGCGACGCAAAGCACAACTTCAAATCCCTTTCAGATCTGGGCCCCAACTACGCAGGATTGGCCAAGGGCGGCGATGGCGTAACGCAGATAGAGATCGACGGCAAGGTCTACATGGCTAATGTCATTACTTCTAAAGGGCTGGGCTGGCGCTTTATTGGCCTGATCGAGCGGAACGAAGTAATGGCGCAGGCCACCCACCTGACGTGGCTGATCGCCGCGATTACTACTACGCTCGCGGTCATTTTCGCGATTGTCGGCGCCATCTTTGCCGGCGTGATTGTGCGTCCGATCAGCGGCGTGGCTGATGGCTTGCAGGAAATCGCAGAAGGCGAGGGCGACCTGACGCGTCAGCTCAAAGTGCGTGGGAATGATGAAACCGCGACTCTGGCCGGCTGGTTCAACCAGTTCCTGGGCATGATCGCGCAACTGATGCAGCGCATCGGCGGGGCGTCGTCAGATCTGCAACGTACCGCTGCCGACACCAGCGCAGTGGCGCGTAACATGAACGAGGCCGCCGGGCGTCAGCGCGAGGCGGTCGAAATGGTCAGCACCGCATTCAACGAGATGGTCGCCACGGCGAACGAAGTAGCGCGCTCTTGCAGTCAGGCTGCGTCCAGCGCCGATGCGGGCTACCGCGACGTGCACGACGGCCAGCAACACATCAGCGAGGCAAACGGCAGCGTGATGAGACTGAGCAAGGAGTTGCAGCAGTCCACCGAGACAATTCAATTGCTTGAGCAGGAAAGCAAAAACATCAACGGTATTGTGGACACCATCCGTTCTATCGCCGAGCAGACCAATTTGCTCGCACTCAATGCCGCGATCGAAGCGGCTCGTGCCGGCGATCAGGGTCGCGGCTTTGCGGTTGTGGCCGACGAGGTTCGCGCGTTGGCGCGGCGTACTGCCGATTCCACCGGAGAAATAGGTAGCCTGCTGGGCAATCTGTCCAGGCGCACTCAAGAGGTGACAGTGCAAATGCGTGGCAGCCTTGAGGTTTCGCACAGCAGCGTCGAATGCATCCAGCAGGCGCGTGTCAGCTTTGAGAAAATCCGCACATCCGTGGATTTCATCCGCGACCAGAACACGCAGATCGCTACAGCGGCTGAAGAGCAGCATCAGGTGGCAGAAGGGATCAACCGTCACATCTCGCAGATCCACACTGATGCGCAATTGGTCGAAGAATTCGCTCATACAGCGCAGACGGGCTCGGGGCGGTTGACCGATATTTCGGGTCAGCTCAATGGGTTGGTAGGGCGCTTCAAGTTCTAACGCCCAACTAAGACTAGGGCCAGGGATGGCCCAGTTGCCACCGCAGTGTTTTGAATCCGATTTATCTTTGTTAATCCCTATCCCTAAGATAGCCATTGATGATCCACTGTCCCTGATGCAAGCCTCGAAAACACGACCTGAGCCTGTGGCCCACAAGAGCATTTTGCTCTGCACGTTCAGTTGCCGCTTTTCTAACAGACGGTTAATGTCCACCTCAATCTCCCCCTAAGGTGGTCACTTCCAAAAAGGCGATGACCAGCCAAATGCGCAACGACTCAGGCGATTCCCATCCCCACGCTGCTACCCCTTCTGCGCGCGGCGTAGCGAGGTCCCAATGTCGTTACCTAAAGACGCCTGTCGACCCAAAGCTTCCATTAAATTGAGGTAGCGAAGCGCGTTTTGAGGCCCGCGTTTACTGGCGGTGGCGCATTAATCAACACGGCGGCATCGTCGCCCTGGTTAAGGTAGCTCAAGAAGTCACCAGTCTCGAACGTATCCCTGAATCCGGCGAGTGTCCTATGAAAGAGTCTAGAATTCCCTCGACTGTGCAAACTTTTGTGTTCCCAAGGTGCGTTGCTGATAAGCCTGCGAGCAGGTTTTCCCTTTTCCAAGAGCCGTCCGCGTTCGGCTCTGTCTCGAAAACCTACGGCGTACCAGACGGCGACAAGTTCGCGCCTACTGCCCAGACCTGCGCCGCCGGCAACGCTGCCGCTCACAACATGCCAAGGCCCCACCGGCCATCGATCTCATCCAGGATGCTCATCACCTTGTCCGCGGCTGCGAGCTGCGAGNNGCTGCGAGCTGCGAGTGCGTAAACAGATCGTCGTGAACTCACTAGGTTGACGCAGCTCCGTCAGCAACACCTCAGCCTTGCGATATCACAACCTTGGGCGGATTAGCTGTCCAAATGCCCGAGTTGGCTCGCTGGTGATAAAGCGCACGTCATTCGTGGGGGAGGGCAGTTCCACCGACACGCCGTTAGCGTGACGCGCCTCGTCCGGGTTAAACATGCGATGCGACGACTGTCACATTGGCAAAAGGCTTATATCAATTTGTAGACTTTCACCGGTCATCAAGAGTTATGGGGTTCATTGTTGCTTATCCCCCTTCCGCCTGCTGGCCAGGCTCGATTTTTTAGGAAAGCTTGCGTCCGATTCGGAACAAAGCGTCTTCCAGCCACTGGTTGAAAACGCCCTGCGACGCTGGAATCAGCAATTTTCTTACCTCAATGTTTTTCTCATGGCGGTGCGGCATGGACATCGACGATGCGGGGGGTGTTGGCGGCTCTGCGTAGACTTGGTGAGAAATTCCGTAGATCCCCAACTGGAACCAGCCTCCCTTACCTCTGCTAATCAAACTAAAAGCTTCTTTCGCAAAGCGTTCTAGCCGGCTGGGCGAGATGTAATAGGAGGCAAAATAATCGCCGCCCTTTCCTGGGGCTGCTATAGGAATAGAGAGCCAGCTCATCCCATTATCGTGATGCCGCCAAGAGGCCTCCTCTGCATCTAGGCCGGTAATGTCTCCCTCGTTAAACGACTTGTAACCACCCTTGATAGACACCAAGCCCGCCTGAGAAAGCTTGAGGAAGAATTCATCATGCTGGGTGTGCATGTAGCGCAACGTACCCGAGAGAATGGGCTGCGGCAGAAACGCGAGCTCTAGGCGATCTTCACGAGGCTGGCTATTCCAATTTCGGCTGTTGCTACGATTCTGCAGGTGCTGAACGAACTCTTGTTCGGAAATGGCGCTGCGACTGGCTGCAAGTTGGCTTAGTCCCTGGATGATTTTGTCTGAGAGATCGCGATCACCTGTGAAGGTGGAACGGAAAAGGCCGTCGACGTAATCGGAAACTTCCCAGTGAAAGCGCTTTTGATCATCCTCAACCGGAACCTCTTCCAGAAAAGCCAAGATGGGTTTATTGGCAGCTTTGGCGCGATGAAACTCCTGCTGAGTGACGGACTCACCTGTGTGGGTTTTGAAGCCGAAGTCCGCGCCAAGAATCAGCACCACTACGTCGGCCTGGTCAACCTCAGTCATACATGCGACTTCAGAAGAATAGGGCCTTGCACCAAAATCCTCACACATCACTGGGGTGTGTCCCAACAGAGAAACTGCTTTTTTGGCGGCCGCACGATAGTGCTCGAAATTACGTACTACAGAGCTGATAAACACGTTCATAGCAGTCCCCATCACTAATAGGCCACATCCGTTTCTCCTCATCATACCGGCCGCTTTAATCTATGTAACAGCTGCCGAAAAAAACTAGCCGCTGAATAGCCCGCCTACTTCGCAGATACTGACTGCTTTTGGCCGGTAAACTGTCTGCTGTAGGGAAGCAAACGCCAATCACGCCGCAAGCGAGGATAACGGTCGCTTTGGTTCTCGTGGTGCGCGATTGCTGGCCCCGCACGAGTGATGTCACAATGACGCACTACGCTTTGCACGCTCAACGATAAACGCGACTCACGGACTATCACCATGCCCAGCCTCTGTTGCTGTTCTAACACGCCAGGCCCGCCGAAGAGATTTCTCCTGGTTCGGCTGCGTCGACTGCTGTGTTTTGTGCTGCTCTGGAGTCAGGCTGCGTGGGCGGATCCTAGCCCTCAACAGAATGGTGCCGAACAGGTGATTGATGTACAGCTACGCTGGAAGCATCAGTTCCAGTTCGCGGGCTACTATGCCGCCATCGCAAAGGGCTATTACCGCGAAGAAGGACTGGAAGTACGCTTGCACGAAGGTGGCCCCAATGTCACACCGGTCGAAGAAGTACTCGCTGGGCGTGCCCAATACGGCGAAGCCAATAGTGAATTGCTCTACGCACGCCTGCATGGAAAGCCCTTGGTAGCGCTGGCGGTGATTTTTCAGCATTCACCTTCCGTGCTTGTGGCTCGCACAGACCAAGGTGTTCGCACTGTGCACGACCTGATCAGCAAGCCGTTGATGCTCATGGATGCACAGACCGATGCCGATTTTCTGGCGATGTTCCTACGCGAGGGTATACCCCTCGAAAAACTGCAACTGCTACCCAGCAGCTTTCAAATTGGGGATCTAGCCAGCGGTAAAGTGACTGCGTTCAACTCGTACCTGACCAACGAGCCTTTCTACCTGCAACAGCGGGGCGTGGAATACAACATCATCTCGCCCGTCACCTACGGGATCGACTTCTACAGCGACATCCTGTTCACCAGCCAGGCCGAGATTGACGAACATCCACAGCGGGTCGAGGCATTCCGCCGCGCTACCCTGCGCGGCTGGCGCTACGCGATGGATAACCCTGAGGAAATCATAGACCTGCTGCTCAATCAGTATTCGGTGGAGAAAAGTCGCGCGCACTTGCAATTCGAAGCTCAGGCCATGCGTCCGCTGGTTGTATCTGACCTGATCGAGATCGGTCATATGAACCCAGGGCGCTGGCAACGTATGGCTGAAACCTTCCTCGAACTGGGTATGGTCGACAATATCGCCGGTCTGGAAAACTTCATTTACGATCCCAATCCGCCACAGCTCGTCGAGCGGTTGCGCAAGACCATTGTGCTGATCAGCATCGGCTGTGTGCTTGTTCTTATGTTCGCTCTAGTTCTGTTGAATACCCAGCGCCATCTGCGCAACGAGATCAAGTTGCGCAAACTCGCAGAAGAGGAAGTACGCAAGCTGGCCTTCTATGACAGCCTGACTGGCTTACCCAATCGCAATAGTTTTATTCCGTTTTCCAGTCAGAAGCTGTTGGCCGCAAAGAGCCGTGGAGACCATCTGGCCCTGTGCTATATCGACTTGAATCACTTCAAGCAGATCAATGATCGTTTTGGTCACCAGGCAGGCGATGCCATCCTGATCCACGTAGCGACGGCCATCAAATCCAATATTCGCGAGTTCGAAATAGCCGCGCGCATGGGAGGTGACGAATTCGTAGTCCTGCTCGACGGCGCGCATCACAGAGGCGATATCCAGCGCATCACCCATGAAATCTGCAAGGCCGTCGACCTGCCCATTCCATGGAAAAACTGCCAGATCAAGGTCAGTGCTAGCTTAGGGGTGGCGTGGTATCCCGAAGATGGCGAAGGTCTGGATGATTTGATTTTCAAGGCCGACACCGCCATGTTCCAACGCAAAGCCAGTATCGCTGCGAAGGCTTGATCCTTGCGAGGTGCTCCTGCGAAAAGACTTGGTAGTTAAAAACCAGTGCGCCACTGCGGGTTGTGNNCGCGTACGGTAATCCTCCGTCCGCTTCTGGCCGTTTTTTGCCTGTTGCGATAGGCAGAAAACGATCGATTGTGTTGAAAAAGTCGGTTTTCCAAAAAACACTCGAATATTGATGGATGAAAACACCTGTTGCCCGCTGCAACGTGAAATCCGAGTACTGAACCTTCTGCCAAAAATTAAGATTTCAATCTCACGCGCGCACTTTTCTGACGTGGAATTCGAAGCCGACTGTTTTCAACAGAATCGGTCCAAAGAGGGCGGTCTACAAGATGACCTACGCTCGCCCTTTTTCTCACGATTGGGCTGATGGACCAACACCCTGAGATTCAAAGTTTAGTGCAATATCAATGACAAAGTGCCTCGTAGAATTTAGAGATACAGAGAGCCGTATGAGCTTCGACATCATTATTTTGAAACCTACAGACCTGAGCATAAACGACTTGGCTGCCGTAGAGAGTGTGGAGGATATTGGGTCTCGAGCCTCTGTCAGCTCTACTGTGGATCTAGTATTCCCAGGATGTGCTCAAGGTGCATTTTCCACGGGTGATTGTTACTGCGTTGAGTCAGCTCTGAGCGGAGACCCAGTGACTTCCATACACCTGACTCTCAGATATGGCAGTGCTTGGTCTGAATCAGCCAACGGTGAGTTCTTAGCGTTGCTTTCCAGGCTATGCCAACGCCTCCAGTCGCAAGCCTACGCGGTGTCTGACAACTCACGGCTCGCCTCTTTTCTATAAGGGTGGTCGCTCATGCGACTCCTTTCATGATTTAACGTCCGCTATTGGCCCAGAGTGTGTAAAAACGCGCTGATGCATTTTCGGTGTGTAGAGCCGACGGCTGTTTAGCCGGGCAATTGCCCGCAACAAGTCCCGCGGCTCATCACTTGGGCCTGTGAGGCTCGAGCGTCGCTTGCCACGACATGATCGCAACCTACAGCCGCGAGCCATGCAAGGATGGAAAATTGGTCGGGCTGAAAACACCACTCTGACTGAAAGATATTTGGGCCATGATTCCTCCCTATTAGTATTCGTTCACGTAGAGCAGGGTTGGACGCATGGCTGTACCCCGGGTCTTGGTCGCATGGGTGAGCGATAAGATCCGGGCGACCCCGGGGTTGACTTTGCGGTGAGGTAAAAACAATGCAGCCCAACGTCTTGACTCAACCGTGAGTCGGCGTAAGTGTCAAGAGCGCGCCTCCTTGGCGAGCTGAAGCATAGGCCGCGTCCAGGACTTGCATGATTGCCTCGGCGTCGCGTAATGATGCAATGGGCTTGGCTCCGTTACGGCATTCTGAGAGCACTTGCTTGACGAACAGTGGGTAATAGACATCTGTATCCAGCTGCAGTCGGCGGCTTCGCGTGCCGGCGGCAAGGTTATGTCGATCCCTGATTTCGATCCGGTCAGGGCCGGATTTGGCATACACGCGATCGGATGAAATAGTGAAGGAGAACTCTCGCTGCTCATCAAAGGTACTGGGGAAACTGTATCCCGTTTCCACCACACCGATCACGCCATCTTCAGTCTGCAGGGTCAACAACGAGTAGTCTTCGACGGCACCCCGATGCGTCAGTGAATTCATGACGGCTGAGACCCGCGAGACTTCCTTGCCCGTCAGTAGCCTGAAGAGATCTATGAAATGCGTAGCCACATTGATCGTGGATCCGCCTCCCGAAAAAACGGGATCTATGGCCCAGGCTGAGCCTGCCGTTTCATAACGAGCGGGCGGACCTACGATGAAGCGGAAAGACATATAGTTGAAGTCCGCAGCCAGGCGTCCTTCAGTGTCTTGCAGTGCACTCAGCAGTTCACTCATGCGAAAGATCAACGGTACAGCGCAATAAAGATCGGCTTGCTCGGCCAGTTCACGTAGCCGCGTAACCTGCGCCATATTGATGCCGCAGGGCTTTTCCAGGGCAAAGGGGATGTTGCGTGCGATCACGGCCTCTGCCAGTGACGGCATTTGTGAATGCCTGCCGAACACGAAAGCGAAATCGACTTCCTCGTGCTCAAGCAGCTCATAGGACGAGCGATACAACGGACATTTGAATCGTTCGGCAATGGCCTCGCCCTTCACGTCCTCTGAATCCGATACGGCCACCACTTGCACCCCATGGGTCTCAAGGGCATCCAGATATAGCGGGACATGCCAATGGCTGACTTCCAGTAACGCAACTTTCATATGTATTCACTCCTGACGCGGTGCTGTCACGTTATCGGGATGGTAGTCGAACCCGAGGAAGCGCAGTGCAAGCAGCGCCTGGCCTTTGTGCATCGGGCTTCCATTCTGGGTAAGACAGCCTCTTTTACGCGCCGCATCGCAAAGCGGTGTCGGGGCCGGGGAGTTGATGATGTCCACAACGAGAGTGCCAGGCTCTAGCCGCTCGGGATCCACAGGCATGGGGTCATTTTTGTTCATGCCAAGCGGTGTGGCATTGATCACGATTTCGTGGCCATGTGGGTCGGGTGGACCGTAGCGCGTGCTGCAACCTGTGTCGTCAGCAACAGCTTTTGCCAGGTCCCCGGCGCGGTTTTCGTCGACATCGGAGATGGTGAGTGATCGGGCTCCCGCCGACGCGACGGCAAATGCTATCGCTCTGCCCGCACCACCGGCACCGACCAGAAGAACGTTTTTGTTTGCTGGATCGTGGCCTTCCCACTGCATGCCAAGGACACAGCCGAGGCCATCGAATACTGCGCCGATCCAGCGCCCGTCGGGTTCGCAACGAATGACATTGATTGCGCCGACCTGACGCGCGGTGGGGTGAAGAGCGTCCACCACTTCAAGCATGGTCTGCTTGTGCGGCATAGTGACTAGGAGACCGGCAATGTTGCTCACGGCTCTTATGCCTTTCACAAAGTCGGCCAGATGCCCCTGGCCGACCTCCAGTGGAATGCAGACGGCGTTAGCCTGCGCTTCGGCAAACAATCTGTTCAGCAGNNCGGTAATACCTGGATGCATGTCAACCTACTGTTATTAGTAGTGGCGAGCAATTATCAGTAGGGAGAATATCGGAACCCATTACTGACAACGTGCGCATAGTTACTGCCGTAAGACTGTGAGCGCGGAGCAGAGAAATTGAACAGCGCGCAGGGAGTAATTAGACAGGGGGTCAGGAGCGTGTCGCCGGCACTGGCTGGACTACGCTGGCTTGCGATTTGTCGTTGGATTGCTCCTGCACCCGTTCGTACTCCTCTTTCGACATTGGGACCGCATTAGGGTCACCCAGGTCCTGCAGTCGAATCCGGAATGTCTCGCGCGTAGTAAAGGCCGCGATCGCGGAGATGACGCAGATACCAAAAGTCAACGCACCGATTTTGAGAGGGATATTTTCACTCCCGGGAGGTGCAATCGATACGAACAGAGCTGGCAGGAAACCTGTACACGCTACTCCTATATTTTGGCCAATTGCCATGCCCGTAACCCGGACCCGAGTACGGAACAGCTCAGGGAACAGACTCGGGAATACACCATTGAAACCTTGGTAAGCCACACCCCACATGAGTACCGATAGAAATAAAGAAAGCCATATTTGGTGAATACTGATCGCGTAGAGATACGCAAATGACAGAAGTCCACCGCAAAGAACCCCCACNNACCGGTACCCACATGAACACGCCGGCAGGAAAGCCTATGCCATAGGCCGGCTGGACTGCATAGGTCGCTCCGAATACGGAGGCGACAATTGCAAGCACTCCAGAAAGCGCCATGCAAATCACGCGTAATACATCTCTCCAGTTCTGCGTGACCACTTCGACCACTGGCAATTTGCGGGTCTCGCCTTGGATCGCCGCCTCGATGAATACCGGAGCTTCATGAACTTCACGCCGAATGATCCATCCGGCGACGAGCACCACTGCGCTGAGCAGAAATGGAATTCGCCACCCCCAAGCAGCAAATTGATCAGCGGGCATGAACTGGGCAAGAGGCAGGAAAACGGCAGCGGCGAGGAGCTGACCGGCCTGCACGCCCTGGAGTGTAAAACTTGCAAAGTAACCTCGACGTCCATCCGGAGCATGCTCCAGGATCATAGAGCTTGCGCAGGACATCTCCCCAGCGACCGCAAATCCTTGAATCAGACGCAAAAGTATCAGCAGTGCAGGCGCCCATATTCCAATCTGTTGGTAGGTAGGAAGGAGGCCGATGCAGATGGTGGAGAATCCCATCAAGAACATGCAGTAGACCAGTACGGTCTTGCGGCCATGTCGATCGCCCAAGTGCCCCAGGACCACAGCACCTATAGGTCGGGCCACATACCCTACGCCAAAGCTGGCCAGCGAAATAATGATGCCAACTGTGGGGTTATCGGACGGAAAGAACAACTGCGGGAAAAGTAAGGCCGCCGCAGTGGCGTAAATGAAAAAGTCGTAATACTCCAGAGCAGACCCGATCCAGCCGCTGGCAGCGGCTTTCCTCGACTGCCGTTTGGAATGAGACTCAACCGGTGCGCTTTGACTCATGACGTGTCTCCGTCTATTGGATTTTTATTGTTGTAACGCTGTTCCATTAGTAATGTTGTTACTTTTTGGAA
>CXWL01026046.1_pt1 | contig 29767 bp, 31 predicted proteins | sample 590931 | NCBI WGS metagenome assembly CXWL01 (sample SAMEA3498368, study PRJEB10139) | groundwater metagenome | biome: water well; material: biofilm material | place: Germany | collected 2015-04-27 | reverse complement strand
CGGTGATCCCCCCTACCATCAATCTCGACAACCCCAGCGAAGGCTGCGATCTGGACTACTGCCCCAAAACGGCGCGGGACCGCAAAGTTCGGGTGGCCATGAGCAATTCCTTCGGCTTTGGCGGTCACAATGCGTGCATTATCGTGAAGCGTCTCGAATAGGCCCCGCCAAAACCCGCCGAATGCTCAAGAGACCCACGCCGGACAGTCGATAGCAAATCAAAGGGAAAAACGTACGTCCAGTTTTCAAGCGGATGAACATGCCTCAATCCAACACCAAAGCACCACCGAGCCAGGGCGCCGACGGCCCTTCCGCCTCGCGCAATCCGGATATTACGCGAATCCTGGAATTGAGTGTACCGGTTTCGGCAATTCTGGCCGAACGGCCTTTGCCGGTTGAAACGATCCTGCAAATTACGGCCGGCACGATTCTTGAGTTTGACGTGCCATTCGGATCGGATCTTTCTCTGGTTGTGGGCAATCGGACATTGGGCCGGGGGCAGGCGGTCAAGGTTGGCGAACACTTCGGGCTACGAGTTACGGGAATCGATTCGGTACGGCAGCGCATCGAGGCCATGGGACAGGCGTGATCGCTGAGCTAACCAGCAACACAACCGCGCCCCCGACCCCCTCAATCCCCCCGGCCAAGAGGAGAGGATTATTGTCAGTGGGCGAACTCTTTGCTGCGGCGATCGAGCTGCTCCTTGAGCCGTTTCAGAATCGCCGAGTGCATCTGGGAGACCCGGCTCTCCGATAAATCGAGCGTTCCCCCGATTTCCTTCATGGTCATTTCTTCGTAGTAATAGAGGATGAGAATCAGCCGCTCGGCACGGGTGAGTCCGCGAGTCACCAATTCCTTCAAATCCCTTCGCTGAATTTCACTCACTGGATTCTTTCCTCGCTTGTCCTCGAGCACGTCGATTTCGCAAACTTCCTTGCTGGAATCGGTTTCGGCGTATTTTCGGGAGAGAGAGACCTGGGTGACGGCGGTCGCATCGCGCATGAGCTTTTCAAATTCGCCGGGAGGGAGCTTCATTTGTCGAGCGAGTTCCGGCTTGGTGGGGGCCCGACCCAGGGTGGATTCCAACTCCCGCGATGCACGATCGAGCTTGCTGGCCCGGCTTCGCACCAGCCGCGGCACCCAGTCCATATTGCGAAGCTCGTCGAGGATGGCCCCGCGAATGCGCGGAGCGCAATAGGTTTCAAATTTGACACCTCGTTCCAGATCGAAGGAATCGATCGCATCGAGCAGGCCGAATATGCCTGCGGAGACGAGGTCGTCATTGTCGATCTCATCGGGCAGCTTGGCGCCGATGCGTTCGGCGTTGTAACGGACAAGCGGGAGAAAGTTCTCCACAAGGGCGTTACGCAACCCCTCATCACCGGATTGCTTGTATTCCCGCCATACCGTTCCAACATCCGAAATCATCACAAGGCTCCGCATCCCTGCCACCTTTCCGCGCCCTTTCCGTCCGGCGCCGCCGCGACCCACGCCACTCCATTCTCCGGGCCCCTTTGAGTCGAATTCCCAGCCATTCCACGCACTTACGATGCAATACTGGATTCGACCCGGGGTTCCTTATTGGCTCCGGAGTCAGCTTTTGCGGAATCGGCGCGGTTTCGACGCTCGATTTCCGCCCTTCGATTACGCTCATACTCGGCCACCACCGCCTGGGAGGCCTTTCCGAGCAAAAGTCCAATGATGCAAAAAGTGAATAAGGCGAGGATGCTGCGGGAAAGTATCACCGTCGGCGGATTGCCGACGTACAGCCCGGCCACCGTAGTGGTGGCGAAGGCCAAAAGTCCCAGGGATGCACCCGCAAAGCGAGCGACCATCACGCAACATCCGTGTCGCACTGGTTAGAGTATCAGGAGGACGAAGAGGTGAAGGACAATGCGATCGGGAACCGCGCGACCCTGCACCACCCGACATCCGCAAACCGACATCCGTGCCGGCTCGTGACACTCTGATTCTACGTTACGCGTCCAGGCCGGACTAAATAAACAGCCCGGCAACGCGTTTGAAGAAACTGTCCCGCCGTGCTTCGGTTGACGACTCGGTTACCAAGGAGTCGGCCACAGCGGCGAAACATACGCTGGCGTTACATTGCGGAAACCGAATGACAACCGGCGACCGCGCCCGCACCGCCTGCACCACAGACGTATCTTGCACTACAAATCCGAAATTTGCAATCGAATAATTTAAAAATCTTTTTGCCACTTCGGCAATACGCCGATAGGTGGCCTCGGCTTCGACGCGGCCCGCCGCTTTGTTTACCAGGACTCCCACGGTGCCTCGATACTGTTCGCGCGTGAGCGTCTTCACCGTGGCATACGCGTCCGTTATGGACGTGGGTTCGGGAGTCGTCACAACCATCACACGCTGTGCGGACTGAGCAAATCGCATCACGCTGCGAGAGATTCCCGCGCCACAATCAAAAACCAGCGTATCAGCACTGTCTTCAAGGCTCTGCATTTGCAGGAGGAGGCTCTGACGCTCAAACTCGGAAAGATTGGCGAGGTTATCCAGCCCCGAGGCCCCGGGGATGAATCGAAGTCCTGCCGGACCGGACAAGGTGATTTCGTGGAGCGTGCGGGAGCCGGAGATGACTTGCGCCAACGTGTGTTTTGGCGTGAGGCCCAGAAGCAGATCGGCATTAGCCAGGCCCATGTCGAGATCGATCAAAATCACCCGTCTGCGGCGGGCAGCCAGGCAAATCGACAGGTTGACGGCAACGTTGGTCTTCCCCACTCCGCCCTTGCCGCTGACGATGGCCAGGGTCTTGGCGCAGTTGCGGTGTCCGCCGGCCAACTCGCGAAGCCGCGAGGCCTGATCCTTGGGCTGCGATCGAGGAGTCAACGATTCCAACTTCCCAATCCGAAAAGGTCCATGTAGTTCTGCTCGCTTCCTCACGTGAGAAACGAAGTCCTGGCTGACCAAACTTTCTGTCCGCTCCCTTACGGTCGCGGCTCTGTTTTGCCCGTGCCTTCGTTCTGCCCTGTCGGGCACGGACCGAGAATCATGTCCGCCAATGAATTTGGTTCACCCACTTCGATATCCGAGGGCACGTCCTGCCCCGTGGTGAAGTACGATAGTTTCGCCTTTACCTTCTGGAGCGCGCCGAGAATCACGCCGAATCCGACCGCCTCGTCCATCTTGGTGAAAATCACGCGGTCGAAGCCAATGTCGCTGAAACGATCGATGGCCTGGCTGATCACGCGCTCGTTGCTGGCGCTGGAGAGCACGAGATGGGTTTCGTGTGGAGCCGCGACGGCAAAGAAACCTTTGAGTTCTTGAATCTTGATCGCATCGCGCTGGCTGCGCCCGGCGGAATCCACCAGGATCACGTCGCGGTCGCTCATGGCGATCACGGCGTCCTGGTATTCTCCGGGCGACATCGCCACCTTCAACGGCACATCAATGATCTGGGCATAGGTTTTGAGTTGCTCGACCGCCGCAATACGGTAGGTGTCCAGTGTGATCAGGCCGACTTTCTTGCGCTCACGCAAGCTGAAGTTGGCCGCCAGCTTCGCGATGGTCGTCGTCTTCCCCACTCCCGTCGGACCAATGAGCGCGGCAATATAAGGCTCGCCCATTCTGGCGGGCATGATCGGCCCCGAAACAGGCAGCGACTCGACCAGTGCCCGCGAAAGGTGCTCGCGTATTTTACCGGCGTCTTTGAGTTGCTCGGGCGTCAGCTCGTCCTCTAGCCGCCGGATCAAAGACAAAGCGACCTCGTCGGCGACCGCGTTTTCGATCAGGTTCCGGTAGAGCGCGTAGAGCGTTTTGGGTGCTTTTTCCGTGTTGGTGCGGCGCGTTTCAAGCACGAGGTCCGACACCAGGGACTTAAGAGAAACGAACTCCTTGAGCAAACTGGTCGAAGATGCCGCGTCGCCAAGCTGTACCGCAGCAACTTTGGTGATCCCCGGAGCGGCCAGAGCTCTTCCCGTAGTATGACGGGCTTGTGAAGCGGCCAGTCGGCGCGTCCGCCCTGCTTCGGCTAACGCAGGAGTCTCTCTGGCTGCGGTGATCTCTACGAGTGGCTTCGACTTCAGACCCAATACCCCACCGCGTGACACTGTCCGCGTGCTCAAAATGATCGCATCGGGGCCGAAGCAGCGTTTCACGCCGGCAAGGGCCTCGGCCATGGTTTGACCCTGGAAAGTTCTAGGACTCATCCGCTAACACCACCATTCCATGGGACTCCACATCGAATCCACGAACCACTTCGTTAAAGGACAGCACCGAAACCGCAGGATGGCGAACTTCGAGCATTCTCCGAACCCAGAGCCGGATTTGCGGCGGCACGAGCAAGACGGGATTTCGTCCGCGGAGGGCCGTCGTGGCCTTCTCGACTTCCGCGCCGATCGCGCCGACGATGCGCGTCTGCAACTTGGGCGGCAGGGTGAGCACCGTACCATGATCCGACCGTTCCAGCCCTTTGCCGATGGTCTGCTCCAGCGAGGGTTCCAGCGTTATGCAATGCAGCCGCCCGTCGTCGCCCTTGTGTAAGTGACACAGTGTGCGGGATATGGCATTGCGGGCATACTCTGTGAGGATTTCCGGGTCTCTGGTTCGCGGCGCGATGTCCGCGATGGCTTCGAGAATAGCCTCGAAGTCACGCACGGGAACGCGCTCGCGGAGCAAGGATTGAAGGACACGCTGCACCTCGCCAGGTTTGAGCACGGAGGGGATCACTTCTTCCACGAGTTTGGGTGAGCGCTCCTTGAGATGATCCAGCAAACGGTTCACCTCATGCCGGGTGACCAGTTCGTCGGCATGACGCCGGATAATCTCGGTCAGATAGGTACCGATGACGCTCGATGGCTCGACAACCGTGTAACCGCGATGCTGCGCGTCATGGCGCTGCGCTTCGTCGATCCAAAGTGCGGGCAGCCCGAAGGCAGGCTCTTTTGTCTCGACGCCGGCAATCCGTTCGGTAACCGCGCCGCCATCAATGGCCATCAGTTGACCCGGCATGATCTCACCAAGGCCGATTCGTAAGCCGCGGAGCTTGACCTCGAATTCGTTGGGTTGAAGCTGAATGTCGTCGCGGATGCGGATCGGTGGAACGACGATGCCGACCTCTTGAGCGATCTGACGGCGCAGATTGGTGATGCGATCGAGCAAATCGCCACCTTGCTTGCGATCCACGAGCTTGATTAAACCGAATCCAACATTTAACTCCATCGGATCAGGCGACAAATGCTTTTCGATGCGCTCTGGGGCCGGCGCCGCAGCCGACTTGGCAACGGATGCCTGAGCGAGCGCCAGCTTGTCTCGCTGGAGCAGAAGATAAGCCAGTCCGATCGTCGAACCCGCGAGCAGCACGAGAGGCGGCTTGGGCAGCGGCGTCAGCGCGAGAATGGCCAGAAACCCGGCCGTCATCGCCAGCGCGATAGGCTGGCCCGTGAGTTGCCCAAACAGTTCATCGCCCAGATTCTTCTTGGCTGCCGAGCGGGTGACGATCATTGCGGCCGCGATGGAGACGATGAACGCCGGAATTTGCGACACAAGCCCGTCGCCAATGGTCAGAATCGTGAATCGTCGAAACGTCTCTGCAAGCGGCAAATTCATTTGCAACAAACCGACCGCTATGCCGCCGACGATATTGACCAGCGTGATGATGATTCCGGCGATCGCGTCGCCGCGAACGAACTTGCTGGCGCCGTCCATAGCCCCATAGAAGTCGGCCTCGCGCGTGATTTCAGACCGCCGGCGCTTGGCTTCCTCGTCGGTGATGGTTCCGGCGTTCAGGTCGGCATCGACGGCCATTTGCTTGCCGGGCATGCCGTCCAAAGTGAATCTGGCGGCAACTTCCGCGATACGCGTAGCGCCCTTGGTAATCACGACGAACTGAATGATGACAATGATGGCAAAGATGACGATGGCGACTGCGAGTGATCCGCGAGCCACGAATCCGCCGAACGTAGCGACAACCTGCCCCGCGTCGCCGTCTGTCAGCACCAGCCGCGTGGTGGCGATGTTGAGCACGAGGCGGAAGAGAGTGAGACCCAGCAGCAAGGACGGGAACGAAGAGAAATCCAGCGGTCCCTTGATGTACATTACGGTGAGCAAAACGATTGCCGACACCGTGATATTGATCAGCAAAAGCAAGTCCAAAAGCGACGTGGGAATGGGGACCAGGATGACCAGGAACAGGGCCATCGCCCCCACAGGCAGCAGCAACCCCTGGTATTTGATCAATCCCGCGGTGAGTCGTTGATGAAGAGCGTCCGCCATCGGCTACCTTATCCCGCCATCGCCTGCGAACTGCGCAGCGGAGACCGCCCGGTCAGTTCGTAAATATACGCAAGAATCTCCGCCACCGCCCGATAGAATTTTTCGGGAATGTACTGCCCAACTTCGACGGTCTCGTACAACGCCTTGGCAAGCGGCTTACGCTCGACCGTCGGAATTCCCAATTCGGACGCCAATTGCCGGATGCGCAGTGCGACGTAATCGGCCCCCTTGGCCACAACCCGCGGAGCTTCCATGCTGTCCGAATCATATTTGATGGCCACGGCGTAATGCGTCGGGTTGGTGACGATCACGTCGGCGGTGGGCACGTCCTTTCGGAGCCGTTGCAAGGCGAGTTGCAACTGAAGCTGCCGCCGGCGGCGCTTGATGTGCGGATCGCCCTCCATGCTCCGCAATTCGTCCTTGACCTCCTCCTTGGTCATGCGCAAGTCGCGCTCGTGTCGATTCCGCTGCCAAAGGTAGTCTACCAGTGCGAGAATCAGGAGCGCGGCCGCCAGTTTCATCCCTAGCTCGAACGTGAGCGTGGCACTAAGCACAATGATGTCCTGGAAACCCAGGCTCGTCGCTGACAATACCGCCGCTGCGCTGCCGCTCAATGTCAGGTAGGCCACGCCACCGACGAATAGCAGTTTGACCAGGTTGATTACAGCCATCATGACCGATCGTGCCGAAAAGAGCCGCGTGATTCCAGTCAGCGGATTGACTTTGTTCAAACTCGGCATCAGCGGTTGCCAGGTGAAGAGCCACCCGACTTGCGCGAACAACACAACCAGTGCCACCAGGAACAGACCTCCGAGAAGAGGCAGCAAGTGCCTGCCCAATTGCAGTCCCATCGCGGAAGCGAGCAGCCGCAGCGCGCTCAGGCTGTCTGGCGTGTCACCCGAAAGAGCCGCGACAATCATCGCAGTTAGCATTTGGCACAAGGGCGGGCCGAAAAAGTAAAGCCCGCCGAATGCAGCCAGGAGTAATACCGCCGACGTCAAATCGTGGCTCTTTGCGATCTGCCCCTTCGACCGCGCTTCCATGCGCCGTCGCGGGGTCGGGGCCTCAGTCTTGTCGTCGGCGTAGGTTGCCATCAGGACGAAATCCTTATTCTGCCCGGCGGAAGTTGAAATGCGGCCCGCACGGTGTCCAACCCATCCGCCACAAATTGAAGCAAGAGCCCCTCACAGAAACTCAGGGCGAGCCAGGCAACGCCCAGCGCGAGAATGACTTTCATCGTGAAGCCAACGGTAAGAATGTTGAGTTGCGGCATGGCCCGCGACAAAACAGCCAGAGTGATGGCGGCCAGAAACAGGGCGATCATCGCCGGACCCGCAATGCGGATTCCGGTGACGAAGGCGGCGGTCAGCGTCTCGGTGAGCAGAAGCACGATGGACTCTGTGTCACGCATGGCCATCACGGGGATGATCGCAAAGGTGTCCATCACGGCCGCGATGATGGCGCGGTGACCGCCGGCAATAAGGAACACCAACGTGAGAACGGTGGTGTAAATTTGTCCCAAAACGGACGCCTGGTGCTCCTGTAGCGGATTCGCAACCTCGCCCAGAACCAGGCCCGCCTGCTGACCGATGAGCGTGCCCGCCACTTCGCCTGCCAGGAGCATAATAGTCAGTGCGAGACCGATGGCCGCGCCGATCATGAGTTCGCCCACAGCACCGGAGAGGACATCCGCAATCGTCGGGGCCAGGGGAAGCTGATTCCGCAAAAGTGGAAATGTAACCAGCGTCAGGGCAAGCGTAAGAGCGGCGCGAATCCTCATGGGAATGACGGGACTTCCATAGAGGGGCGCGGTCATCACCATCCCCGACACGCGGAATAAGACCAACGCGAAGGAAGGGAGGATTACCAGAATGTCCAACGCCGGCAGAGGCATCGCTTATCTCACCAGGGCAGCGCGCCCAGCATTTCCCGCGTGTACGCCACCATTTGTTCCGTGATCCACGGAATAAAAACCACCGCGGCACCGACCATGGCCATGATCTTGGGCACGAAGGTGAGCGACTGTTCCTGCAACTGCGTGACCGCCTGAAAAAAAGCGAGCACCAGCCCCACTACCAGCCCGATCAGCAGGATCGGCCCGGAGATGACCAGCGTCATCCACAACGCGTACCGGCCAATTTCCAATGCGGCACTTAATTCCACGATCACCCACCTCACTTGCGCGCGATCAGACAAAACTCCGCAACAGCGTTTCCACAACCAGGTGCCAGCCATCGGCAAGCACGAACAATAGCAGCTTGAATGGCAGCGAAATCAGCACCGGCGGCAGCATCATCATGCCCATGGAAAGCAGAATGGTCGCGATCACCATGTCGATCACCAGGAACGGAAGATAGACCCGAAAGCCCATGATGAACGCTGTTTTCAGCTCGCTGAGCATGAACGCGGGCACGATGACAGACAGGGGCACCTGGGCCAGCTCGATCTGTTCATCCTCGGGAACTTCACGATTCTGCGAGTACGACAAGAACAGGTACACGTCCTCATCGTTGTCCGCCTGTACGATTTGACGGTACATGAAATCCTTCAAGTGGTCTGAGGCCACGATCATGGCCTGTTCCTGCCCCAGCTTGCTGTCCAGATACGGACCCAGCGCGTCGGCGTGAATGCGCTGCCAGGTCGGGGTCATCACCAGCACGGTGACGAAAAGCGAAAGAGCCAGGAGTACCTGACTTGGCGGAAGCTGCGGAATCCCCACCGCCTGACGCAGCAAGGCCAACACCACAATGACCCGTGGAAACGCCGTGGTCATGACGAGAATGGACGGGATCAGCGTAAGAACCGTAAGCAGCACCAGAATGCGAATGCTGGCACTGACGCCGGATGCATCGGTGGCCGTGGGGATGACGCGGTTCAGGTCGGGGATGCCGAGTGGGTTTTGAAAGCCTGTTTGCGTGGTGGGAGTCTGGGCGTTCGCGCCAACGGGAAGCACGCCCAGAAGCAAGCCTGAAATGACAATGATTCGCAACAAGATCAGCATCCATGCCACTGTGTTAGGATCGACTCCGTCGAACCTGGCTTCCTTATCCTCTATCAAACCCTGGTGGTGCGCAGCTTCCGGAGCAAATCCGATAATGACTTCGATCCAGATCGGCCCTCGTTGCCTGCAATTTCATTGACGGCTTTCTTATCAGAATCCACAAACTCGGCCGCCTCTCGATCCAACCAGGCGGAAAACTCATTCCGCGACTGTCCGGTGGAAGCCTGCACGGCAAGCGCAGTCACTTCTTCAGCGTCCGCAATCTCGCAAACGCGGTCGATGCGATCCGGCGAAACGCCAACCAGAACGACACGCTGACCGACACGCAATAGAACCAGACTTTGCCGCGGTCCCACCACCGTGCGACCCATCACGCGCACCAACCCCCCATCCTGCACCTTCATGGAAGGCGCCCATCGCTTGAGGGCAAAACACAAAAAAACCATCAGCGCTAAGACCAGCGCCAATGCTCCAAGGCTCGTTCGATACCACGGAGTATCCGCACGACTTACCGCCTGCGTTTCCACCTCTCCGGGAGTCCGTTTCCTACCCAAAAAAACCGGAGCCTTTCCGGAGGCAGTATCAACCCCGGCAGGAATGAGGCCGACTTTCGTAACGCGCTGCAGAGCTCCATCACCGGCTATTTTTTCGGAATCGGCACCGTCGTTTTGTCGCAACGGCTTCGCCACGTCCTCTTCGATGGATACACTCTGATTGGGGCTGGGCAAGGCGTCTGGACCTGCTGACTTGACATCACCTAGTGGCTCTGCGAGAAGCGCAGCGCTCATACATCCTACAATCGTTGCACTCCAAATCCGGCATCGTGCCATATCATCACCGTATGATTCGATGCGGGTCCCGAGACACGACGTCGCTGATGCGGACGCAGAAACGGTCATCCAATACCAGTACCTCGCCTCGCGCGACCAAACGGTCATTGGCATATACGTCCACCGGATCGCCGGCCAATTTGTCCAACTCCACCACGCTGCCCTCATTGAGTCTGAGAACGTCCTCCACGAGCATCCGTGTTCTGCCCAGTTCGATCTTTACCCTCAGGTTTACATCGCTGAGCATGGAGACTCGTTTTGCGTCCACGACCGTTGTTGACTGGGCATCAAAAGTTGGAAAATCAAAGTGCTGGACCTGTGGCGCTCCGCCGGGGCCGATGGGGTCGGTTTGCTTGGAGGTTGTCGCCGGCGAAGTTGAAGGCGCGACCACCTCGGCGCTCTCCGTCTGCCCAGCCGCAGCCAACAGGACATCGAGGTCTTGCTGACTAACCTGCGCCTCGTTACTTGGCGCGGGCGGCATTTCTTGCGATGGAGGCGCGGTAACTGCGCCGGCATTCGACGCGGGTTCTCCAGCGGTTTCAACCTGTTTGGCCAAGCGTCCGGCTCCAAAAGAGGCGGGTCGTTCGACCCGAATTCGCGATACCAGGTATCGCTATATCGGAGAAACCCCTCAGGACGCGCCAATCAAAGCCCAGGGGCCGACGCCAGCATTTCCGGAATGAGAATTTCTTCGATGAGATGCTCGTCGCCCATCAGGCGGTCGAGCTCGGCCTTGAGCCGCCTCTTGATAGTCTCCAGAGTTGGCTCATTCAAAAACGCGGGATCAGCACTGCGAATGACGAAATTGATTCGATCATCGATGCGCGCCTTATTGGATTCGATCAGGCCCTTGGCCTTTTCGAGTTCCGCCGCCTTTACCAGTACTGATACACGCATCCGAAACGTAACAAGGCGACCGCTCACCCGATTGGTCGGGCGGCATTCCGAAATGGCTATCTCGCCGAACTCCGATTCGAATGGCGCATTTTTTGCCCCTTCGCCGCCCTGTCCGCCACCATGACCACCGCTTTCGACGGCTCCCGGTGCGTCAGGTGAAGCATGCGCCGCGTCTGCTGAAGCCGGCGCCGATCCGGTCAACATCCTGGTTCCAAAAAATATCGCTACGCCCTCCACCAGCATGAGCGCGGCCACGATGAGAAGCGGCTTTTTGCGAGACGATTTCGTTGGTTCCGTCGATGCAGATGCGTTTTCGCCCTGAGCGGCGGGTTGCTTTTCGGCTGCCATGATTCACCCCTTTTCGTACGGAGTCAGACGGATAGCCACGTTTGACTCAACACCTTCAATGATTTCGATTTCCACCCGGCGGTTCATTGCCCGCCTCTTTTCCGTGTACGCGTGAGCAAGGAGCGGCTGGCCGTCCCCCAGGGCCACCACACTGATCGTTTGCGCGGACACGCCCCCCTGCTCCAAAATTCGAGCGGCGGAGGCGGCCCGTGCATACGATAAATCCCGCAAGCTCTGCTCGCTTTCCGGCGTCTCGCCGGCACCATGACCTCGAACGATGATCGTGCATGTACGCCCTTTCAGTTCTCCAGCCACCTGGATCACGGTTTGGCGCGCATCCTCCGCAAGGTCCGTACGCCCACGCTCAAAGACCAAGGGACCCGCGAGAACCAGTTTCGCTCCCTGTGGGGTCCTTACGATCGACGCCCCGGAGATCGTCGGTCCTACGTCCGAAGGTGCCGGGTCAAGTGATGCCTGCTGCCCGATGACACTGCGGAGCCTTCCGTAGAGAGATTGATCCGGTGCGCCTGCGGATTCCAAAGCGGCCTTCGTGCCAAAGGTCTCGTGCAGCGAAGCCAGCGCGGTTTGGAAACGGTCCTGTTTGATTGTGGACATCGACAGAATCGCAACAAACACACACAGCAGCAGCGTCACAAGGTCGGCATAAGTAACCACCCAGGCGGGCGCGGCGGCCGTCTCAACGTGGGCGCGATTGAATTGGAATCGGTCACGTTTCATGCCGCCCTTGCCCCGCGGCTTTCGGCCTGTCCGCCCGCAGGAAGAAGGATGTTGAGCTTCTGCCAGACCAGCCGCGGATTATCGCCGCACTGGATCGCACGAATTCCGCGCACCGCGATCATCTTCAGCAACACCTCCTGCCGGCTGCGGCGGGCGAGCTTCTCGGCCAAAGGCAGCGCGATCAGGTTGGCCAGCACGGCACCGTACAACGTGGTCAGCAAAGCCATCGCCAGGGCCGGACCGATGTTCGTCGGGTCGCGCATGTCACGAAGCATGATCACCAATCCAACCAGCGTTCCAATCATGCCGAAGGCCGGGGCGAAGCGTCCCACGTTGTCGAAGAGCGCCTTGCCCTCCGCGTGCCGCGCCTCCAGGGCCTCTATATGACCCATCAAAGCGGACTCAATCAGCTCCGGGTCGCAGCCGTCAACCACCATGTGCAACCCCTGTACGACGAAGGGGTCGTCTGTGTTCTTCGCGCACCGCTCGAGCGCGAACACTCCATCACGCCGGGCGACTTCGGCATACCCGACCATGGCTTCGACCATTGCGCGAGGGTCGCGAGCCGCGGAAAAAATGGTCTTCTTCAAAATGCCGGCCACCGCCGCAAGGTGCTCCGTCGGAAAACTGACCAACGCTGCGCAACATGCGCCCCCCACCACCATCATCAGCGACGGCACGTGGACAAACGGAGTCAGCGGCGACGCGCACAGAATCGCACCCAACAGCATTCCAACACCGGCCAGCAGCCCGATAATCGTTCCCAAATCCATGTTCGCATCCTTGCGCTATGTTCCAAATATCGACGCCGCAGCCGACTCAATGCAGCCGGTCATACAAGATTGAATCCACGAATCTGCCGCGCGTAATCCACCGCCCGGGCGACGACTTCGTCCACTGATTCTCGGACGATGATCGTGTCGCCGTTGATCAGCGTAATGATGGTGTCCGGCGCAGCCTCGATCATTTTCACCAGTTCTGCATTGATCACCACTACGCGACGATCCAGCCGGGTTACCGTGATCATGTCAGCCACTCCACCTTTGGAACCGGGTTATCGCGCCAGCAGCAACAGCTCCTGGAGCAGATCATCCGCGGCACGCACCACGCGACTGGACGCGGAAATTCCCGTTGAAGCCGAGATCAGCGTGATGAACTCGCGGGCGATTTCCACGTTGCCTTGTTCGAGCGCGCCGGCATTGATCGAACCGGCCGTGCCAGACTGCGGTGCAATGATCTGCGGCGCGCCGGTATTCGGACCCGACGCAAAGGTGTTGTTGCTTTTGGCAATCAGGCCTTCATCGTTCACGAACGTGGCGAGGGCCACCTGCCCGAGCACTTCTTCCTGCTGATTCGAGTAAACCGCGGTGACGATGCCGTCGAGATCGATCGAAAAGTTGGTCAGGATTCCCGCCGGCGTGCCGTCCTGCGAATCCATGACCAGCTCCGAGCCGCGCTCCGCCGAAGCAAGCCCGGTAAGTCCGCTGAAATCCAGCGTAAAATTGAGTGGCGTGCTCGAACCGGCCTCCGTCCGGTCTATGGTGATGTCGGTGCCGGTCGCCCCGATGAAACGGCCATTCGGATCAAAGGTGACGGTGCCAGTACTCAGTGCCGGTGACAGGTCGGTGTCACCTGCCGATTCCGCGACGAATCGCCATGTCACACCCGTTTCAGACTTGGATTCCAACACCGCGCGAAGCCGTACGTCCACCGGGTTTCCCAACGAATCGTATACCGTAAAGCTGGTGGTCACGCCGTCGCCAACCGGGTCGGCCAGCCGTTCAAAGGAAAACGGCGCCGTCGCCAGGCCGGTGGAATTTACGATCGACGCACTGTCCAACTCGACGGCGTGAATTTTCCCCTTGTTCGACTCAATCACCAGGCTACCCGCCGGTGGGTCCGGCCCCGCCGAGATGCGAACACCCGGTGTACCGCCCAGCGCCGGATCGGTGTTGATCCCCAGTACCGCTTCCAGTTGGGCAGCCAGATCGCCGACGGTGTTCCCTGTCGTACCGACTACAAAAGCAGTCTCCGGCATGTTGAGTCCGCCTTTGGTTGTGCGGATCAGGAGTTCGTCACCTTCGGCAAATAGCGGAGTTTGATTGGCGTCAACGAGATCGGTCAACGCCGTCGATGTCGTGGCCGTACCGCCGCCGCTAACCATCAACGGCGACGAAGCGATGACCGCTGCTGCCGAGCTGATGTTGGTTGTAGGATCAAGGCGTCCGTCCAACTGGACATTTGCAGTCGCTGCTGCCTGCCCGGTCGTACCCAGCGGAACGACCAAATCTGCCAGCGAACCCACGTTGATCGTTCCGTCGTCGTTGGCCGTAAATGCCTGAACCGGCGCGCCGCCGGCCGACACCATTGTCTGCGTCTCATCCAGTCGAAAGGATCCGTCGCGAGTAAATGCCTGGCTGCCATCCGGGACGGTAAGCACGAAAAAACCCTCACCATCGATAGCCAGGTCCATCGGGAACCCCGTGCTCTCCAGGCCGCCCTGGCGGAAGTCGCGTTGCACCGTGGAAACCTGCGACCCACTCCCAATCTGCTCCGGCAGGGTGCCGCCACTGGTGGCACCGGGGCCCTCGCCCTCGCGTACGGTGCGGTAGAGCAACGACTCAAACAGCGTGCGCTGCCCTTTGAACGCAGTGGTATTCAGGTTGGCGAGATTATCGCCGACCACGTCCACACTCACGCCGTTGCTGGCAATGCCGGTGTACCCGGTAAACATAGCTCCCGTCAGTGACATATTGTCTCCCCTGGTTACTCTTCGCCGTCGCCGGTCAGGACAGTAAGCACGTCGCGCAATCGAAGATTGGCGCCCGTGTCTAGCTCGACCAGGACTTCGCCAGTGCTCGTCTGACTCACTCCACTCACCACGCCCTCGACCATCTCCGGCTTATCGGCCTTGCGACGATCCACTCCAACAACAGTGGCGCCCACCAGTCGCTCCGCCGCTTGTTGTGCCGGCTCTACCGAAGCCACCTGTTCCATAGGCATTTCCGCGCCGTTGGATAGCAATAACATCGGACGCCCACCGGCGAACCGGACGCCGACCACCAGTCCGCTGGTGACGGCGCCGTCTTCACCCGGCAAACCCGTGACGAACTGACCGAGGAGCGCGGATGACGATCCGATTTGCTGTTGTCCGGTGAGCTGACGGATCGAGTCCGTTAGCGAAGTGGACAATTCGATGTCGCGTATCGAGGAGATTTGCCGGAGCAATGCCTCATTGTCGGTGGGTTCGAGCGGATCCTGATTGGTCAGCTCGGTAAGCATGAGCTTGAGAAAATCCTGGCTGCCCAGGTCGGCCATCCCATTGGACCTGGCCGCCGAAGCCGATGGTGCCGCCGAAGGCGTAAGCAAATTCGCTGCTGAAATGGTTGCCATAATTACACTCCCGTTGACTACACTTGGATGTCTATTCCCATGTTGTTGTGCCACCCTGCATTCGCGTTTTCCACGACCAAAGCTGCTTGAACATCGCCCGATGCTCCACGCGGCCGGCGGGCAAATCCGCGTCCAGAGCCTGATCCGTTCTGATCCTGCCGAGGCTGCGGCGATTCCTGCCCGGCGAGAAAGCGCTGCTCGAACATTCCGTTCCGATTTGTCGTCACGTCAAACCGATCGATCACGAAGCCGTGCTCTTCCAGCGCTGTCTTCAGTTTCATTGCGCGTTCGGAAATGAGCTGGCGCGCGGAATCGTTTTCCGTTTCGACCCCTACTTCGACGCGATCACCCTCCACGATCACGCGCACGTGCACCTTGCCCAGTTCGGGAGGATCGAGCAGCACCCGAGTCGAGGATTGCCGACCCGATTGAGCACGTACCAACCGGATCAAGCGCTCAAATTCCGTAATACGGGACGATTGCGGCAACTTCGATGGAGACGCCGAAGATCGAGATGGATCTTTCGATGGCCCAGCGTCCTTCGCACCATTCGTCTCAGGAGCCGACCTTTGATCCGAGCGGCCTGCAACCACGCTCTGTACTGACGTGGTATCCCGTTCGCCGTTCATTGCTGCCGGCGACGCGAGCATTCGCGCTAGTTCCCTGGCAGCCTGCGGTGCCGATGAAAAAGGCATCGGCGCAGGGCCAATTTGTCGCGTTTGCGTATTGGCTGTCGAAGCAACTGGGGGTGGACTTTCCCTTTCGCCAAACGCCACCCGTCGGCCGCTTCCTTGCCGGGGATCGACCAAACGCGGCGCTGATTCCACAGTGCCAGCTTGGCTCTCCGAAGATGACTTCTTAAGCGATGGCTCAGGTCCACCGGCCACATCAGGTACGCCAGCCGAATCCCGCGTCGCAACATCCTTCACCGGCGTCGACACCAAAGCTTCGGTCGCAGGCTCATGCTGCGTCGATTGTGACCGTCTTGCCTTGACGCCTGTGCGCTCTTGCGCACGTTCGGCAGAATGGCGATCGACTGCATCGCGATGGTCGCGACGAAGCTCAGCCTTCCGCCGGTCTCGCGTATTTTGAATATTGGACTCAAACATTTGTTCCGGCGACGCGCTCCCGCCTTCATGACGAATGACCGGAGCCGTCGACTCCGCCAAGACAGCAGTAAATCGCACCGTTGTTGCGGCATCTCCGCCGCCCTGAACCTCTCGCGACAAAGGCCGCAATGGGAGCGGACCTGGTGCGGCGATGGATTGCGATCTCGATGCGTCTGTCATGGTTCCTCTTCCGCCTGGGCCCGAAGCTCACCGCCGCCCGCTGGAGCCACATCCTGCATCCGCTGTACAATCAATTTCATTTTCGTCATCTCGTCGCCGCGCTTGGCCGACTCCACGATTTTCTTCGCACGGTCCGTGTCCATGGCCGCCAGCACCTGCGCCGCCTTGTCCGGATCGTTCAGCGCCAGAATGTGCTCCAGCGCCGTCTTGGGGCCCAGCGACGCGAGAATCTGCAATTGCTTCTGAAAACCTTCGTCGTGCTGCCTGGTGCGATCCGCTTCCTGCTGCTTGGCGGCCACATCCTTCTCTTTGCGAAACGCCTCGCGCTCCGTCCGCACTTTGAGCATGATGCTGTTGGCCAGTGCCACCCGCTGGTCGATCTCGGTTTTGAGCCTCTCCGCTTCGCGCTGCATCAAGTCCATTTCTTCTTCGGAAATCACCGCACGAGCAGTCGTTGAAGCTGTAGGCGACTTTTCGCTTTCTACTTGCGAGGCGGGCACCGGCGTCTCAGGAGCGCCGCTGCGCAGTACTTGGGCTACCATTTGAACCTTGTCCGCGTTCAACGTTCCGTTGGCGGCAAAGAACCCAACCACGCCCGCCAGAACGACAGCGTTCACGACCGCCACCAGCGCCACCGCGTCGTAAATGCTCCGAAGACCCTTTTTTTGAGGCTCGATCACCCGCTCGCACCTTCTTCAACATGTCTGGCGGCATGGCTCATGCGGNNCGGCTCATGCGGCCCGCCACTTCATCGGTAATCGCCTGCTCCTCGCGCCGAACCATCAGCAAATGCCTTTGCCATCTGCGCTCGCGGAGCTTTTCAATTGCCTTCAGCTTCGCCGTCGCCTGCGTCAGCTTCCTGCGTTCCTCGAGGAGCTGGGCCTCTGTCTGTAGTAACGTCGCCGAACACTCCGTGATGCGATCGTGCAGCCACTTGCCGTAGTACTGTTGCATCTTGAGCGCTGCGATCTCCAGTCTCTTCCCTTCACGATCCATACGCCCTATCTCTACCGCGTCCCGAAGTTGATGCGAAAATGCGTCCACTCGACGCTGCACAGCCGCCACTTCCATGATTTTCCCGGCCACCAGTCGCGCCGCTTCGTCGCGTGCCCGCTTTCGCATATCCCGCACAACGTCGAGCCGGAATTGAAATTTCTTCGCCATGATTCTTCTGACACCGTAGCACTCCCCCTCTCCTTCTCAGAGAAAGGGGTAAAGGGTAGAATCGCTCTACGCGCCCTTCTTCGCGCCGTTGCCACGCGCTCCAAGTTGCTCCCGAAGGACGGCAATTTGCCGCCCAAGTTCCAACAGCAACCGCCGCGTGTCCGCAAGCACTGCCTTCTCCTGCACACGCTGCTGAAGAAATAAATCGATCGCCGGCTTCATTCGGACAGCCACATCAAAATCCGTGTTGGCGCCCGCCGCGTACGCGCCGACGTTGACCAGATCCTCCACGTCGTGCCAGGACGCCAGCACCCGGCGAAGCTCCAGCGCCGCCCGCTCGTGTTCCGCATCAACCACGTCGCTCATCACGCGGCTGATGCTCTCGTTCACCGAAATCGCCGGATAATGCCCACGGTTCGCCAAATCGCGAGACAACCAAATGTGACCGTCCAGGATTCCGCGCGTGGCATCGGCGATCGGCTCGGTGAGGTCGTCGCCCTCCACCAGCACGGTATAAAGCNNCAGCACGGTATAAAGCCCGGTGATGCTCCCCGCTGCCGTCCGACCGCTTCGCTCCAGCAATTGCGGCAGGAGGCTGAAAACGCTTGGCGGAAATCCCTTGGTCGTCGGAGGTTCACCTGCCGCCAGACCAATTTGTCTCTGCGCGGTAGCCATTCGCGTCGTCGAGTCCATCAGCAAGAGCACGTCTTTGCCCAGGTCGCGGAAATATTCCGCCACCGCCGTGGCCACAAACCCTGCCCGTACTCGAAGCACCGGTGATTCATCCGATGTGCTCACCACCATCACGCACCGTTTCGCGCCCTCTTCACCCAAATCATTACGGATGAAATCGCCCACTTCCCGTCCACGCTCGCCGATCAGTGCCACCACGGTGACATCTGCCGCCGTGTACCGCGCGATCATGCCCATCAGCACGCTCTTGCCCACGCCCGTACCCGCGAAAATCCCCATTCGCTGGCCGCCACCGATGGTGTGCATCGCATCGATCGTGCGAACGCCGGTCGCCAGCGGCTTGGAGATCGCCCCCCTCGTCAATGCCGGCGGCGCATCGCGGTAAACCGGATACTGCGATTCCACGTGGAAGTCCGTCCGCCCGCCGATCGGCCTTCCCAGCCCGTTCAGCACCGTCCCGAGCATTTGACGCCCTACCGGAACCGCTTCCAGCCCGCTGCGGCTCTCGACTCGGTCATTGACCGCCACGCCGTTGGGATCGTGCAAGGGCAGAAGTACCGCCCGGTCGCCCCGAACCGCGACGATCTGCGCGGCGATACGCGCTCCACACGCGAGCTGTATCTCACAGAGCGAGCCGATCGACACCGGCAGTCCTTCCGCCACGACCGTCAACCCGCCCACTTCCGCCACGGTCCCGCAGACGCGGACGGTGCGCGATCGTCGGAGGACTTCGCGGTGAGCGGCGAACAGGTCAGGCATTCGAGTTTTTCCCCACCAGGATCGACACCATCTCCGCAACCTGCGTTTCCAACGAAGCGTCCACCTCGGCCTTGCCGCTGCGCAGCACGCAACCACCGGGACTCACCGAATCGTCCTCGATCAGTCGCACGCCGTGCCCGCTCCGCGCCGAATCCAGCACCGTCTCCGCAAAAACGCGCAGAGTCTCCACGTCTTTTGCGTTGCATCGAACGGTGACATCCGTCTTGTCCGTCACAAGCGTCAACGCGCGCCGAAAATTTTCGCACGCCGCCTCGCGGTGCAATGCTCCGACCGCGAACGTCAACTTGGAAGCCGTTAGGACCGCGAAATCAAGAAGATCCTTCTCCGCGGTGAGTCGTAATGGCTCTTTGGTTTCATCGATCCAGGCGATCGCCGCTTGAAACATGCCCGCCAGGCCTGCGTGCTTTTCGGCGAACTCGATCCTGCCCTGCTCCAGCGCAGCATCGCGCCCCGCGGCCACGCCTTCCGCGTAGCCCTTGTCAAATCCGTCAGCCCGACCTTTTTCACCGGCGTTTTCCACCGCGCGCCGGGCTCGCTCCTCCGCGTCCGTGATGATCCGCACCGCCTGCGCGCGAGCGCCATCGACGACCGCCGTGGCCTCGCGCAAATGGTCGACCAGGTCAACCTTCGCCAATCGCCGAACAAATTTTCCGGCCTGTCCCGCTTTGATCACCGTGGACATGTCACACCACCATGTCCTTCTCGCCGCCGCGACCCGAGATAATCACCTCGCCCGAGTCTTCGAGTCTGCGCACGACATCGACGATCTTCTGCTGGGCCGCCTCCACGTCGCTGACCCGCACCGGTCCCATGAACTCCATGTCCTCGCGGATGAGCTGCGCAGCCCGCTCCGACATGTTGCGGAAGATCTTGTCCCGCAGCTCTTCCGACGCGGTCTTGAGCGCCAGCCCCAGGGTCTCGTTTTCGATCTCCTTGAGCACCGACTGGATGCCCTTGTCGTTGACCAGCAGGATGTCCTCGAAGATGAACATCAGGCGGCGAATCTGCTCGACCAACTCCGGATCCTGCACGTCGAGCGCTTCCAGTATGCCCTTCTCGGTGGAACGATCCGCCACGTTGAGCATCTCCGCGACGCTCTCGACGCCGCCCACCTTCTGAAATGTCTGGGTCATGACGCCGGAAAGCCGCATCTCCAGGCCTGCTTCCACCTCGCGAATCACTTCCGGGTTGGTGTTGTCCATCTTGGCGATGCGCGCCACGACCTCGAGTTGTTTGTTCAGCGGAAGCCCCGACAGAATCTCCCCGGCAACGGTCGGCGTCAGGTGCGCGAGAATCAACGCGATTGTTTGCGGATGCTCATCCTGTATGAACGTCATCAGGTTTTCAGGATCGGTCTTGGCCAGGAAAGAGAACGGTTTGCGGTAAATCTGATGCTCGATCAGCTTCATCACATGGGCGGCTTGATCGGCCGGAAGGGCCTTCTGTAGCAGCGCCTTGGCATAGCCCACGCCGCCTTGCTTGGCATAGGAACGCGCCAGGGAAAGGTTGTAAAACTCTTCGATGACTTTGCCGCGGGCATCAGACCCCACAAGATCGATCTTGGCGATCTCGCGGGTGATCTCCTCGACGATCTGCTCATCCAGATGGCGCAGAACCTCGGCGGCGACATCGCCATCCAGGTTCAGCAGAAGAATTGCCGCTTTGGAAATGCCCTTGATGGCGGACGACTCGGCCCCTGCCTGCGGTGCGCTGACGGTCGCTTCTGTTGAACCCATTGTTCATCCTGTCCCGGAGCGGACCACAGGGTCCAGGGTTTAGGGTTTAGGAACCTAAGCCCTAGACCCTGGACCCTAACCCCTAAAAGCCCTACGTCTCCACAACCCATCGTCTGAGCAAAGCCGCTGTTCCTTCAGGATCGCTCTCCACCAACTTGGAGACCTCTTCTCCCAGCTCCTGGAAGCGCAGCGTATCGTCATCCACCTCGCGTCCGGTGAGTACGCTATCTGACGACACAATGGCTTGCCCGATGGCCTGAGTCCCCAGGCCGAGAATCGGCTCTTCGCCCGTCCGATTCGTCGGCGGCATGGCTCGATACGCACCCGCCGACACGGTCGAGGCCCGGTTCGCCAGCCGAGTAACGAAGAACAGGCTCATCAACGCCAGCAAGCCCAATCCCGCCTGCGGCCCATACAGACGCAAGAGGCCTAGCGCATCCAGCCCATCCGCGGCCGCCTGCACGACCGGCGGGGCTCCCGGTTGTCGACTCCAACTTCCGCCCTCCGCGTTCCATTCCACGTCGGGATATACGGCCACCTCCACGTCATCCGTGTTCTTGGCCATCACGATTCGCTCAACGCTTGCCCTCACCCGCTTCACCTGCTCATCGCGCAGCGAAACGAATTCGGGGTCTTCGTCTTTTGGCTCGGATTTTTCCGGATATCGCAGCTTGAACACTCCGGCGATGAAACTTCGCGGAATGCCTACCGCCGCCGTGACTTTCTTGACCGCGAACGCAGACTGTTCGACCGTTTCCGTCTGGCTGAGCTTGGGCTCGAAGTTTTCGACCTTGGAGTCTTCCGTCGTATTGGATTGTCCCTGCGCATTCTCGTTGATCGACTGGCCAAGGTTGGCCTGAACGCCGGTTTCAGCCGCCCCACCACCACCGGCAGACTCACTCGACTGCGTTGATTCCATCTTCGGCTGCGGAGCATCGTGGCGGACTTTTTGCGTCACGCGCTTGGCGGAGTCGAGTTCCACTCGCACGGCCACCCGCACGCCGGGCACGTCGGCCAGCGTGCCCAGAATTTTCGCGCGAAGGTGCTCTTCCCGCTTCTTTTCCAGGCTCAGCGCGTCGAGTCCCGCGGAGTCCTCCGGCGCCGGAATGCTATACGATCGACCCGTTCGCACGTCGGTGATGGCCACATTCTGCGGCTTGAGTCCCGACACCGCCCCCGCCACCAGCTTCGCGAATCCCTCCACCATGCCATCGTTGATTTCCTGGCCAGTCCGCAACGTCACCGCCACAGACGCCGTTGGCACGTCGGGAGCCGTGCCCAGTCGCCGTTTGGTTCGTTGATTCAGCAACACGCGTGCTTCGCGCACGAAGGGGGAAGTGGATATGATCTTCGCCAGCTCATTACCCATCGCGTAGTTGTGTGCATACTCGCGCTGTTCGGGCGGTTGAAAGGGATTCTGATTCGCGACCGCTGCCGCCATGTCGAACAGGCTGCCATCGGGAAGTGCATTGGCGGAATGCAGCAATCGAAGCGCGTTGTGCCGGTCCGCCTCCCGCACCAACAGCGTGGTTCCATTGGCCTCGAACGCAATGCCGTTGCTTCGCAGGGCCTGCTCCGCCGTTTCAAGTTCCGCGTAGCTCAACTCGCGCGTCAGGAGCGGCGTCATATCGGGGGTAGTGGACCACTGCAACAACCACAGGAACGAAATCCCGATCAGCGCAGCGCACATGCCGATCGCGATGCGTTGCGACAGCGTCAACTGCCCCAGCCGCGTCTGAATGAGCGTCAACAGATTTCGTAATCGATCCATGTCGTATTCAACTGCCCCAGGTCGTATTCAACCGTCCCCCCTCCCAGGGGGGACTACAGGGGGGTAAAACGTCCCGCGGCGATTACACTCTCATCTGCTGAATTTCCTGATACGCGTCATTGAGCTTGTTCCGTATCTCCATCAGCAAGTCGAACGCAATACCCGCCTTGTTCACCGCCGCCATGACTTCCGCGACGTTGTCCGTTTCGCCCGTGATCAGCCGTTGCACGCCCTGATCGGCCTCGGTCTGCAACCGATTGACCTCGCCCAGCGAATTCAGCAGCACCGACTTGAAGTCGCCGCCATTCCCCAGACCATCCCCGCGCGGCACCCCTCCCGAACCGATGGGCTGAATGGGTGCAAACGGGTTGTTCGGATCTATCGGGTTCACAGCTACCTAGTCTCTCCCACCGAGTGTCAAGCGTGTTGCCTGCTTGATTTCCATAACCAGATCATCGCGCCGCCCTATCTCCGCTTGCAATCAAGCAAGCAACGCCAGCGTCGTGCCCACCATTCGCTTGGCCATCTCCGCAACCGTCACGTTCGCCTCATACATCCGCGCCGCGACCATCGCGTTCACCATTTCCGTGTGGTAGTCCACGTTCGAAACCTGCACATACCCCTTGTTTTCGCCCTCGCGAATGGCATCCATATGCCCGGGCTCCCAGCGCAGCCCGAACGGCGTGGTGTCTTCCGCAACCTTGCTCACCCGAACTCCCGGTTGCTGCCCGCGCCTCGTGTCGTTCGTCGCAAAGAGCGCCACCCGCCGCCGATACGGCACGGACTGACCCGCTTCATTCCGCGTCACATCCCGCATGGCGATGTTGCCCGCGATCACGTCCAGGTTCGTGCGCTGTGCAATCAGCGCCGACGTCGCTGTATCCAAAGCTCCAAACATCAATCAGTTCTCATCCGTCGCACTATGGAACTCTTGAACCCTGAAAGCCTTGATCCTTATGCGGAGCCTCGTATCGCCTTCCGCAATCCCTCGAAGCGATCCCGCAAAAACTTGCTCGCCAGGTCGCTCCACAACCCGGTCTGCGCAAGGTCGGCCATCTGCCGTTCGATCGAAACATTCGTCCCATCATGGAAAAGCACATTCTCCACCGGCTCCTCCGAGGGCTTAACCGTCAGGAATCCCTGCTCGTCTGTTGAAACCTCGTCGCCACTGCGAACTTCGAACTTGCGATCCGACCGACTGCCGCGGTTCTTCAAAGCCTCGCGCAGCGAGCCCTGAAAACCCGCCACATCCAATTGCTTCGCTCGATATCCCGGCGTCTGCGCATTGGCGATGTTCTCCGCGATCATCTTTAAGCGCGACTCCTGAAACGCCAGTGTCTTCACCAGCGCCGGTCCGGCGCCCTGTTCTGTGATGTCGCTCAAAAACATGGCTGCTCTTCTGCTCCCGCGTTCCGCTCAGGACCATCCCCCTTTCGAGGGGGGACAAAGGGGGGTGGAGACTGACGAATTCCGTGCGTTTCACCCGCCAGATCACACTCTCCGTAGCCTCTTTGCACGCTCCGTACCAGCGCCGTGCTTACGGCCTACGATGCTGAAAAAGCCGCTCCCACCCCGTTCCGACGCGCAATCTCCGCGCTATCGGCCAACCTTGCGCTGCCGGCAACCATCGTCGAATTTCCCGCCAGCATGGTGCCCGCGGCGATCATTCGGCCCGACCCCTGGCCCGCCACCGTTCGCAATGGACCGCCCGCCGCAGCCATCGCATGTGATTCTTCCCGCCACTGCTTGAGCTTCATCCCCAGGGTGCGAACCCCCATGCCCAGCGCCTTTGCGGTCTTCACGCGATGCCCGTTGAATTTCGTCAGTGTGCGGGTGATCAACTGCCGCTCCATGTCCTCCAGCATCCGCCCCTCGCGAAGCGTTCCCTGTTCACCCGGCTCGCCGGCCTCCGTGCGTAGCCACGGACCGATCAAATCCGCATCGATGGTTTCACCCAGGCACAGCGTGGCCGCCCGTCGGCAGAGGTTTTCCAATTCCCGAACATTGCCTGGCCACGAGTAACCGCAAAGCAGCCGCATCGCCGCCGGCGTAAATCCCTTCGCACAAACGGTCTCTTCGTGCCGCGTTTCCTGAAGGAAATGGATGCTCAACTCTTCGATGTCCTCGGCCCGCTCGCGCAACGGCGGCACGCGAATCGGCAGCACGTTCAGTCGATAGAACAAATCGCTGCGGAATCGCTTCTTCGCGACCCATTCCTCCAGATCGCGATTCGTCGTGGCGATGACCCGAACGTTGCCGCGCCGTGTCACGCTGCTGCCCACCCGCTCGTACTCGCCCTCCTGCAAAACCCGCAACAACTTCGCTTGAAGCGGCAAGGCCATCTCCGAAATCTCGTCCAACAAAAGCGTCCCGCCATCTGCCAGTTCAAACCGGCCTTTTCGCGTGCGATCCGCGCCGGTAAACGCTCCTCGCTCGTGCCCGAACAGTTCGCTCTCCAGCAGATTCGCCGACAAGGCTGCACAGTTGAGACAGAGCATGGCCTGCTGGGCTCGCGGTGATGCGTGATGGACATACGACGCCACCAATTCCTTGCCCGTTCCCGATTCGCCGCAAATCAGCACGGTCGCATGGCTTGCGGCCACTCGATCCAGCTCGCGCCGCAGAGCATCCATTTTCGATCCCGACCCCACCAGCTCGCGTCGCCGCCGCAGATCGTCCACTGAGGTTCGCAGCGCCTCATTCTCGCGCCGGAGCCGGGCATGCTCGAGCGCCCGCTCGACCACCATCATCACGTTTTCCGCCTCAAAGGGCTTCTGCAAATAGTCAAAAGCCCCCAGCTTCATCGCCTCCACCGCGGTCGAAACGCTCGCAAACGCCGTCATCATCACCACCGGCGCCTCGCATCCGGCCGCGCGCACTTCCCGAATGAAGGTCAGCCCGTCCATCCGCGGCATTTTCAAATCCACCAGCACCGCGTCGAACCGCTGTCCCTTGATCTGCGCCAGCGCCTCCACCGGATCTTCGAACGCCGTCACCGTGTGGTCTTCGCGCGACAGTGCCGTCGAAAGCGAATCCCGCAGAATTTCCTTGTCATCCACTACCGCTATGTGCGCCATGCCTTACTCCTCAGTGTGATCCTAAAACGAAATCAAGAGTGGCACGGTCTGGCGTTGCCTGCCAGGCCGTGGCAACTTTACGATCCAATGCTTGGGTCAACGATGTTTCTCTGCCGGCAGCGTCAACACAAACGATGCTCCGCCCCCGGGCCGATTTCCCGCACGAACAAACCCACCGTGCGACTCCGCAATACTATGGACGATCGCCAGACCCAGACCGGTTCCGTCGTCCTTGGTCGTAAAAAATGGGTTGAAGATTTTGTTCAACACAGCGGGGTCAATCCCCGGACCGTTGTCCTCGACGAAAATCGCAACCATCCCATCGTCGCCTTTACCGCAGCGAACCCAGACTGTTCCACCTCGCCCGGCGGCTTCGATCGCATTGAAACTCAAATTCAACAGTGCCCGCTCGATCCGCCCGGCATCTCCTCGAACCAAGACTCCCTCAAGCCCCCCGTCGATTTGAAAATCAGTGCCGAATTCCCCCACTTGCCGCTCAACGTGAGACGCAACGCCTTCCATCAGCGCCCCAAGACAGATCGGTTCGCTTCGTTGCGTTCCATTCCCCGCAAAAACCAGAATGTCCCGGACGATGTTTTCCAGGTTTTGAACGCCCGCGCTGATCCGCCGTGCGATCTCCCGCTGCTCGGGGCGATCGACCAGCTCTTTTTGCAACACCGATGCGTAAATGCCGATCCCGCCCAGCGGATTGCGTATTTCATGAGCCACGCCTGCGGCCATCTGACCCAGCGCCGCCAGGTGCTCGCGCCGCTGCAGCTCCCGGTTTTTCTCATTCAATTCACCGCGCAGCCGATGCACCTCGCCTGCCAAAGCTTCATGCGAATGCTTGAGCTTCTCGGTCACGTCGTTGTAAACGCGAAGCACCGCAATGAGATCGCTGGGTTCGGCCGCGGCGGTAACCATTACAATGCCTCATCCAGTCGCCGGCCGCTCGGAGCCAGGCTCGATCGATACGCCCCCACCGCCGCGCCTTTGGCTTGCGAAGCTTGCAGGCTTTGTCGCACCATTTGTTTGCGCACCCCCAGGGAACGCGCATCTTGCTCATCGCTTTCGATCACGCGTGACAGCGATTCGCGTATTTCCTCCAGCAGTCCTGCGGCTTCGTTCCGCTCCACCGCCGTCAACGATTCTCGAAACGAAGGCCAATTCTCGCGTACCGGCGCCAACTGCCGCGAAACCTGCGCCAACTCCAGCGAAAGTTTTTGCCGCTCCGCCAGCAGCGCCAGCAGTGGCCGCGTATCTTCCTGCACCACCAGCATGCGCTGTCGCCGGGCAAACCCCTCCAACCGCGAGAATAACGAAGCCTGCCTGCGTAGCAGCGGAACCACCTCCACCGCGCAGTCCGATGGCGCACCCGTTGGCACCGTTAAGCTTTCCAATTCCGTTAAAACCACATCAACACCCTTTGATCCTTCATACCTTCAAACCCTGGACATTTCCCTTCTGGCCCTCTGTTTGGACTTTTGGACATTTGGGCGTTTGGACTTCTCGTCAAAACAGTTCCGACTCTCCCAACCACTCGAAATACGATTTCCATTCCCCGCGAGACTCCGGCGAAACGCGATTGGCAAACGCGCTGTCCGGCATCGTGTTCACCACCACCAGGGCACGAGCCAGCGCCGCACGCGCCTCGCGCGTTCTCCCTAGAAACACGTGACAGTTGATCATCTGCACGTGGGCCGAAAGACCTCTCGCCGAATCGCGAAGGTTGCCCGCCGCCTGCTCATACAGCTTCAGCGCATCCGTATAGTCCTGTGTCTCGAAATAGCAGTCGGCCTCATAAAGATACGAGTGGCGAAGATACAACTGCTCCCGCTCGTCCAGGCCCCCGAATGGCCGATACTCCAAACCGATAATCAGTTCGCGGTAAACCGCTCTCGCCGCGCGAAACCGGCGGGCAGACTCTTCCCTGATTCGCTCCAGATCGAATGTGCCCTGCGCCTCACGGCTTTGGTCGCGCATCGTGAGCGCACTCTTCCGATACGCTCCACCCAGCAGAAACCGTCCGCGAGGGACCCGCGGATCGCCCGGGTAGCGATCCAGCGCCTCGTGCAGTGTGCTGATCGCCGGCTCAAAACGCTCATCCCGCTCGAGCACGTCGCCCAGCAGAAACAACCCCTCGACGAACTCTCCCGCCTCCGGCGTAAACACGTCCGAATCGTCGAGCACCAGTCGCAGCGCCCGCTCCGCATCGCCGAGCTTCTCCCGACCCATCGCAAGGTAGGTGCGGGCCATGGGCACCAGAGCACGCGCTCCGTCAAAGGACCTCGGAAATCGCTGATGACATTCCTGAAACGCCTCGACCGCCCGGGCAAGCTCGCCGCGCGCGTAATGAAGTTGTCCCACGCGAAGAAGCGCAGTGGGTCCGCGATGATCCTCGGGCCGCTGCGACAGGAAGCTTCGATAACGACGGCCGGCCTCATCGAACGCGCCGCTTTTCGTAAAGAGCTCAGCGGCTTTCCAACTGAACTCCGCGCTCCGCGGTTCGTCGTACACATTCCAATCGGCCAGCTCGCCGAAGTGTTGGGCCGCGGAGGCGAATAATCGAGCCGCTTCAGGCGACTGCGTCAAAAACGTCGCATCCATGACCGTGTCGCCGATTGGGTTCGTATCGGTCCGCGTCCCTGACGAAATCTCTTCGGCCAGTTGCTCCTCGAGCAAGGCAAGCGGTTGCACAAAGAGTGTTTTCTCAGCGGAGATGCCCGATGAGGTAAGCCGCGCGGCGAGTGCCGCATATTCGACAGCATTCCGTAGATTGCCTTTTTGACGGAGCATCTCGGCCGTCACCGCAAGCGACCCGCGAAGTGCCGAGAGGCTCACTACGCGGTTTTCCTCGATCGAACCAAGCTGCTTCACCGCCTTGCTGTATGAGGCAATCGCCTCTTCGTGGCGATTGAGTTTCGCCAGTGCCGCTCCTTGTCCAACACGGCTTGCAACCGCATACGGTCCCGTCGCGCGCTGTTGCAGCACGTCGGAAAAGAACGAAAACGCCTCGTTCCACTTCGCTTCAGATTCCCCTTCCAGGAGAATCGTTCCCAGCAGCCAGCCGGCCTTGCTGCTGACTTCGCTCATTGCATTCACTTGGCTTCGCAGCGCTCGCAGGCGGACCTCCGCCTCCCCCTGACGCCCCATCGCCACCAACAACCGACATCGCAGAAACTCAAATTGCGGCCAATAGTCCGACTCGTTGAACTGGGCGACTTCCTTGCTTAAGAACGCCTCGGCCTCTTCCAGGCCACCAAGCCCCTCCGCAAGATTGAATCTCTCCTCCACGCACCAAACGCGGACATCAAGCCGATGCGCGTCAAGCCTTGCAAGCATCCCGTCCAGACGATGAGCCAGCTCCCTGGGCTCCTCCGCGAGGCGATCCCGGTGAATGATGTAAATCTCTTTGAGCAGGTCATCAGCCTGGGGATGACCCAGCTCGATGGCTTTTTCAAAGTGTTGAACGCCCGTCTCGTGCTGCCCCTGCCACTGCAACAACCGGCCAAGTGCAACAAAATCGTCCGAATCCAAAGGTGGGGAATCAAGGGCCGGTGAGGTGGCACGGAAATGTTTCGCGATTTGTCCCGCGACTCGTGAATTGGGCGGCGCACTCACACTCAATGCCCCGAATCGTGCCCGCCCCATGCGAAGCTCGACCTGCCCCCTCTGCGCCGCGGTCAAGTCTGCCCGGGCGGAAAGTTCCCGCCCTTCTCGAATCGCGTCCGAAAAATGCTTCCCGTTGATTTGTCCGTCGAGTCCGGCAAGGGCGTCCTTGAAGGGAACAGACGGAACTTCGGGCTG
>CXWL01015933.1_pt1 | contig 29776 bp, 28 predicted proteins | sample 590931 | NCBI WGS metagenome assembly CXWL01 (sample SAMEA3498368, study PRJEB10139) | groundwater metagenome | biome: water well; material: biofilm material | place: Germany | collected 2015-04-27 | reverse complement strand
CCGCCTGAGCTACACCTCACAAATCACCTTCGCTCAGGCTCATGTCTGGATTGGAAAATACTGGCGCAGGAAGGTCTTAGCCCCCATCCTACCTCCCACTCTTTCCTCCGGCAGGGAAAAACTAATGTCCCCACTCCAGCATCGCCAATTCGGTAAGTCCACGACACCGAGCACTCTGTCCCAGAGGATGCTCAAACAGGCCGTCCAGCAAGGCCGCAGCAAGCGCAGAGGGCTCCGCGTACCTTTGCGGTACGTGGAGCCCTCTGCGCGCAGCGAGCACGCCGCTGGCGGCCTGTTTCAGCATCCTTCCTAGAAACCCAGAGAGACCCCGACGGTGCCGAGAATCGCCGCTCGATCCGCTGGTCCAACAAACTCGGTACCCAGGCCGCCATCCAGGACGATACGCGAACTGAGCTGATGGCGGAGCCCGACCTCAATGCCGGTGTTGTTGCGTTGCCCACGTAGATCTGACTCACGTGTATAGATGCCGGCAATGAGGGTGTCGCGAAAGCTGGTGGGATAGCTCATGTCACATTGCAAGATGTGCCCCCTTTGACATTCCTACATGCTTAGCACAGTTCTCTCGTTGCCTTCCCCTCCAGGAAGCGAACGCTATCCCGAACAGCCCGGAACCCACCAATGCCAGCGTGCCTGGTTCGGGGACCGGCTGTGGGAACCCGAGGGAGGCGTCTCCCTCAACAACCAAGTGCATGTTCTGGAATTCCGCTCTCACGTTGCTACCGTCACCCGTCCATAAAAAAACCTGCGCATGCAAGCCGTCGGTCAGATCAAGGAATTCGTTCGGCAGGGACTTGATTGCGGCCAGGGACGGCAACGCCGTCACGCCGTTCGTCGCTCCGTCGTAGCCAACCACCAGGTCAAAGGCCCCACTGAACGAAATATCCCCGACTACCGGCAGAAATTGGGCATTGGCTATACGCACGTGGCCTGCGACCGGGTCGCGCAAGGTCTTGATGTACTGCCCCGGCTCAAGACTGATCGCACGTCCACTCAGGTGAATTTCCACATCGAAGTTGAGCCGGTTACCCGCGCTGAAACCCTCGGCCGTGAGCCCTATTCGGGTAATCCGAAAGGATTGTCCCGCCAAGCGGTTCTCGATCTGCTCGGCCGTGATTGCATAGTCAAACCCATTGATTTGAGGTACGGGCATATGTCCAAAGATCGAATACGACCCGACTATGGCAAATTCCACTGTCACCGGGACCGCTTCCGCTCCACCAGGCGCCATCCAACTTATCAGCGCCATTACCAACCCGAATACAATAGAGCCGATCCCCTGCCCGACGTAAGTCCTCACTTTTCCTATCATCGTCGCTCCCCTTTCTTGGAATTCAACCCGCCCGCCCAGCACCGATATTTGCCACTTTGTGGCCATTAACTTATAAGAACAAGCAAGAATTAGTCCATTTTGGCAACCATTTGATAGTCTTGATGAATGTTTCTTTAGATTCTGTTGAGTTTCTCCAAGTGTCAAGTAGCGACGACAGTCCCTCTTTTACATCGTTTTTCATGGCACCACATATAGATAGAATTAAATTTCTTACCCACTACATATAGTTATGTGTCGGGAATTCTTTACAGTACCATTTTGCCCCACTAGTCCAAAAGGCACCAATAGACCACGGGAATGGCAGCCCGTCAGGACCCACCATCATGGATTCGCTATCGTAACCTGACCAGGGACGCCACTCATTTTGGCCCAATCGCATACTCTCGCCTTAGCGGGTCGCCAGAGCGACAAGTTGGTTTGGTAATGGAGGATCTGGAATCGGGCCCTCAAAGAATCGTAGTTGGCCTCAATCTCATCTACAAGTTTTGTAAGAATTAGAGTCAGGTTCTGTTGGCGACACGGAGGAACCCCGTGGTTCGGACGTTCTACCAGCGCCTCTGTCAGGCGGGGAAGTCAGCGAAACTCGACTTGACGGCGCGTATACGAAAATTGCTCACGATGCTTAATGCGATGCTGAAGAGCGGGGCGCGGTGGCGGGTGGCTGCCAGTCAGCCCGCTTGCTTTTCAAGACAGTTGCTGCCCGAAATTTTTCCACTTATCTGGCCCCCGTATCTATGGATACATTATCCGTTTTTGGCCTGGCCTTACTGCTCGACATCGCTCGTCCGGATGATTCCGATCAGATGGCCTGATACAGGGTCCTTCCCGATCTCGATAATTCGAGGCTTCATGCCATCAGCCGGAAACAGATTTCTCATCCCTTCATGCAGCTCCCTGAGTTTCTCCCTGGTCTGATGTAGTTTATCAGCAAAACTCTTGTCCCACCTGGCCAGTTTTGCAATCGCCTTACCTGCCGTTATGATGGGCACAGTAGAATCCATAACAGAGAAGGACTGCTTTGCGAATGATTCCAACCATGTATGATCAAGCTTAATCCCCAGGATCTCTTCCATATCATCCACGATTTTACTGAGCCGCTCCCGCATTTCATTAATATCGCGCTCTAGCTGCCTCATCCGAATACCAGCACAATTGGGTTGAGCTGCTGAATCAACCCAATGTCGAAGACGAAGGTATTCAACCTTTCGCTGAATTGCCGAACACAGGCCCCATGCTTCCTCGGAATAATCACTCTCTAGGTCCTTGAGCAGACGTAAGAATTCACTTCGATCAATATCGCATCTACCCTTAGACAGCAGATTTCTCGCTCTACTTGCGTGGTCATCCAAGTTCTTGAGGCACAGCTCGTACGCCACGTCGATCATTCCACCAGCGGTTGACAGTTCGTGGCGATCCATATCCGAGAGTTCATTGAGAGGACGTTCGGAAAGGCGCTGCAATGTCTTTGCCGACACCTTCAGCTCCGCGTACTTTTCATTTTTGAGATATTTCTGGATATCAGCGACGGCCTTTTCGATTCCAGACAGTTGTATCGTAATTCTATTCAAATAGTACTGGCAGGTTACCGCGCTCAGAACCTGCCAGGCCGCCATAGGGCCAGCAAATTTCCTAATGTTCTGTAGCTCGCCAACGCGTAGGTGCCCAACGATTTGTCCGGTCGCGTCTTGTAGCGCGCTCGTGGCTCCTAACTGCATAAGAGTACCAGCATCAAGTCCCTGCAGAAGGGCTTCTGGGCCAATGATTCGAGCGATACGCCCTCCTTCTATAGCGGCCTTGATAAAGGGAACGGCCTCAACAATATGTCCTAACGCTATACGATCAAGGATGGCTCTTCGATCTGGACTCAGATCTTCCCTGGTCAGCGAAGAGAGGTCCAGGTCTTTTACCTGTTGAATGGCAATCCCAAGCGTCTGATTCCACTGGGTGAACTCGACTTCCGGCCGTTTTTTAAGTTGCGGTGGCTGCGTAACTGGAAAGAAGGGACCGCTGACTAAGGGACTTTTGTTGATTGATCGCAATCGTCGTAACTTGACGAACCACAAGGAGGCCGCCCCCAACGCCGCGCCCAGCAACAGTACAAGAATTATGATTACTGATTCGGTCATAGATCGGTTATTTCGCTTACAAAGGAAGACGAATCATGAAATGAAAGAATGTAATCAGGTTTTGCAATCCAACATTTGGCTTGGAGAGGGGTGCAGCCTTCTCGGGCAAAGTTTGTACTCCATTCGCTCACAAGCTCGCCGCGTGACGCGGGCATTCTAGCAGGTCAGCAAAATGACGCAAGACGTCTCCAGCTCCCGGGCGGGAAGCATCAATTGATAGGAACGTCTTGACTGGTCGCGATGGGTGTTTGAACGGCCAGACCCCCAACTTTCCTGACCATTGCTCTCGTTCCAGCATCGCCAACGGGCAAGTCCACGACACCCAGCACTCTGTCCGAAAGGATGCTCAAACAGGCCGTCCAGCAAGGCCGCAGCAAGCTCAGAGGGCTCCGCGTACCTTTGCGGTACGTGGAGCCCTCTGCGCGCAGCGAGAACGCCGCTGGCGGCCTGTTTCAGCATCCTTCCTAGAAACCCAGAGAGACCCCGACGGTGCCTAAGATCGCCGCTCGATCCGCCGGCCCGACAAACTCGGTGCCCAGGCCGCCATCCAGGACGATACGCGAGCTGAGCTGATGGCGGAGCCCGACCTCGATGCCGGTGTGGTTGCGTTGCCCGCGCAGGTCCGACTCACGTGTATAGATGCTGGCGATGAGGGTGTCGCGAAAGCTGGTGGGATAGCCGAGGGGATAACTCATGTCATATTACAAGATGTGACCCCATTATACTTCTTTCTCTATGCCGGAATCAGGATCTCCAGGGTGGCTTATTAGGGGAGCATAAAACATGAGCGCATCGGCGATATTTCCGATAACCTTCCGTCGTTCTTATATCGGCTCAATAAGGAATTTAGAAAAGGCTTGGCCGAAAACCACAACGCCTATTCCGAAAAGAGCAGTTAAGGCTATTTTATCAACTTCAGACATGGCAGATTGACACATAATATGGAGCTAAGAGGCTGCGTGCTTTTGCGCAGTCCCGCTTGAGCGTAGGGTTAGGTTTCTTCACCGAACCTTGTTAAGCCGTTCGGCCATCCGGGTTTGCCAACCTGGTCCCGTCGCCTTCCAGCGTTCGATTACGTCAGCCGGCAATCGTAGGGAAATCAACTTGCGCGGGTTTGACGAAACTGGCCTTCCGCCTTTATTCACTTTCGCGCGAGCGAGCATTTCTTCGGTAAGTTCCGGCAGGTCTTCGTACTCCTCTTTCTTCAAAACGTGAGCATCGACCCGAGCCATGTCAGACTTTAAGGAGTGGCGCGATGCGGTTTTGTTCGCGTTCATTGGCTTTCCTCATACTGAAAACGTGGCGATCCGCGCCACGCGGTGTGTAGCCCACGACGACCATCCGCCCTTCCAGCATCCCGTAGCAGATAACGCGCGTTTCGCCGTAGTCTTTTCGCGTATCTTCGACTTCCAACGTGACGCCCGCAAAGACCAATGCAGCGTCTGTAAAATCAAGCCCACGTTCAGACAACACCTTGCCGCGCTTGGTTGGGTCGAAAGTAATTCGCACGGTGTTATTGTAGCTACATCAACCGCTAGATGCAAGGCGTTATTTGAACCGAGTTTTCTGGGCGTGAAAGGGCTTCGTGGCGACTCAGAAACCTAACGAGGCTGTAGAAAAACCCACTTCTGGCTACCCATCAGTGCCTCTGGGCTGATTTTTAAAATCGCCCTTTCATTATCGTCGGATCTCAAATCTTCGCGCTAAGCCAAGCCGCATCCCGTAGATGACCACCTGTAGCCCCCCCATACCCGTGACACCGGTCAAAATTGGAGCTGTTTTCACTCGTAAAGTAAAATTGGGTCGCGTCTTGTAATCCAATATTTGGCTTACGGGAGAGACCCAGCCTTCTCGGACAAATTTTGTGCTCCATCGCTCACAAGCTCGCCGCGTGACGCAAGCATTCTAGCAGGTCAGCAAAATGACGCAAGACGTCTCCATCTCCCGGCCGGGAAGCATCAATTGATAGGAACATCTTGACTGGTCGCGATGGGTGTTTGAACGGCAGACCCCAACTTTCCTGCCCATTGCCCTCGTTCCAGCCTCGCCAATTGGTAAGTCTCCGCCACCGAGAACCCTACCCGAGAGGATGCTCAAACAGGCCGTCCAGCAAGGCCGCAGCAAGCGCAGAGGGCTCCGCGTACCTTGCGGTACGTGGGAGCCCTCTGCGCGCAGCGAGAACGCCGCTGGCGGCCTGTTTCAGCATCCTTCCTAGAAACCCAGAGAGACCCCGACGGTGCCTAAGATCGCCGGGCGATCCGACGGTCCGACAATCTCGGTGCCCAGGCCGCCATCCAGGACAATACGCGAGCTGAGCTGATGGCGGAGCCCGACTTCGATGCCGGTGTTGTTGCGTTGTCCGCGTAGATCTGACTCACGTGTATAGATGCTGGCGATGAGGGTATCGCGAAAGCTGCGGGGATAACCGAGGGAATAGCTTAGGTCATATTACAAGATGTGACCCCTTATATTACCCCGAATTCGCATTCTATTCAGGAGATTCAATTTTCCATGTTAAAACAGCAGCCCAAATAAAAGTTAATATTCCAACAACAATGGCAAGAGCAAACTGTGTCCGAGTAAATGCCTTGGGCACATTCGAGAACGCATACCCATTAACAAGTACAATAAGAGACGGAAGTGTAAACCATACCTTCACTATCTTCATGAAAGATTGAATGGAAGGCCATCCAGAGTAATTATATTCAAGCATTAGCTGCACGATTAGAAGAATCAACATAAATAAACAATTGGTGGCTACCCAGGTCCACATAAAAGCTCCAGTGGTAGGGTAATAGCCGAAGAACGATCCTGTTTGGGCCTGAACTTTTTCGTCAGACAACTCGAGAAGTTCGGACACATAAGATGTAACAATTCCAGCTTCTTTCGCTGTCTTTTCCAACTCTAAGGCCTCTACCTTAAGTTCCCACAGGGGATATTTAAATGTTGTGTCGTTTTCAGAACGATTCTTTTTTGAGGCGATCGCCTCGGCCATTTTTCTCAATTTTTCATGGGCAAGAGACATACGAAAAAACTCGGAATCAACTAATAGATTGGCAATATCATCGCTAGCCACTTGCATGGCTAAGGACTTGGCATTCTGAACATCAGGGGAAAATTCAACTTTTTGCCCTACAAAAAAAGGACCTTCAAGTTCCATAGAAAACGACACCGGCCTTCCGAAAGCCTTAGTAAAATTCTCACCACTGTTATTAACTTCAATGGCGTTATTGTAGAAACCGAATAAGACATTGTCCTGCGAATTTCCGATTTTTACCATCGACTCCAAATTGATTTTTCCATGCCCAAAGATTCTTATACCAGTGCCGTCCGTACCGAATGCTGCTGAAACAAGGTCATATTCACGCAAGAGGTGCTCGTAAGGAAGGCTTAGTGTAAACATCTCCGTGTTCGCTGGATTTTCTGCTTTTTTGAAGTCAACAATGCCGGAGAGAAAAGCGAGCTGTGCCGGAATATTGAGACAATCTACATATAAGATAGATTTGCTTGATGGGTAAATATAAAGAATAACATCTTTGTAGCTAGATAAAACTACTTTGGCAGAGAATGTGTAGCCCTTATTGAAACGAAGCTGTTTATGGAACTTGGCATTGGCTCCATCTTCAATAAACCCAATGTACTCATTAACAAATGACTGCACGAATTCTTTGATTGATTCAACCTGTTTTGAACAGCCAAGCGTTTGACTTAGAAATTCAATCCTATCGAGCTTGAACCGCTTAGCTTCAAGCAGTGATTTCCCTATTACCCATGACAGTAATACAATGAACAACACAACTAATATTGAGAGAAATGTCGCCATTTTCCTCCTTCTCACTATGCGTTTGCTTGAGTTTTCCACATTAAGCAATCAGACTCCCCCCTGAGATTCAATCTCCCAACAGAATCTACCCATTTTCTGCAAGTTTCAGTTCTTACTGTTCAATCCTACCATTCCTCTTAGGTAAGAACATCCAACGGCCTGACATACATAAACCCGTATTGCAACTCGACACAGCGGCACAGGCGAAGATGCGCACGTACCCATCGGCCAAAGATGTAGATTTCACAATGAGGCGATTCGAAGGGTGGAATTGGGGTCGCGTCTTGTAATCCAACATTCGGCTTACGGGAGGGACCCAGCCTTCTCGGAATAAGATTGCACTCCATCCCTCACAAGCTCGCCGGATGACGCGGACATTCTAGCAAATCAGCGAAATACCGCAAGGTGCCTCCAGCTCCCAGCCTGGAAGCATCAATTGATGGGAATGCCTTGGCTGGTCGTGGCAAGGCCTGCCCCCAACTCTCCTGACCATTGCTCTCCTTCCATCCTCGCCAATCGGTAAGTCTCCGCCACCGAGAGACCTGTCCAAGAGGATGCTCAAACAGGCCGTCCAGCAAAGCCGCAGCAAGCGCAGCTGGCGGCCTGTTTCAGCATCCTTCCTAGAAACCCAGAGAGACCCCGACGGTGCCTAAGATCGCCGCGCGATCCGCCGGCCCGACGAACTCGGTGCCCAGGCCACCATCCAGGACGATGCGCGAGCTAAGCTGATGGCGGAGCCCGACCTCGATGCCAGTGTTGTTGCATTGTCCGCGCAGGTCCGACTCACGCGTATAGACGCTGGCAATGAGGGTATCGCGAAAGCTGGCGGGATAGCCGAGGGGGATAGCTCATGTCATATTACAAGATGTGACCCCATTATACTTCTCTCGCGCGCGCAGTCTTGTTTAGGCAATACCTCAGGGAAATCTAGGCATTGTCTGCAAGGCTTCCAAGATCAAGAGCAAGATGATCGAGATCTGGAAATAAGTATGATTCTCTTATGCCCACAACCTTCAGGGCATAGAGAAGATCGCTTTTCATTTCTCCTGAAACTTCGAACTCCAGAAGAAATAGATTTTTTTCTGGATGCTCATTGAGTGCGGTTGCAGTCCCATGAATAGTAAAGGCCGCGGACTGAACTAAATGTCGCACATCGAAGTGGTCCCCTGTAACCGATAGTATTTTTGCAGATGGATTACTATCCTTGATAAATGCGTCCTGGCAGAGAAAATGAGCATCTTCCATTTGAGGCAATGCAATTCCGTTAACGCCGGAGAGAGAATTAAGTTTGTAGGGTTGCAGGCACCAAATTCTTCCGCTCTTTCCCTGATAAGCAGCTTCCTTTACCGCGAAGTACAATGCAATCAAGGGCGATTCGGTCCAGTCTAGCAAACGCGTTGGAAGTCCATAGTGTTGCATGAGGAAAAGCCAGCTTGGCCAATCATCAGATCCTGCAGGCCATTTACCACATCTAACCTTTGCACGATTGATAAAATGAAATGCCAAAAAGGATTCATTATGTTTCTTGCGATAAATTTGCGGCTTCAATTTCCAAGTGTCATCAATAATGCCCTCTCCGCGCCACCAGCAAAACCCTTCTCCGAAATGATCGTTAGCCTGTGCAGCGGCTTTGATCAGATCGCCAAGACCTGCTATTTGAATTTTGTCAGTCATGAACTGATTCCTGCGAGTTAAAATTGTGGTCGCGTCTTGTAATCCAACATTTGGCTTACGGGAGAGGCCCAGCCTTCTCGGACAAACTTTGCGATCCATCGCTCACAAGCTCGCCGCGTAACGCGGGCATTCTAGCAGGTCAGCAAAATGACGCAAGACGCCTCCATCTCCCGGCCGGGAAGCATCAATTGATAGGAACGTCTTGACTGGTCGCGATGGGTGTTTGAACGGCCAGACCCCAACTTTCCTGACCATTGCTCTCGTTCCAGCATCGCCAACGGGCAAGTCCACGACACCCAGCACTCTGTCCGAAAGGATGCTCAAACAGGCCGTCCAGCAAGGCCGCAGCAAGCGCAGAGGGCTCCGCGTACCTTTGCGGTACGTGGAGCCCTCTGAGCGCAGCGAGCACGCCGCTGGCAGCCTGTTTCAGCATCCTTCCTAGAAACCCAGAGAGACCCCGACGGTGCCTAAGATCGCAGCGCGATCCGCCGGTCCGACAAACTCGGTGCCCAGGCCGCCATCCAGGACGATGCGCGAGCTGAGCTGATGACGGAGACCGACCTCGATGCCGGTGTGGTTGCGTTGCCCGCGCAGGTCCGACTCACGCGTATAGATGCTGGCAATGAGAGTGTCGCGAAAGCTGGTGGGATAGCCGAGGGGATAGCTCATGGCGAGGACCGCTCGATAGGCTCCTGGCCGTTCCTGGCCTTGCGGCACACCCACCACCGTGTAGCCCGCATTGACGTGGACACGAAGCCGCCCGACGGAGCGCGTGAGGATACCGGTCACCTGGGTATCCACGCCTTTCGAGTTCAGGCCGGTGGGCAAGTCTGCCTCGACTCGGACCGCCAGGGCCGGAAGCTGCAAGGTTTCGGTATTGAAGTTGTACAGCACGCCCAGGTGGAGGTCTCCTGATTTGTTCGGCCCGACTAGTGTGCTGGGGTCCGTGAACAGGTCTCCCTGGATTTCTATTTGGGTGTTGTCGAACGCCCCATAGATGATTTGCGGCTGAAACGTGACACGCGTGCGCCCTTCCCGCCGATCGTTGAACCGAACGCCGCTTTCTAGACCGATTTCGCCCTTGGGAATAGCATAGGCATCTTCCATCCCAATCGGTCGATTGGGGTCAAGGTTGTCGTGATCCAAAGCCAGAGCGGGAGCCGACAGCAGGCCCAGCAGGATGCTGAAACAGGCCGCCAGCGGCGTGCTCGACACCCGTGAAGCGTCGTTCGTGAAGCGAGGTTCAGGGTTCAGATGGAGGGTTTCACGTTGAACGTTTAAAGTTTCATGTTTTCCCAACCTGAGACCTGAAACGTGAGACCTGAAACGTGAAACTCGAAGCTGTGCCGACACCGTGCTGCGCAAGAATCGAGTGTTTTCGCAGCCTGTTAGCAGCATGGTCACGAGTGGACGGATGGCTCGCATGACTCGGGCTCCTTTAACAGGCGGCGAAAGCACTTGATGCTTGTTCAACACGATGTCGTCACCTCATGCTCTTATTAACACTGGGACAGCTCGCAGGATGCTCACACAGGCTGTCCAGCAAGGCCGCAGCAAGCGAAGAGACGACGCGTACCATTTCGGTACGTGGAGTCTCTTCGTGCAGCGAGAACGCCGCTGGGCGGCCTGTGTGAGCATCCTGCTAATGGCGGTGCGCGGGGTCCGTCATAATCATTGGATTGGTCATATCCGCGCTGGCCAGGTAGTAAGTGTTGAGCACACGATAGATCTCCGCCCGTTTCGCTTCCCACGTCGGCACCAGCTCGCTGCTTAAAATGTCACTGATGTTGTCATGCAGCATGTGCAGATTGTCGAAGATGTTGGCGATCTCCGGATAGCTGGCGGAGAACTCCGGGCTGTACTCAGCCGTCAGCGGCATAAAGGTCCACTGCACCTGCGGCTGGTCGAGATAACGACGATAGGTCGTGAGAATCGGCCGCACCGCCTGCGTCTTGGATTGTAGATCGTGCGCCGCCCGCAACGGGTCGTACACGGCCACCTGGAGATAGTGATAGGCCCAGATCGTCGCATTAAAGAGCGGGAACTTCCGGCGGAAGGCTTTCGAGTACGGCATCGCATCCAATCGCTGATGGTCGAGCCGCTTCGCCGTGATGGCATAGGCACTGTCCTGGTAATAGGCCAGGACGTTCCGTATGGCGCGGTCTTTGTCGGGCTCGTCCGACACGACGATGTCATAGGTGGCGCGATGCAGGGCATGCGCTTCGTCGAAGGTATTCTGGGCCCGCCAGGCCAGCTTCATGTAGGTCGGGGCAATGGCCTCCTCATTGGGGTTCAGCGTGGGCCGGGAGGCAATAAAGGCAAGCGTCTGTTTGCGCGCAGTCTCTTCAATGGCCTGTACGTCCTTGCCACCGGTAAGCAGCAGGTGCTCATAGAGATTGGAATGGCCGAAGTCCACGCCGTTAAACTCGCTGTCGAGCTCGGCCAGATCCTCACGGAGCGAAAAGTTCCACAACGCCCGGTAGTAGAACCGTTTGTCCCGCGGCTCAAATTCAGCGCAAGCCGTGAGGCTCAGGACGAGACATCCTGCCATCACGACCTGCCATAGGGCCATGTGTACCGGCTTCCGCATCGTGACCATCCACCCCCCAATGAATACCTGGCTGGCGATGATGAGCATGGCTGACCGCAGGCCCCTGCCTGGATCTGACGGGTCCCGCTCATCGTGCCTGTGCGGCGAGATGCGCCACACGAGGGTTCACGAAGTCCCGTTTGCGCAGGCTGGACGATCCGGTGAGCCTGCCGTATCTTCGACGGATCAACCAGCCCGCCTGTCCACGCTTGTGTTACTCGAATAACTTCCGAAACCCCGCCTTGATCTGGTCCAGCCCCTCACGCAGGTCGGTCTCAAACGTGTCGGCCTTGGCCTGAACCGCCAGGCGCTTTTCCTTCAGTTGGTCTTGATAGGTCCGCAGCTTGACGAGCAACTCCTGCTTCTTTGACTCCAGCATGGCCTGCTGCTTCACCTTCTCGCCCTCGAACCGATCCTTGAGTGCCTCAAACTCGGCCTCAATGCTGCTCGCCCGACCCACAAGATCCTCCCACACCCTGCCCGATTCGAACCCAACCCCTTGCAACTTCTGATCTGCCACGGATTCGAAGTCGGTCAGAGCCCTGAGAATCTTCGTTCGCTGCTCCTCAAACGTGTCCTGGGCATCCGCCTTGCCAAGCGCCAATTGCACCTGGAGATGTTCAAGCGTGGCCTGCACGTCGGCCTTCGCCTGCGCGGCAACCTCTTTCGACTGCTGAACCTCGTCGTGGACCTGCGTGAGCACGTCCCGCAGCTGCTGCTTGCGCTGCTCCAGCCGCTGCAGCGCCTGGTCTTTCGTGTGAGTCAGTTGCGCTTCCAGTGCCAGCGCCTGATGCTCCAACGCGTCAAGTTGCTTGTCGATCGACGCTCTGAGTGCCTTGATTCCAGACATGGGGTCCTCCTCTGCCAAAGAACAGAACAGAACAGACCATACCCACCAGCCAGGCTGCTGAAAAAGACCGCCAGCGGGGTTCGCGTCACCCGTGAAGCGTACCTCGTGAAGCGTCTCTCGTGAAGCGTGAAGCGTCAGAATCCGGAACAAAATACGCTTCACGTTTCACGCTTCACGAACGACGACGGCTTGGTGAACAAGAATCGAGTGTTTCCGCAGCCTGCTAGGCAATCAACTCCTTGCCCTCACTTACCTAGATCCCCCAACCCTCTGATCTCATCCAACCATCCCGCCCGCTGCTTCTCATTCATGCCCTCTATCGAACCGATGAGAGTCGCCTTGATCGGGCCGACGCCGGAAAATTCGAGGATGTTTCGTTCCAGGCTTTTGAGGCTATGCGCGAAAAACACCCACCGGTAGATGAATGCCGGCATGTTCATGGTAATGACAATGCGCGCTGACTTTCCTGTGAGACGCTTCTTCGGCGTCCGTCCAGGTTCGCCATACTCGAACGCAAAGCCGGGACGGAAAACCTGTTCGAAAAATGCCTTGAGGAGCGCCGGCATGCTGCCCAGCCAGAGCGGATAGAGGATGACCAGGTGGTCGGCCCAGGTAATCGCCTCCTGGGCTTGCTTGATCGAATCCGGCGGCGGGCCGTGCTCGAACTCTTCCTTGGTCCGCAGGAATGGAAAGTCCAGCGCGGCGACCTCAATGCGTCGGACTTCGTGGCCCCCGTCTTCCCCACCCTTGGCATACTCGTCTGCCAACGCATGACCAAAATGGCGAACCTGCGTATCGGGATGACCTTGGATGATGGTGATGCGTTTGCCCATTGCCTCTCACCAGCCGAGTTGCCACCGATGTCCATTCTGTTCCAAGAGCGCATTCGCTTCAGACGGTCCCCAGGTTCCGGCGGTGTAGAAGTGCACCGTCTTCTCGCCTGTCAGCACGGGGTCGTAGAGGCGCCAGGAGGATTCAGTGAAGTCCGCACTCACAAAGAGCGTCTGATCGCCGATCATGACGTCGCGAAGCAGGGTTTCGTAGGCGTCAGGAAGTTGGCCGAAGGTTTTTTCATAGTCAAACTGTAGCGCACGGTCGACAAACCGGAAGGGACGCCCTGGGCTTTTCACGGAAAAACAGAGAGAGAATCCTTCGCTGGGTTGCAAGGTAATCACCAGCATATTGGGAGCAATGCTGCCTGGGTCGAGCGCCCGAAACAATTGGGTGGGGGCCTCACGAAAGATCACCGCAATCTGGGTGAGCTTGCGCGGGAGGCGTTTGCCGGTCCTCAGATAGAACGGCACGCCCTTCCACCGCCAGTTGTGGATCTCCACTTTCAAGGCGACGTACGTTTCGGTGGTCGAATCTCCCGGCACCCCATGTTCCTCACGATAACCTGGAATCATCTGGTCGGCAATCTGCCAGGAGGTGTACTGACCAAAGACGACATCCTGTTTTGCAATCGGCGCTAAGGAATGCAGCACTTTGTGCTTTTCGCTCAGGATCGAGCCGGCATCGAAGGAGACCGGCACTTCCATCGCCACGACGGTCATGAGCTGGGTCAGATGGTTTTGAATCATATCCCGGAACGCCCCAGCCTGCTGGTAGTAGGCGCCTCGATGCTCGACACCGAGATCTTCGGCGACGGTGATTTGGACGCTCTCGATGGCGTCGCGCTTCCAGAGCGATTCGAAAATCGGGTTGGCGAAGCGGAAGGCCAGAAGATTTTGCACCGTCTCTTTGCCCAGATAATGATCGATGCGATAGATCTGAGACTCATCGAGATAGCGATGCAGCGTGGTGTTCAGGGTCCGGGCTGAGAGAAAATCGTGGCCGAATGGCTTCTCAAACACAACACGAACCCACCCACGCCCCTTGAGCAATCCCGCCTCGTCTAGCCGTTCCATCGCGGTGGGAACGGTGGACGGTGGCAACGCTAAGTAGAACACCCGGTTCTCCGGCATGTTGTGCGTACGCTCCAACCGTCGAATGTAGGCCGCCAACGCGGCATAGTCCTCGACGCCCCCTTCATGAAGGGTCTGGTAGTGGAGGTAGGTTTCGCACCAGGCACGCAGCTCCGCTTCGTTCCGCCAGCCCGCTTTCTGCAACCCTTCGTGGGCCCACAGTCGGAACCCCTCTTCCCCGATCTCGGGCAACGCCGTGCCAACGATCAGCGTATTGTGACTTTCCAGGACTCCCTGATTCCGCAAATGATACAACGCGGGCAGGAGTTTCCTGCGCGTCAGATCGCCTGTCGCACCTAAAATCACAAATACGTGGGGGTCGACCATCTGTTCAGACATGCCGCAGATTCCTCTATGTGGACCGTCACGATGCTCCCGCTCTTTGATAGTACAAGATCTCTGTTGAGGCTCCTACTCAATTGCGTCAGGCTTACTGTGTGACTGATGCGTTCCCCACATGATGCCTACGGGCCCGGTTGCCCTCGCAGCTTCGCTGCCTGGGTCAGGTCACGGTGAAGAAAGGCACATGTGCTGGGTTGGTCTACACCGGGAGGGATAGGCGCAACGATTGGCGGGTGACGTCATGATCGCAAGCGGGTTGGTGGCTCCCAGATGTGCCGCCGCTTCGACCTCACTGCTTGGCTCTTTCTCTGTGGCCTGGCCGCTCTTACGTTTCCATCATCTCCAGCCTCGCATCGAATTCGTGCCCGCAGGTCGCGCAGCGAATACAATCCGACTCGACACTGAGTTCATCAATCCGAATGCCCATGCCCCCGCAATCCGGACACCGGGCAAGGTGGACCTTTTGACTGGCCACCGTTTCGTATTGCACGCCATGGAGACAATAGACCGGCTTCCCCTCGAGCAACCACGGATTGCCCGCCTTGTCCACCACCGGCAAGACGAGATAATGATGATTGACGTATTCTTCAATTTCAGTGTGGTTCGCAAATCCACCCTTGATCAACTTGCCCCCCACCGCCTCATACAGGGTGTTCTCTTTCAGGATCGCCTTGGTTGGGCCCATCATCCACCTCCCGTTTCTCGTTGAATGTTGAACAAGTCCACCGATGCGAATAGCAAATGACCTCCTCCTCATGAGAAGTGGCCAGGGGATTAAGAGATCTTACCCCCGCCCCAGGAGCAAGGCAAGCAGCCAGGATGAGCATCGACTCGGCTGAGGAAGTACTCGTCCGCAACAGTACCACTGGGAGCGCTCCGTTGCGGAGCGCTCCCAGTGGAGTTGACCTCGGCCTCTCGACGTGGTTGACTGACAGACCCGGCATGCTCGGCACGCTGTAAAGCGTATCTCGTGAAGCAAGTTTCAGGTTACACGGGTGAGGTTTCATGTTGTCGGAACCTGAGACCTGCAACTCGAAGCAGTGACGACGCTATGTCGAACAAGAATCGAGTTGTTCCACAGACTGCTAGAGAGAGCGAGTCACAATACCTTGGGACCACACGGAAGGAAACCTCAACCGCCAAAGGGCAGAAACACACAGGAGGGCGCTATGCGACACATCGTACATCTGCTTGCCGTCGTGATGCTGGTGACGGGGCTGACCGGTTGCAGTTATGTTTTTTATCCCCGGGCTGGCGAGTATATCGAGCAGGCCAAGGGCGCCAGCGGAGTCGAGACGTTGCTGAATCTGACCACGATGATGGAAGCCAGCGCCAAGGCCGCCAAGGGTGGGACAGGCTATGACCAGCCGCTGAACGACCTCCATAACCAATTTCACGCCTTCGACAAGAGCCTCTGTTGCCTGGACAAGACCACGCGCGAGCTCCCCGCCTATGCGTTAGCCGTAACGCATAACAAAGAACTCATGGCCATCTTTAAACGGCTCTGGAAGTTCAAGGATGACCAACCCCAACGCGACCAGCATTTAGACCTCTTCGCGACAGAAGTGCGCGAACTGCGGGAGACCTTACAGACGCTCAAATAGCGCCTGGCAGAGGCAAACGACCAAAGCCCCGCCTCGGTGACTGCCGCCGTGGCCCTGCAAATAGAAACGCGGGAAGGAATCCCCATGGCCCAACAGACTCCTCAACACGTCATCGACGCGCAGCGCCACGATTGGAACCGGGTCGCCGGAGGATGGGAGAAGTGGGATCGTCTGTTCGATGAGAACATGACGTTCCTCAACCATCGGCTCGTGAGCGATGCACGGCTCCGCCCTGGACAGCAGGTCCTCGACTTAGGGTCTGGCACCGGCTATCCCGCCTTGTTGGCCGCGCAGGTGGTGGGGCCGCAGGGACACGTGGTCGGGATCGATTTGGCCGAGGCGATGCTGGCTGCCGCAGGGCGTAAAGCCTCACGGCTGGACCTGACCAACATCACGTTTCGCTCCGGCGACGTCACGACGCTGCCCTTCGAGACTGCCGCGTTCGATGCAGTCATCAGCCGGTTCTGCCTGATGTTTCTCCCGGAGATTCCGAAAGCGCTGAGCGAGATTGCGCGGGTGTTGAAACCCGGTGGATATCTGGCCGCTGCTGTCTGGTCCTCGCCTGCCAAGAATCCTTCGATTCGCATGCCGATGGACGTGATCAAGCAATTAGTCGATCTGCCATCGCCAGATCCTCACGCCCCAGGAATTTTTCGACTGGCTCAACCTGGCGACCTGTTGGGAATGGCCCAGCAGTCCGGGCTCACCCCCCTGAACGAGGAAGAAGTGATGGGAGACATGCTGTACGCGTCTGGAGAGGAATACTATTCGAGCCTCATGGAGATCGCCGCCCCGCTCCAGAATCTGTTCGCCTCACTCTCCGTTGAACAGCAAGCAGAGGCCCGAACCCGGATCATGCACACCGCCGATGAGTCTCGTCGCGGTGGAACCGTCACCTTTCCCATCGCCGTCCGTTTCGTCTCGGCTCGCAAACCTGTGTGAACAGCATGAGGGCTCACCAGTCTGACGGCTTCAAAGATTTCGTCCTCGACCAACTTGGCGGTCTACGCGACGTCACAGCCCGTTCCATGTTCGGCGGCCATGGGCTCTATCAACAGGGCATCTTCTTCGGAATCGTCCACAAAGGCCGGCTCTACTTCAAAGTCTCCCCTGCCACACTGGGCACCTTTCAAGAGCACGGCATGAAACCGTTTCAACCCAATAAGAAGCAAACGCTGCGGACCTACTATGAGGTGCCTGTGGACGTGACGGAGGATCCGGAACAATTGCTGGCGTGGGCGAACCAGGCGATCCATGAAATCCAAACCCAATCCCGGTAACGCGCGATGACTCCCCTGCTCTGGACCATTGGCCACTCCACGCACCCGAGTGACGAATTCCTGGCCCTCTTGCAGGCTCAGGAGATCACGTTTCTCATCGACGTACGCACGATCCCCCGCTCCCGGCACAACCCACAGTTCAATGCTGACATGCTCGCAGAGAGTCTGCACCACGCAGGGCTTCAGTATCGCCACCTCCCTGAGCTGGGCGGTCTGCGCACACCCCAGGCGGATTCGATCAATCAAGGTTGGCGGAATGCCGGTTTCCGCGGCTATGCGGATTACATGCAAACGGAAGCCTTCTGGCGCGGACTGGACGTGCTGATGGCGATTGGCCACGAAGCACGGACCGCCATCATGTGCGCGGAAGCGGTGCCGTGGCGGTGCCACCGGTCGTTGATCGCGGACGCCCTGATCAGCCGAGGCTGGGTCGTGCGGGATATACTCTCTGCCGCCGAACCCAAGCCCCACCAGCTGACCTCGTTCGCGACCATCGAGCACGGCCTGGTGACCTATCCCACACCATCCGATCCCACGTTACTGTTCTGACTGAACCCGATGCTCTATCAACTCCTCGCAAACCTTGTGCTGCTGGTGCATCTGGGGTTTATTGTCTTCGTGCTGGGCGGTGGACTGCTGGTCATGAAATGGCGCCGGGTCGCGTGGGTACATCTGCCGGCTGCCGCGTGGGGGATGATCGTCGAACTCAAGGGCTGGATCTGTCCGTTGACGCCACTCGAGAATTGGCTGCGGGCACAGGCCGACCAGACCGGCTACGAGGGCGACTTCCTCGCACACTATCTGCTATCGGGCCTCTATCCAGCCGGCCTCACCCAGGAGATTCAGATCGTCAGTGGCATCATTGTCCTCGTAGTGAACCTCACCGTCTATGGGTGCCTCTGGTGGCGCGCCTCCAGGAGAACAGGACGGACGCGCTAAGCCGAGCACTGGAGGAGGGGGGATCAAAAACCGTGAAGCGAGTGTCAGGGTTCAGATGGAGGGTTTCACGTTGAACGTTTCAAGTTTCATGTTTTCCCAACCTGAGACCTGAAATCTGGGACGTGAAACCTGAAACGTGAAACCTTCAACTCGAAGCAGTGCCGACACCGTATTGAACGAGAATCGAGTTGTTCCGCAGCCTGCTATGATACGGTGGTGTGTTTCGACTGCATTGGCCGTGTCATTCGAGAAAGGATGTGTAGGGTATGGGCACCGACGGGGAAACCTCAGGCGAGAAGAAGGCGAAACAAGTATTCTGGATCGTCGCCGCCGCGACGCTCATCACTCTCGTCGGCTACAACATCTACAGCGGCAGAACCATTGAAGAGATCGGCCTCGGCGGCGTAGGTTCGGTCAAATTCGGCAAAGCGGGGGGCCAATCTCCCGCTACCCCTGCCGCCCCTTCTGGTTCGGTAGTGCCAGACAGCCCCGCCAGCGCGATTCTCCAACAGGGGGGCATGAAGGATGTCTCGCAAGAGGACATGGCCAAGCGGCAGAGTGAGCTGGAAGCCAAATTGCGGCACATGGAAGAAGACCTGAAGCAGGCACACGCCACACAGGCCCGAGAAACGCCCAAGGAAAACGCCTCGTTCAACCGTCCACCACCGCCCAGCGCCATCAACCTCTCCGGCACCTGGCACGACCGATCAGGCGCCTCGTGGATTATTCAACAGCGGGGTGGATCCCTGACGGTCCAGGAGATCAACCCAGGGTTTGGCGTCACGGCCGTCGGCGAAGGCACGGTCAACGGCAATCAGGTGCAGATCACCTATCTCTCCGCCATGCAAACGACGGGGCAAGTCGCCCTCACGATTGGGCCGGAAGGCCACACGATGACCGGCACCGCACACGACCTCACCACCGGCGCCTCATTCCCGCTCGCGTTCAGCCGCTGAAAGAGTGATCCGTGATGGGTGATGAGTGACAGGTGGATAATCCAGGATCATTCTGGCGCTTCTTCCCAGCACTCATCACAGATCACTATAAAACAACCGCCGGTCATCGTAGCTCGTAAATCTCGCCGTATTTCTGTTCGAGATAGGTGAGAAACGGCTCAGGGTCGAGCGGTCCGCCGGTCACACGCTGCACCAACCGATCGGTCGTGAGGCTCCGTCCCCAGCGATGAATTTTCTGATTCAACCACTTCGTTAAGATGGTCAGACGCCCCGCCGCAATCTCCTCGTCAAATTGGTTGAGCTCCAGCCGCGCTTGGTTATAGAACTGCACGGCATATAGGTTTCCCAGCGTGTACGTGGGGAAATAGCCGATGGCGCCGATGGACCAGTGGACATCTTGGAGCACCCCATCCGCATCACGCTCGGGCACCACCCCCAAATAGCTGCGCATTTTCTCCCGCCACAGCTCAGGCAAATCCTCGACGCGAATGTTGTCCTCCATGAGCTGCTGCTCGATTTCAAACCGCAGCATGATGTGGAGGTTATAGGTCAGTTCATCCGCCTCGACGCGAATGAGCGAGGGCTTCACTCGGTTGATGGCTCCGTAGAACGCCTGTTCTGAGACCTCACCCAGTTGAGTGGGGAACGTGCCCTGAAGCAGGGGGTAGAAACATCGCCAAAAGGCCTTCGACCGACCAATGCTATTTTCCCATAACCGCGATTGGCTTTCATGAATCCCCAGCGACCGGGCCTCTCCTAGCGGAGTGCCGAATCGGGTGGGATCCAGCCCTTGATCGTAGAGCCCATGCCCGCCTTCATGGATACAACTGAACAGACAAGCCGGGAGTTCCTTTTCATAGACCCGCGTCGTCACCCGCACATCCGTCGGATGGAAGGAGGTGGTGAACGGATGCGCCGACAGATCCAATCGCCCACGGTTAAAATCGTAGCCCATCGCCGTGAGCACCAATTTACCGAACTCGACTTGTTTGGCGACATCGTAAGACCGAAACAGGATCGATTCATCCGGTTTGGCAGACGACTCCATCACCCGTGCCAAAAGGGGCACCAATCGGGCACGAATCGCCGCAAAGAGCGGGGTCAGTTGCGCCACGGTCATCCCAGGCTCGTACTGATCCATCAGCGGATCGTAGGGGGTGGTGGTGTACCCCAAATATCCAGCCTCTTCCTTTTTTAACGCCACCATGGTCTGAAGATGGGGAAGGAACTGCTTGAAGTTGTTGTGCTCACGCGCCTCCGCCCACACTTGCTGGGCCAATGAGCATTCACGACCGAGCCGGGTCACGAACTCCGAGGGCAGCTTCTTCGCCCGGCTGAAATCCCGCCACACCTCACGCAGCAACGCGCGGGTCGACTCATCCCACACTTCTCCATTGACCTCGTGGGCCTCTCCTGTGGCGCCATCCACCCACTGCTCCAACAAGCGTTCGATGTCAGGCGACACAAACTTGTCGTGCGCGAGGGTTTGGAGCGTAGCCAATTGATCCGCACGCGCCGCCCCTCCGCCTGCCGGCATGTAGGTTTCCTGATCCCACGACAAGAGGGACACCGCACTGTTGAGATGCTGAATTTCCACGAGTCTCGTCACCAATGGCTGTACCGTTTGCAAAGTTTTCACCGACCATCACTCCCTTCTCTTATGCGCAACAACTGAGCTCGCCTTGCCCATAGGCGTCGTCCACCGGGCCTGCCCATCCATGATAGACTCGGCATCCTATTGCCGACAGCATACGCAATGCAACCAGCCCCCAGCGAGTCGAAAGGACCTGTCCCATGAATCTTGTGCATCCCGACATCGAAGCCTATGCCGAAGCGCATTCGGCACAAGAATCCGCTGTCTGCCGAGCGCTCCGAGAGGAAACCGATCGCACGATGGAGTATGCGCGCATGGTGGTCGGTTCGCACGAAAGTGCGTTTTTGAAAGTGATGGCGCTCACGGTTCGCGCCACGCGTGTGCTCGAAATCGGCATGTTCACCGGCTACAGCGCCTTGTCCTTTGCTGAAGTCTTACCGCCCGATGGCCGGGTGATTACCTGCGAAATCGATCAGGAGCCGGCCACCCTCGCACGCACATATTTCGCACAAAGCCCTCATGGGGAAAAGATCGAGATTCGAATGGGACCGGCGTTGGACACGCTGGCCACCCTCACCGGTCTGTTCGACCTGATTTTTATCGATGCCGACAAGGTGAACTATGTCAATTACTATCGACGGGCGATGGACTTGTTGGCGCCGACCGGCGTGATCCTGATTGACAATGTGTTATGGGATGGGGGAGTACTGAAGAATCCGCCGCCGGACGAGCGAACCGCGGTCATTCAGGAACTAAATCGCCTCGTAGCAGCAGACTCTCGGGTGACGGCAGTCCTGGTCACGATCCGAGATGGGGTCTTGGTGATTCGCCCACACTCTAGCGCGTAACAGGCCGTCTTCGTCGTTCGTGAAGCGTATTTCGTCCCGGATTCGGACGCTTCACACTTCACGCTTCATGAACGACGCTCTCCGCGCAACTCCAAGAAGCGGGCGATGCCGGAGCGCGTGACCAGGCCCACGACTTGCCCATCCTGCAGCACCACGAGACGGGTCAAGTTTTCACGGATCATCTGCTCAAGCGCCGCGAGCACCGAGACCTGGGGAGCCACGGCCATTTCAGGCACCCACGGAGCCATCACATCCCCCACTCGCCGCCACGGCCGCTGTAATGGGGGCACGGCCTGCACATTCGCGACATGCATCATGCCGACCACGTGCCCTTCTTCCACAACCGGAAACCCCGCATAGCCATAGCGTAGGAAATAGTCACTCTCGGCCTCCTGCAACGACACCTGCGGGGCAAGACTCACCACCTCCCGAATCATGACGTCCCCGACACGAAGTTCCTCCAGCGATTCTCGGAACACGGCTTGCCGTCGGCTGGACTTGGCTGAGGCGAAGAGGAAGAGACCGATAAGCATCATCCACCCGCCGCTCGTCGCCACCGAACTGGGAATAAACGCGGTGAACCCGCCGAGGATCAGCAGCCCGCCCATCAGCCCCATCGCCACCCCGAACCCTTGCCCCGCCCAGGCCGCTTGCTTGGTCGCACGGTAGAAGTCCCCGGTCCAGGCCCAGAGCCCAGCCCGCAGCACTCGCCCGCCGTCGAGCGGAAACCCCGGAATGAGGTTAAAGAGGCCGAGCTGCAGATTAATGCCACCCAGGAGCAACCCCAGCACCACCAGGCCCTCAAGACTCGGCGAGTCATCCACCCACCAGACCGATCCAAGCAGCAGGCCCGCCAAGAGAAAACTGACGACTGGCCCGGCAATCGCAATGTTAAATTCGGCTCGTGGCCCCGGCGGTTCCTTGGTCATCAGCGCCACGCCGCCAAAAATGAACAGCGTGATCTGCTTGATGGGAATCTGATAACGAATCGCCACGACCGAATGCCCTAACTCGTGCAGCAGCACCGAAACAAAGAGCAGCACCGCTGAGACCATCCCCATCACCCAATACCGTCCCGCCGACAGACCTGGGAGCATCTCCGGCAGATAGCCGGTGGCCAAGCTCCACGAAACGAACGCAAACACGATAAACCAGGAGACATTCACCTTAATAGGAATCCCATGAATGCGGCAGATTTCCCAGTCTCGATTACTCATCATGCTGTCCCAATAACAGGCCGCCCAGGTCTCCGTCAATTCGTGCGACCGGAACCGACCCCCCCCGCGCGCTAGCAGCGCTACGGAAACACGCGATTATTACTCTACACGCCGTCGGCACGGCTTCGAGTTGAAGGTTTCAGGTTCCGACAACTTGAAACATGAAGCGTGAAACATGAAACTCGCTTCACGGGTGTCGAACACGCCGCTGGCGACCTGTTTCAGCATCCTCCTAGATGGCAATCACGGTAAGGTTTCCTTGTCCTTTGCCGATACCGTATGCACGGAGGCCGACTGCTCTGCACGGGGCTTCACCCAACACCACGCCCGTCAGCGTAGCTCTGCACACCAAAGACGATGAAGGTTGGGCTTCAACGTCTCCTTGGGTAAAGGAGTTCTTATGGGAACGCCGGTTGAAAACGTAGAGAAGAGTTACGGACGGTGTAGTGTGAATCCGCAGTTCTTGGACCGGTTCTATGAAATTTTTCTGGCCAGCAATTCGAGCATCGCGCCCATGTTCAAAACCACCAACATGACGCAGCAGAAAGCGTTGCTTCGTCAAGGCATCACCATGGTGCTCATGCATAACAAGGGCAACGCCTTCGGCACCAGGGCGCTCGACAGAATCGGGGAGAGCCACAATAAGAAAAAACTCAACATCAACCCGTCGATGTACCCGTTCTGGATCAACAGCCTCATGAGCGCCGTGAAAGAATGCGATCCGGAAATGACCCCGGCGCTCGAATCCGAGTGGCGCAAGATTCTCGAAGGGGGCACCGCCTACATCGCCGGCAAATGGGATAAAGCCTAGCGTTCTCCCCCCATTGCGAACGTGAGGCCGACGCCTGACCTCAGGCCTCGGCCTCATGTCGTTCCCCGCTCCATCTCCCTCTCCGCTCCCCTTAGAGAGTCCGCTCGACAAAATCGACGCCCGCACTACCCGAACGCGATCAAAAATCGGTACAATCCCCCCAGCCTCACGCATGGTGAGATGTTGAACCACCGTGCCGGGGATCGGCACGATCTTCGGAACGGTCTGCTCGAAAGGAGCCGCGCATGGATCTGGACGCGTTTCGGCACATGGTCGCGAAATATCCCAACGGCTTTCTGGGCCGGTATGGATTAGGCAATAAACTCATTCAAGAGGGCGGAAACTTGAACGAAGCGGCCGAACACCTGCAGGTCGCGGTGACGCTCGATCCGAATCACGTCGCCTCGCATCTGGCCTTGGGCCGCGTCCTCGTGAAGCTGGGCCGTCCGGAAGAGGCCAAGCCGGTATTGAGCGCCGGGATCGATGCCGCGACGTCGGGACGGTCGAGCGGCGGCGTCGACTTAGTTCCGGAACTCCGCATGCTCCTCCAATCGTTAGGCAACTGACGTGCCCTCCCCGCGTCGTCTGAGCTGGCTGGCCGCGTTCCCTCTCATCGTGCTCGTCTGGTCCGCACAGCGGGAACCAGCAGGTGCCCAAGTCATCACCTCCGGCCCCAAGTCTTGCCAGGCGGTCGCCATCACCTTTGATCTCTGTCCTGTCAGGACAAGCCCAGGATACGATGCAGACCTGATCGCCGACCTGAAAGGACATCGGACCCCCGCGACATTTTTCATGTCCGGCCGATGGATCGCTCGCCACGGTGAGCAGGTGCATGATTTACGTACCGTTCCCTATTTTGAATTAGGCACCCACGGCCAGGTGCATGACCATTTGCCCCTCCTCTCCAAGGACCAACAACGCACGGAAATCCAACAAGCCGTCGCCCTGCTCCATGACCAATACCATCTCGATACCACCTTGTTCAGGCCCCCCTACGGGGAGTACAACCAGGTCACCGAGGCAGTCGTGGCTGGGTTGGGGCTCAAGTTTATCTTGTGGAACGTGGTCTCCGGCGATCCCTCCCCGGTCCTCACTGCGGAGGAGATGAAGTCGCAGCTTCAGGCCAGAGTGCGCAACGGCAGCATTATCGTCTTTCATGCCAACGGGAAGGGCAAGCATACGCGGGAAGCGGTCGAATACCTCACGCAGGAAGTGTTGCCGACCAAACATCTCACCGCCCTGACCGTCAGCGACTTGTTGCGTTGTGCAACCCCCTCAACCCAGGAACACAGCCGGCCATGACCACTCTCCAGACGATTCGTCCGTACCTGCCACAGGATCGTGAGACCGTACTGGCCCTCCTCCTGTCGCCGGCTCCTTGGAACACCTTGGGCTACAGCCGGTCTCAGTGGGAAGCCTACTTCGCCCCGTTCCCGGAAGGCCGCGAAGGCTTCGTTATCGAGATCGATGGGCAGGTGGCCGGGCTGGCGGTCCTTCGTCCACGATTCCTGTTCGGCGACTACCTGGAGTTGTTCGGTATCGCCGAGCGCCTACGAGGGCAGGGGCTTGGCAGCACCCTGTTGCGTTGGGTAGAGCAACGGGTCTTCCAACGGGGACACAACCTGTTTATCTGCGTCTCGGATTTTAATGACGGCGGGCGTCGATTCTATGCGCGGCACGGCTACACGGTGGTGGGTCCACTCTCGGACTTGCTCGTGCAAGGCAGAGCGGAACTTTTACTCCGGAAAACCTTTGGCCCGGCGCAGCGGTCGGGGGAACGGACATCCTAACCCATGCGTGTACGCAAACTCCTTCACACCCGCATGCGGGTCAGCGACATGGATCAAACCATCGCCTTCTACCACAGGGTGCTGGGCTTGGAGGTCCTGGAACGCAAAGTGTCTCCACGCGGCTCACACCTGGCCTTCCTGAAAGTCCCGAACAGCGAGGAATTGATCGAGCTCTGCAGCTTTCCTCCCAGCGGGCCGGTCACAATCCAAGAGGATCTTGTCCATCTCGCGTTCGAAGTAGACAACCTCGACGAGACCATGGCGGCGTTGCAAGCCGACGACATCCCCATTACGGATGGCCCCACACAAACGTCATCCGGCAGCCGCTTTATCTTCATCGACGCGCCGGACGGCTACGAGATTGAGTTAATCGAGCGTCCCCCGGGCACGGCACTGGTCTAGCAACGTGCTCGGCAGCCGTGAAGCGTCGTTCGTGAAGCGAGTGTCAGGGTTCAGATGGAGGGTTTCACGTTGCACGTTTCAAGTTTCATGTTTTTCCCAACCTGAGACCTGAAATCTGGGACTTGAAACCTGCAACGTGAAACCTGAAACTCGGAACCTGAGACCTGAAACCTGAAACCTGAAACCTTCAACCTCAAACGTGCGACATCAAACCTCAAGCATCAAGGAGCCTGAATCGAGATGAAGAACGGATTTTTTCGGGGCCATGGCCTCGGCAACGATTATGTGGTGATGGACCCCACGGACCTGTCGTTCAAATTGTCACCCGTGAACATTCGAGCGATCTGCGACCGCAACTGGGGACTCGGCAGCGATGGCATTCTGGCCTTGGTACCGTCGAAGAAAGCGGATTTTGGACTGCGGATCTATAACCCCGACGGGAGCGAAGCGGAAAAATCAGGCAACGGCTTGCGTATCTTCGCCCGGTACCTACACGCCACCAAGAAAACACGAAAAATGGCATTCACCGTCGAAACCAAAGGCGGCCTCGTCAGCATCCAACTCCACCTCGACCGCCATGGCGATGCCAGCGCCGTGACCGTTGAAATGGGACAAGCCTCTTTCCAACCAGCAGCCCTGCCTTGCACGATGCCCGTGGACGAATTGATTCAACAGCCGATTGAGGCAGCCGGTCGTTCGCTCATCTTCACGGGAGTCAGCGTCGGCAATCCCCATTGCATCGTGTTTTGCGAAAAGGGAAAATCCTGGACTCGCGAGGAATTGCTCACACTCGGCCCGGCGCTGGAGAATCATCCGCTCTTTCCCAAACGCACCAACGTGCAGTTGGCTGTGCCGACCGGACCGAAAGAAATCTCCATTCTCATTTGGGAACGAGGGGCGGGGGAAACCCAGGCCTCAGGCTCGTCATCCTGCGCAGCGGCAAGCGCCGCCGTTCGGCTCGGACTGGTAAAAAGTCCCGTCACCGTCAAAATGCCGGGCGGCACACTCAACATCCAGATCGATGCCGATTTCAGCCTGACGATGAAAGGCCCCGTGGCCGAAGTAGCACGAGGCACCTTGAGTCCCTCGTTCATCCGCTCGCTTCGCTGATCGCGCCGAATACACGACGAGGGCGGGAGGCCTCGCCTCCCGCCCTCGCAGGTTCAGCAGAATCTTTGAAACGGTTATCGGCTCATCCGACGACGAACCGCCAATACCCCCAACCCACCAGCAAGGAGTAATCCCGTTGCCGGCTCCGGCACAGTGCTATGTTGAATGGGACTCACCGTGAAATTGACATTGTCGATGCCCACGTTGTAGGCGGAGGGCCCCCACTGAATCCGAATCCCGTTATTGCTGGTGAGATTCGGCGTGAAGTGATTGTGGAGATTCCCTGGGAAAATCCCGATGGTCAGCGGACCGGAGCTGAGCAGCGAATTAAAGGCTCCGTCGAAAATCGTGTACTGTGAACCGCGCTGTGTATCGGGCCATGCTCCCAAGTCGAAACTATTCAACGTCACCTGCATCCCCGGCTCCGGAGACAGGAAAATTTCCGCAATGGCCGCACCGTCGCCGCCATCCGTCCAGGCCACGTTNNGCGACATTTCGATAGACCACATCGACCTGCCCTGGCACATCGCCATAGCTTTGATCGATAAAAGAGCCATTCCCGCAAGATGACCCTCCATTACAAATATTTCCATCGAAGGTCAACACATTCGCCTGAGCTGGGATGGCCAAGGCCAGTCCCAACATCCCTACCCCAAGAACCGATACCAACAACTGTTTCTTCACGATACGACCCTCCTCATGGATAATTGACATGAAACACGACACAACCTACATGAACCCTATGCAAAATAGTATCCAAGATTTAACCCTTTGAAAAATTTGCACTTCTTATGTCCACTGATTTATCACGACGTTCAACTGTCAAATTTTCCGTCTGTTTTTATCGTCAGAAGTGGCCCTTTTGGAGGGATTCGAGTAGGTTCATTGTCGTTAAAACCGTAAATTCATTTTGTGTATCAATAGGTTAGATATCTGTTTACTGGAATATACTACTGTCAAATTTTCCGACAGTGAGTAATTATTATTAAATAATCAATGTGTTAGATGTCTTATGCGTGCCGAGCTCATGGCGAGCACTTGGAAAGGTTACCGGCAGGCTTGGCGGTGAAGCAGATCGTTGAGGGCGGCGCAGACGTCGATAATCCCTCCCGCTCGCTCAGAAGACGGAGTCAGGCCGTGGCCCTCACCTGTACGGACCGTTCGTTGGAGCAGCGTATAGGCCTGTCCCGATGTGAGGCGTGGGTGGTGTTCCAGCAGCAACGCGATGGCTCCTGTCACGTGCGCCGCGGCTAACGAACTGCCGGAGAGCACGTCGTAGGCCTGTTTCGGCACGGTCGTCACGATTTCCTGCCCAGGCGCGATTAAGGGCGCTTGACGTTTTCCCCATTCGGTGGACCGAGGTCGACCGTCCCGATTCCCCGACACCACGCCAATGACAGCCTCATGAGAGGCCGGGAATCCTAGATCCATTCCCACGTTGCCCCCCAACCCATCAAGCCCCGCTGCAACCACGATAGTCCCATGGGTAGCCAGCTTGAGCAGCAAGCGGGCCAACAACGCATCCTGCGGTCCTCCAAGACTCAGATTGACCACCTGCGCCCCAGCAAGGAAGGAAAAATCCAGCGCCTTGGCTAGGGTCCAGCTGCTGCACAAGGCTTGCGGCACCGTCGGCTCACGATGCCAGCAGGCTTTCGCCACCAACAACTCCGCATCTGGAGCCACGCCGAAAATGCCAAGCTGATTATTTGGCTTGGCTCCGATCACCCCCGCCACCGCCGTGCCATGCCGATCCTGGCGAAAACTTTGCTCTCCGCCTTCGACAAAATTCTGCGTCTGCACGATGCGCCCCTGGAGATCGGGATGATCGGTTTCCACCCCCGTATCCACAATCGCCACCTTCACGCCTTTGCCGGTGGCGACGGCATGCGCCGCATCGGCACGAATAGCCAAGGCGCCGTGCTGAAGACTCGCGTAGGGATCGTTGTAGGGAACCGTCGTTCGTTCCGCCATGCCCTCGAAGACTTGATTGGGCTGCACCGACTCCACGCGCGTATCGGCCATTACCCGCAGCACCACGGCCTCCAGATCCTGATCGTCCGGGACCTGGAACACGACACATTGCACGCCCAGCGACTTCAACGGAAACGCGCCGGCTTGCTGTAGCCCATAGTCCCGCACCAACCCCGCGGTCTGCTCCGCCCACTCCTCCGGCGAGGCCGGAGCTAAGGTGACGATGATTTGTCGAGCGCGTAATTGCTTGGGGACCGCAACGGATTCGCTGGAGGATACCGTCGGCGAAGACGGCAGTTCGGCACATCCGGCCATCCAGCAGCAGATGGCCAGACACACGAACCTAGCAAGGGGGAGGACATGGAGCATGGGGACGAATCTTCTCACGGAAGGGTCACCGAGGGGAAGCCGGTTCGACGAGACGCACCGAGGGATGCGCGCGCATCGCGGCCACAATCGACTGTGGGTCTTGCCCCGCCTCGCCACGAAACCCCACTTCGATGGCATAGACGCCAATCGGCGATGGGCCATCGA
>CXWL01015050.1_pt1 | contig 29826 bp, 29 predicted proteins | sample 590931 | NCBI WGS metagenome assembly CXWL01 (sample SAMEA3498368, study PRJEB10139) | groundwater metagenome | biome: water well; material: biofilm material | place: Germany | collected 2015-04-27 | reverse complement strand
GTTCACGACAGCCCGATCGCCGACGAAGTCGGCGAGGCGCCCAAACCGATGACAAACAACAACACGAACCGCTGCGCGATTTGCAGTTCTGATTGAAAGCGCGCCACGAGGGTGGGCGGGTGGCTAGCTCACGACGCCGCGCCGCCTTCAGCGGCCGTGTCTGGAACGAAACTCGCACTCATTTGTGCGGACTCATTCTGGGCGGCGGCTTGGGCCCATGCACGTCAGCGCCCATCTTTGCAGTCCATCTCAACGCACAACTGGTGTTTTCCACAGGCCGGCGTAAGTTCGCGCGGGGGTAGTGGGCGATGGTTGATGCAGTCCAATCAGATTTCGCCGCGCCTGAAGCGCAGCCTGCCGCGCGGTGGGTAAGCTGGCTTTCCGCGTTGAGCGTCGTCTTTGCGCTTGCCCCCGGTCTCATCTGGGTCTTGGCCCGCGGTGTGCTCAAAGTGTCCGCGGTCGAAGCTGCGATCGCCTACGGCGCCGGCGCTATGATCGCGCTCGGGACCGTTATCGGCTTGGGGCTAGCGCGCCGCCGCGTACCGACCTGGGCGCTGGCCTCGGTCGCGATCGTGCATCTCATCCTCGCCGCCGAACTCGGCCACGGCTTGGCTGATCTCGCTCCGCCCCTCGACCTGGGTCTCCTCCTGGCGCTTGGCGCACTCGCTCCCAGCGCCGCGGCGGTCTGGGCGCGCTCCAGGCTCGATCTGACGCGCGCGCCTACAATCAGGCGCGCCGTCGCCGCCGCAAGCGCGGTCGCGTTCGCCGAGTTAGGTGCGCTCTGCGTCCTCGCCGCTGATATCCTGCCAGCCGGCGAACCGTTTTCGCCGGGCGCGGTCATCGTGCTCTTTGCGATCACCGGCGCGCTGCCGATGATGACGGCGGCGCTCGCCGCCCGGCGCGAAAAGAAACTGCCGATCACCTTCAATCTCGATCCACCGTACGGCCACATCACCAGTTTGGGCGCCCTCACATTGGTGCTCTTCGTCTTGATCATCGCGGGGCTGGGGCTTTGGTCGTCGTCTAATGGCATCGACGCGAGCATCAGCCAAAACACGGGCCTTGCCACGGTCGGCGGGCTTGTCGTCGCCTTCTTCGCGGTCGCGATCATGCCGACATCGCGGCGCGTCAACAAAGCGCTCGATGCGATCTCAAAGACATTGGAGCGGTGGTTCGGCGGAGTGTCGAAAGGCTTCAGCGCGTTCGACGGCATGCTGGTGTTTGCGGTGGCGCCGCTCCTCGGCGCGACGCAGCCCAAGCGCATTCCGCGCTATGGCCTCTTGTTCGGGCACTTGATTGGGCTTGGCGTTCTGGGCTGGCTCTTGCCCGCGCCGTGGGGGCTTATCCCGCTGATCTCCGCCTTCGTCGGGGTTGTCGCTATCGCCAGGCGCTGGGCTTGGGTCGAAGAAGACCGCGAGAACGCGATGCTGAACCGGCAATTCTCAGGCGATCACATCCGCATCGGCTTTTCCAACGACCTCCGCGACGAAGCGCTTTTGGGCTTCATGTCGCTTTTCGTCATCGTGCCGCTGGCGCTACGGCAGCTCCACATCGCCGATGGCGGGCACATGTTCGTCATCAATGAGAGCACCAACGCCGATGACGTCTGGGCCTGGATCGGTTTCTTTGGCGCCGAACTCGCCAAAGCGGTGCCGTTCGTCGATTGGGCCGAAATCTATCAAGTCGAAGGTGCGGCCCCGATAGCCATGGACGAAAGCCATGTGAACGAAGCCCAGCACACAGTGTTCGCGACACGCGTGATCGTTGATCTCGTCTTCCTCGCCGCGCTGTTGCAGGCGATCTCTAGTTTGCAGCGCAGCGCCAAGCTTAAATCGATGTTCTATGACGACCGCACCATCGACCGGCTGGATCCGTTTGCCGAGGATGCCGCGTTCCGCGAACTCGCCGTCGCCACAGACGACGGCGGCTGGACGCTGATCGACAAAGTCCCGCAGCCGTTCTGGGACTATGACGAGGATCGCCTCGAACATCTCGCGCAGCCTGAAGAGGGCGCAATCGCGTTCGTCGCCCGCGCCATCCTTGAGCGCAATCGCCAGCGGCTGCCGGAGGAACTGCTCGCCGACGAAGCGCGCCAGGAAACGCCTGACCCGGCCAAGTTAGAGGCCCTCGTCGGCCGCATCCGCGACGAGCGCGTGGATCCTGACATCAGCCAGTTGAAGCTGGCGCATCTCATCTTGAACAGCGACAGCAAGGCCTGGAGCGTGCGCGCGCAGATCGTGCAGATCATCGCTGATAATTGGAGGAAGGATGGCGCGGTCGCTGCGCTCTGCGACATGATCATCCCGAGTGGCGCGCGCGACGGCCGCGCGGAAGTCAGATTGATCGCGCTAACGGCGCTGAACCAAGCCGCCTTGCTCGAGAACAACCACAGCGCTCAGCAGACGATCGTGTGGGCCGCCCTCAAAGGCAATGACGGCTCGACCAAGGTGCTGAACTCGGCCGCGGAAATGGTGAAGCAAAACCCGAACTGGCAGGCCTAAAGCCCGTCGGCGCTTAGCGTGAAGGGCCGCCGCTCTTCTTGGACGCGGCGGGTTTGGCTATGGGCGCGGCCGCCGGGATGAAACAGAAGCGCGCTTCGGTATCCATGGCGCGCAACGCCTTGATGCTCCGGCGCAACGTGATGCGCGAGAAGAGCGGCAGGTTCATTGCCTTATTGGCCGGATACTTGTGCGAGACGATGGCGTAAACGACGGCGAACTTGCGCGCATCGATCGCCTTGATCATCCTATGGATCAGCTCGACCGGCGCAAGTTCGTTCACAATCCGCTTCAGCTTGGTGCGCGCAGCGTCGTTCTCGCGCAGCAGTTCCGTAGCGGTCGTGCCCTGATTAAAGAGATGGCTGAGCTTAAAGGAAAAGCTCGACACCTTCACGTGCACCAACACAGCGCGCGCCTGACGCAGGAACATGTAGTCTGCCGGCTCGACCGGCGTCATGCCCTGTGGTGCGACATTGGTTTTGTCGAGCAGAATAACGCCTGGGCTCGCCTTGGCGACGTCAGCATTGTAGTCGCCCTCGCACGCATGCGCATAAGCCGGAAAGGGTGAAGCGATCCAGGCTTGGTCGAGATCGCTATGGAGCTTGTCCATGAAGGCGGCCTTGGCGCGGTACCAGGCGCGATCCAGGGGATGGAAGGTGTCGTTCGTGCCGGCGATCTTGGTTTCGAACATCAGGGCCCGATAGACGCGGTAGGTCTTTCGCGCTTCTTCGCCCATCAGCACGTGCAGTTTGTGTTTCTTGAGCGCGGCGATGGTCATCGCTGAGATGTCGACGCGTCTGTCGGCTAAATAATCGAGATAGGGCTTCAGAAAAATCTCGCTTTCGCCGGATGCGCCGCCAGCGCCGGAGAAGCGCGCCCGCGCCATGCCGTGATGATCGATGATCTCCGGCACCGCCAAGTGGAGGTCCGGCGAGCCTTCGATAAGCGCTTTGAGCAGCGCCCGATCGAGCTGTTGGATCAAAGCGGGTTCGCGGACGCGGGCGATGTTTTGCGCCCCAGGGAAATTCTTCTTCCACGCTTCCGACAGGTAGGCGCCCAGCAACACCTCACACAACTTGCCGAGCAGCGGCCCACGCTCCTTGATGTGAAGCCTGAGGCTTGCTCCGCCTGTGGCGCTGTCGAACCAGCCCGCGTAGCACTCCTGTACGCGGGCGGTGATGCTCTTCAACACTTCGGCGTCGTACTTGAAGTCGAGCAAGGTCAGATCGGATTCATCGGCGCCTTGCGTCCTCCGCAGCCGCGCTGCGCCCGGTTCGCAGATGTCGGCGCTGCGCAATTTGTCCGGCTGCGCGGCGTTCAGGATGAACTGGAGCCCGAAGTCGTGCTCATAGGCGTCTTCGTCGAGCTTGTGATAGGCGTGGCCGAAGGTGATGGCGAAGAGCCGCTTCTTGGCAGGCACAAAGAGGATGGCGCCGAGGCTTGAGCGCTGCAGATCTTCTTCGACTTCGAGGTAGCCACACCAGTCTGGCGTCTGAGGTTCGCCTTCGAGGCCAAGCAAGACCGCGCCCTGCGGCAAAGCGCGGGCTTTCAAGGCGCGCAGGCGCGCGCCCGCGACGATGGCGCTCTCGACGGTCTCGCCGTCCTTCAGCAAATAGATGGAGAGGGCCTGCGCGCGCATTCCGGTTCGAGGTCTTTTAGAAAAGCCGACCAGCACAGCCGACTCGCACTTAACAAATGCTTTCTTGAAGCGCGTCGCGAGCTCGCGTTTGGTTCGATGGCGATACGATGAGCCCGCCCGGACTTGCTCAACCCGCGTGTCACTCAAGGGGGCGCCACACGCCGTCAATGCGGCTTACCGGCGTGCAGTACGTTCGGCTGCGCTGATTGTTTCATGAAAGGCCGACGAAGCTTGGGCCGCGCTCATCGAGGCGATGACATATTGCCAGATCAGGTCCGCTCATCTTTGCTTCAGGATATGGCCGAGATCGTCGGTTCGAGTTCGGCCACGTCTCGGGCGAGCTGGCTGGCGATCATGGATGCCGCCAACGATCAGTTCGCGCCCATCCAGACCCCGCTTTTGAGGCGGGACTAGTGCGTCTGCGTGCGACGATCACTCAAAGCGAAGAGCGCGGCCCGCGCCACCGAGCGCGCCTGTGCAAGCTGCCGCAGCGTAGCGCGTCATCATTCTCTCAGTTGGCTGACAGGAAGCGGGCCTGCCTTCTCGGTGAGCCAATCGACTGCGGCCTGGGCCTTCGCGCCAGCAGCAAGGAACGCCCGCGGCTCATCACGCAAGAGCTCCAGCCAATTGGCGATGTAGCTGGCATGGTCTTCGAGATGGAAAGGGGCAAGGCCCGCCATCGCGCCCAGGATCGCCGAACCAAACTCGGCGCGATATCCTGACAGTCCAGCTGGATGCGGAACGATTTCCACAGTTTTACGGGCCATCACGCAGCCTCCTGGCTGCGCGATGGCTGCATCGAGTGCATCCAGTCCGTGGCTTGCTGCGCCTTCGAAGCGGCGGTGAAGATGGCGCGCGGGTCCGACTTCAAAACCTCCATCCACGATGCAAGGTAGGCGGCGTGATCTGGGCGCGGTTCGCAAGCGAGACCGAGATCGGCGAGAACGAAGCTCGCGGTCAATTCGGCGACCGCTTCGTCCATCGCATACGCAAATGAACCGAAGCGGCCGGCGAGATCGCGCGCCAGACGATGGGGCGCCCCGCTCGCATGCGCATGTTCGTGCGTGGATACGGCGATGTGAGAGACCGCGTCCTTGAAGCGCTCGAACTGCGGCAGGTGCACGGTGTCGGTCGAAGGCTGATAGTACGCCATGTCGCCGCCGATGACGATCGGCACTTTGAGCGCGGCGATGAAGGCTTCGGCGTGCGCGATGCGCTCTGACTCGGGAAGCCGTGGGGTCTCCGGAGGAGAATAGCCATCTACCTGCGATGCATTAAAGAGAGAGAAGCCGCGCGCGAACATGCGCGGGCGACGCGCTGACCCTTCATTGTCGTCATCTTCAGCGCTGTCCGTGCGCTTCCAGAACATGGCAAGCGTCGCGCGCTCGCCTTTGCGCACCTGAGCGCCGAGCTTGGCCCAGCAGCGATAGGTGCCCCAAAGGCCGTGGTCATATCCTGCCTCTTCGGCCGCGGCCCACAGAGCAAGAATGTTGAGACCACGATAGGGAACGCCGGTCGCGACATTGATGGGACGCACGGCGGGAGAACCGTCATGATGCCAGGGCATGCGCCATTTGTTGGCGCCGCGCTCGATGGCGGCGAGAATGTCGGCGGTGATGCGTTCATAGATGCTGGCGCGTTGAGAGGATGACATTGCGATGCTCCGAACTCACGCCGGAGCCGATCTCCGGCGGCGGAGCTTTCACGCGGCGCCAAGAGCGCCGGCGCGCACCCAAGGGCCGCAGCGAAGCGGAGGACGGCGTCAGCCGTTGCGCGACGGCGCGGGCGCCGTCTGCTCCGCCTATTCGCCGGAGATCGGCTGCGCAGTTGTGAAGAGCGTTGACGCGTCGCGCGCTTACGTGTCGCGACGCAGATAACGGCCCCAGGCGAACTCGAGCGCGTAGGTCAAGCTGGCGAAGACGAGCGCGCCGATGGCGATCGCAACCAAGCCTGTGGCGTCTGCGTCGAGCAGCCTCAGAGCGACAAGCCCGGTCAGCAGCGCGCCTGGAAGCAGGATCGGGCCGGAGAAATAGCAATGCAGTCGTCCGCAACGGCGCGCATTGATGAGACACGCCGCGCCCATCCAGGCGAACGCAAGCGACCACGCGCCGGCCGACCATGTGATCGACGGCGCGAAGATGCTGGCCGCAATGCCGACAAGCACCGGCGCGCCCCAGACGGCAAGGAAGCTGCCGGCGCGCGCCGACAGGTCCCGGCGTACGCATGCTTCATCGGGCGTGCATTCCTGGTCCATCACGTCACCCGGCGCAGCAGGAGAGCTTGGCGACATCGCGCTCGAAGCCTTGGGCAGCGAGCTTCAAGCCCTCGACGGTGGTGAGATAAGGAAAGATGGTCTCGCCCAAGGCGCGTGCGGTCATGGCGTGCTTGAGCGCCAGCGCCAGCGTCTGGACGCTGTCGCCGCCTTCGGGCGCGAGAATCTGGCCGCCCAGCAAGCGGTTGGTGCGCGCATCAGCGACGAGCTTGATGAGCCCGCGCGTGTCGCGCGCGGCGAGCGCGCGCGGCACTTGGTCGAGCGGGACGACGGAGACCTTGGCTTCATGCCCGGCGGCCGCCGCTTGCGCTTCAGTCAGCCCGACGCCGGCGACCTGCGGATCGGTGAACACCACCCAAGGCATCGCCGTGTTGTCGTAGGAAAGCGTATCGCCATTGAGGGCGTTGCGCGCGGCGAGCTTGGCGCCGTAGGCGGCCATGTAGACGAACTGGTCGCGATTGGTCACATCGCCCGCGGCATAAACGCCGGCCTTGCTGGTGCGCATCTGCGCATCGACGATGATCGCGCCGCGCTCGTCTTGGGCGACGCTCGCCTCGGCGAGGCCCAGCCCTTCGACATTGGGCGCGCGTCCGGTGGCGATGAGGAGCTTCTCGGCGTTGAGCTCGATCAACTCGCCGTCGTCTTTGACGCACAAAGTGACGCCGGCGGCGTCTTCGCGGCAGGCGTCATAGGCGACGCCGCAGTGAAGGCGCATGCCCTCGGCCCGGAACACATCCATCAGCGCGTCTGACACCTCGGGCTCGGCCTGCGGCAGCAGGCGCGAGCGGCACACCATGGTCACCGCAACGCCCATGCGCGCCATCATCTGCGCAAGCTCCGCGCCGATGAAGCCGCCGCCCACGACGATCAGGCTCTTCGGCAGTGTGTCCAACTCAAGCAGCGAGGTGCTGGTGAGAGAGCTGACTTTGCCGATCCCCGGAATTGGCGGAAGCGCCGGCCGCGCGCCGGTCGCGATGACGATCTTCGGGGCACGTATGAAACTGTCGCCGACGGCGACGCCGCCGTCGGCGAGGCGCGCCGCGCCTTCGATGTAAGCAATCCCCTCATATTGCGGCAGCAGGTCGATGTATTTCTTCTGCCGAAGGCCGGCGACCAACTCGTCCTTGGCCGCGATCACGCGGCCCCAATCGATCACACGGGCTTCCCCGACAATGCCGTCGAAGCGGCTGGCGGCGCGGCCGCCGTGCAGCGCTTCGGCGGCGCGGATCATGGTTTTGGACGGCACGCAGCCGACATTGACGCAGGTGCCGCCGATCTCCCCGTGTCCGATCAGCGCCACGCGCGAGCCTTGCTCGGCCGCCGTGATGGCGGCTGAAAAACCGGCGGAGCCCGCGCCGATGACAGCGAGATCATAGGCTTCGTCTTTTCTTGGCGCTGCGCAGCAGTCGGACATGTCAGGCTTTCTTGTGCGAACGATCACTCGCGCTGCGTCGGCGGCGCGCGAGCGCTCTCAGTCCCAGCGCCAGCGCCGCCAGCGCGGCGACGCCTAGGAGCAAGGGCAGGAACAGGTCGCCTGCGATCGCCCGGAGGCTGGCGACGCCGAGGAGCGCCAACACGATCGGCGTCAACAGACAGCACAGCGCCGCTGCGGCGATGCCGATCGAGAAGACCGGCCACTCTTTCATGAGGCCGGCGCAACGAGACGCGCGGGATAGCCGGCGTTGGTCGAGGCTTGCGCGATCGCGTCGGGCGTGGCGCGGGCGGGATCGTAGCTCACGGTGGCGCGCTTGGTTGCAAAGTCGACCTCGACCGAGCGCACGCCGTCCACGCGCGACATCGCCGTGCGCACGGTGATCGGGCACGTCGCACAGGTCATGTTGTCGATTGTAAACGACGCGGTGCGCACCTGCGCCTGCGCGGTCTGGGCCTGCGCTTGCGCCGCCGATTGCAGGGGCGCGAGCGCAGCAACGGCGCCAACACTGGCGAGCGCGGCGAGCGCGCCGATAGCCATGAGCTTCTTCATCGATTTGCCTCCTTCAGTAGAAAAGCGGCGCCCACCAATCGATGGTGGCGGCCAAGATGACGAGCGCGGCGGCGAGCCAGAGTGCGATCTGGGTGACCAGCGCCGATTGCGGTCGCGCGCAGTAGGAGCCGTCCTCGCACTTCGCCTGCGGGCGAAAATAGACCTGCCAGAAGCCGAGCCCGATGAAGGTTGCGGCGACAGCGATGAAGACGGGCTTATAGGGCTCAAGCGCGGTGAAATTGCCGATCCAGGCGCCGGAGACGCCCAGCGTCACCAGCGCCAGCGGCAGGACGCAGCAGGTGGACGCCAGGATGGCGCCGGCGACGCCGCCAGCGGCGAACCAGGACGAGCGGGGGCTGGGATCGGGACTTTGCTGAACCATGAGCGCAGGCTACGGTCTGTAGCGACTACAGGATCAAGAGGATTTTGCAGACGGATGAAACGGCGCGATTCCATGCCCTTATTGCGGCGGGGCGAGTTGGCCGAACGGGTCGGCTGCAACCTTGAAACCATCCGCTATTACGAGGCCATAGGCCTCTTGCCGCACCCGCCGCGCTCGGAAGGACGCCATCGGCTCTACGACGCGGATCTGGCCAAGCGGCTGCGCTTCATCCTGCGCGGGCGCGAACTCGGCTTCTCGATCGAGGAAATCCGCGCGCTGCTGGCGATCGCCGACGGCGGCGGGGGCTGCGCCGAGGTCTACGTGCTGACGACGCAGCACGTAGACGTGGTCAAGCGCAAGATCGCCGATTTGCGCAAGCTTGAACGCATTCTGTCGAACACGGCGGCGCGCTGTGCGCGCGACGCCTCGCCCGATTGCCCGATCATCGAGGCGCTGTCGGCGCCGCCGCCGGCGCGTCAACGGCGGCGATGACGTGCTCATAGCGGGTGATGTCGGCCTTGAGGATCGTACGCTGTGCGGAAGATATGCGCTTCTCCTTGAGCATGAGCGCTGCATCGTCGCGCGCCTTGGCCCAGACGGAGCGATGGCGCGCCGTGAAACAGGCATTCGGACAACGTGTCGGCTCGCAGAGCGCCATGGCCGGAGCGTCGCGCTCGACATCGGTGGCGCGTTTTAGACAGAGCGCGTGCGCGGGATCGAAGAAGCAGTCGGCCAGCGGCCCGACATGCAGCGTGCGTGCGAGATCCTTGAGCAACGTGCGCAACTTGGCGCGATCGGCCACACGCCCTGGAAGCGGTGAAAGCTCCGCCACCGCCGTATCGAGCGAATGCTTCACGCGCTTTGATGCTGGACCTGAAAGTGAAAGCCCATCCTGATGGGCGTCGAAATAGGTCATGATGTCGTCCAGCTGCCCCAGCGCGCGCTCACGTGCGATCTCGGCGCGAAACCCGGATGGGCTTGAACCGGCATAGCCTTCGAAGGCGGCGACGGAAGCGTGCTTATACTGGATCATGCCGGCGACGGCGCCGAATGGTCGATTGGCAATGTGCCAGGCGATGGTGCGCCGAAACTGACGGTTGGTGATGCGCCAAGGCCGCCCGTCGGGTCCCGGCGGAACGATCGGCGCGCCGGGTGACCCGAACTGCGCATTGAGATGATCGCGGAACTGATTGAGCGTGCGCACGATCTCGGCGGAGATGTGGGTCTTGGAACAAGCATTCGGATGCAGCACGCGCCAGAGTCCGTCTTCACCGTCGGTGGCGCGCACGCGCGCAGAGAGACGATGCAACACCTTAACGGCGTCGGCGACCGGCGCGCTCGTCACCCAGTCGGCCTGCTCGGGCGCGGCGCGCCTGCCTTTATAGGCGATGGAGCGGATGCGGTGGCGGAGAACGAAGCCATCTTCGCTACGCGTGACGCGGCAACACCCGGCGCGCATGGCCTGCACCTCGGAATCGCGCATGCCGGTGAGATAAGCGCAGATGACGTAGATGGCGGCCTGCAGCATGCGCTCTTCGGTCTGGACGGCGAGCAAATCGAAACCTGGCCGCCATGGCTTGCCGGTGTCGGGGTCGAGAGAGATCAGCGTGTGCATGCCGCCCGGCTCGACGCCCAGATGAATCCGCGCTGCGTCGAGCCGCGTGAAGCGGCAATCCGACGTGATCATAGGGCAAACCGTGATGAGCTCGATCAGCTTGCGATTGATCAGCGACGTCGCGGGGAACGGGCGCGAGGTGTGCCCGGGAGGAAGCGCGCTCCAGACCGGAATGCCGCGTCCCTCGCGCGCACGCGCGAATAGAAAGGCGTCGAAGCGTGTCGCGGTGAGACGCCGGCGGGTGCTCACCGGGAGCTGCGCCTCGCGTGCGCGGATGCGTGCCGCGCGCCGCCTGAGCCGCTCCAACTCCTCGCGCGCGGCCAGGATGTCGGGTGCGAACACCTTCACGTATTTGATCGACCAGGCGAGCAAAGGCTCGATGATCGTCTCAGGCAGCCGCGGCGTGCGGCACTCGCCCGGCGTGTTGCGGGCGCCGGCGACTTGATAGGCGGCGCGCCCTCGCCACGGCGCGAAGCGCAGTCCGTCGAGCGCTTGGCGAAATGTGAGCCAGGTGCGCTTGGAATAGCCACGCGCGATCTGCGCGGTCCATAAGAGCATCACGTTCGCGCCGCGATAGGGCTCGCCGGTTGATCGAAGCGGCAGGCCTGGCGTCAACGCCAGCGCCTTCGCGTGGTCCCAGGGGGCGCGCCACGGCATCACGCCGCGTTCAAGCATGCCGGAAATCTCGGCGGTAACATGCGCCAGCGCATCAAATGCTGTGCGCTTCGGTTGGACCTGTTTCAATTGAGCAGAGCGTTTCATCTGTGGCTCCAAATGAATGCGCCCACGCGCGTCAGCGCGTGGGCGATTGAGAGGACGGCGCCGCGCGAGGCGGCGCCGTTTGAAGGGGAAGCTCAGGCGGCGGCTTCAGCCGCTTCGTCGAGCTTAGCTTTGGTGGTTGCGCCTTTGGCCTTCGGCCGCGACAGTCGCTGGTAGCGCGTGATCTCGAACGTGTTGTCGTAGATCTTCTGTTCGCCCTTCAGCCAGACGGTCGGAACGATCCGGCCCTCGAAAGAGACGCTGTCGCCCTTATCGAGTTGGGTGAGCATTTCAGCGTTGAGCACGGCGTCAAAGGAGACGCAGCGCAGCCATTCGGTCTTGGTGTATTGGCCGTCGCGGCCTTCGGCCAAACGGTCGGCGGCGATCGAGATGCGCAGCGTCTTGCTCTTCAGTTCTTCGATCTTGCCGATGCGGCCCTGAGCGGTGAAGCGGAACATGGGATGTCTCTCCTGTTGGCCGGCAAGCTCCGGCGAGAAGCGCCGCGGGGCTCTCCCGCGATGGGGCCGTGGGCTGCATGCGGGTCATGAGGGCGCTTGCAAGGGGTCGCGTTAGCGACCGGAGGCTTGCCCCTTGCAAGCGACCGCCCGCATGCGAAGACGAGGACCAATGAGCGGAGAGGCCAGGGGTGCGTTGTCGGGTCGTCGGCGAGGGAGAGTCGCGCTTGTTCGCTGCGGAGTGGGCAAGAGCAGAGGCGGTGCTGTGAAGGCTGATGCGTTGCCGCATCGGCGCCGGTTATCCGCCGGTTTGGCGCCGCCCGAATCCGCGGCAATGGGCTATGGTGGGGAAGTCATAGGAGGCTGATGGCGTGCTCAAGCTCGAAGTCGACGGTTCTGAGGTCAAACGCTTGCGCTCGAGCCGTGAGCGCAGCGCAACGCAGAAGGAGTTCGCGCACGAAGTGGGGATTAGCGAGCGGCGGCTCCGAGAGATTGAGAACGCAAAGGGCTTGATCGCTGTCGATGTTGTCGATCGATTGGCACGAGCTCTGAGCGTGCCGCGGACGCAACTTTGCGCTTCTGCTCCGGCGCCGGCCTCGGCGATGCCGTCAAAACCTCCTGAGCAGGATCGTTTCTTCCCGCGCTTTGACACCGGCATCGCCGAAATGGTCGAGGATGAGGCCGTGTTGATGGACGCCGCATCGAAGGCTCAGGTCGTCCTCTTGCAGATCAAGGTCCGGCTTACCGAAGAGACTCAAGGCTACATCACCGAACTCTACGAACTGGCTTCGAGCCTGAGCTGGAGCGGGAGTAACCGCGCGCTGCTGCAAACGGATGGTGAGCTGCCCATTCGCCGGCGGCTCCGTGAATTGCTTGTCCTCCTCAAGGGCAATGACGTTTGGGTCTATAAGACCGACAACATCAAAATGCTGCCGGAGCGCCACGAAATCCCGGCCCAGCCAGATCCGTTCAATGGCGAGATTCAGCTCATTCTGGCCGCTGGGCCGCCCGGCGAGTACGGCGAAACTTCGATCCACGTCGATATCGACGCCGGTCAGCCGCGCGTGATCCGCTATTGAGGGCGAACGCGCGGGGAGGCGCGCGTTAAGGTTCGATTCCAGACTCAGTCCCAATCTCACGGTCTGAGGTCCAATCCCAATGCCTCGACACGCTGGAGCATCACACATGGCGAAGAAAGCCAAGAAAGCCAAAGCCGCGCCGAAGAAGGCCGCGAAAAAGAAGAAGTAGCAGGACGTCCCCACGTCCACGACATTGCGCCGCCACAGGTTTAAATCCCTGGGGCGGCGCTTTGTTTGAGGACTATTCGGCCGCGACGGCTAGCGGCGTTGCCTCAGTTGTGGTGCGAAGAGGCGAAGGTAGCCACGCGCTTTGTTTGAACGTGCGCTTGGCGCGCGTTAGCACTTCTTTCTTCGGCGCCTTCTCAAGCGCTGCACGGTCCAACTTCGGATTGACCTCCATCAGCGCCTCGACGACCGCGTCTTTCCGAACGTGCTCGAAGTAGCTCTCGACCGACGCCTTCCAATATTTGGTCATATGGAGTCCAGCGAGGTTGCAGAGCGTCTGACCGAGTGCTTGACGTGCTTCCATACCCGATAGCGGGCCAACACGCCTGAGATCGATGCCGGATGCGATCGTAACCGCGATGAGTTCGAGCAGCATCGGCTCGTCCATCGAAGAGATGTAGCACCAAAGCTCTTCTGGATTGACCGGCAGACGCGAACGCCACACCGAGCCAATCTCGGCAAATTCACCGGCCGCTTTACTCTCCGTGCGCGTAGTGGAGCGCTCCACGTCAACGTGATCGACAGAGATCGCAAGGCATGATGCGGATGCATCGCCCATGAAGCTTGCCGCCAGGCTGAACGCCACGAGGCGAAGTGCGAGTTCAGGGCGATCGACGATAGCGACCCTAAGGCCGAGCGTCTTGTGGGCGAGCAATTCGTCCAGCAGCTTGGCAGGAACGGCCGGCTTCGGCGCTGTTGCGACCTCGGTGTTCTCGTCGTCCGCGTCAGTGGCGCCGTGGGCTGACGTCGTCCGCTTTCGGCGCAGCGCCCTCAGCGTCTTCACGTCTTCAACGCGCACCAGGCCACGCTCGACCTTGATGTCTCCGGAGTGGCTCAACGTCACGATCGCGCCGGCGAGGGCGACTTCGTCGTCCTCCCATTGCGCGGGCGCCAGCGCATCGATCGCCGCTTCGATTTTTTCGATCTCGGCCTCGTCTTCGGTCTCGTCCAGCTTGGCGTAAAGTCGTTCTTGCTCAGCTGCTTCTTCATCCGTGAGCTCACGCCGCCGTTCACGCACGCGTTCCGGGAATTGGCTCCAGGCCACGCCATCGATCGAAATTTCGACAAAGGCCCAGCCTTCGCCCTGAACTTCAGCGACGATCGGTTCGAGCTTGGCCTCAGCCAGCCGAACCAAAAGCGCGCGGTCGGCAAGAAAGCGCGTCTCGTCTTCGTCCGCGAAGAGATCGGACGCGACCGCGCCGCCGGCTTGGACATAGGCGTCGATGCCGACAAAGCGCGCGAGCTTGTCGGTCTCGGCGACGTGCGCCTGGGTTACGCGCGCCTTGAGTTGCTCGGGCGTTCGTTGCCATTCGGGCGTGTCGAAGAAGGCTTTGTCCTGCAGCGCATGATCATCAGCGAGGGCGAGAGCGCCCAGTTGGTCGAGGTCGATCTCGTCTTTCTTCAGCGCCTCGATCAGCCGCGGCGACACGCGCGCGAGGCGCAGCCTGCGCGCCACGTGCGTGCCGTTGACGCCGAACCTGCCGGCGATGGCTTCGGGACCATGTCCAGCTTCAGCAAGTTGGGCAAATGCCTCGATCTCATCGGCCGGATGCATCGTTTCGCGCTGGACGTTCTCGGCCAGCGACACTTCCGTCGCATCGCCGAGCGGCACGACCCGACAAGGGATCGGCTCGTTTCCGGGAAGGGTCTTCGCCTTGGCGAGTTTTCGAAGCGCCTTTAGGCGCCGGCCGCCGGCTTCCACTGAATAGCGGCCTTTGTCGGCTTCGGAGACGACCAGGTTCTGCAAGAGGCCATGCGCCGCGATCGACGCGGCGAGTTCATCAATGCTGATCGCAGGCTTGGTCTTCCGAACATTGCGCTGTCCGGGAACGAGCTTAGATAAAGCGATCATGGTGATATCAGTCATTGCATTTCTCCATCGCCCGCACGCGAGGAGCCGCGCCGGGCGATGCCCGCCCTGCACGCCGACATGCGCGGTCAAGGGCGAAGAGCGCAGCGTCCCTTGACCGCACGGAGCAGGGCGGCGTGCGACAAGAAGTGGCCCGGCGCGGGGCGCGATGGCGTCATCGCCGACCCCAAACGCCTTCGATTAGGTCCGAGGCAACCGGTCCCCAATAGCGGCCGTCAAAGCTGTCCGCCGTGTCTCCGATCAGGAAAACTTGATCATTGAGACGCCGGCATCCTGACCAAGTCGGCAATGTGCGTCCGACGTTGTCGACTGTTCGACGCTGAAGTGTAAGCTCGCGATTGATGGTTACTAGGGGACCAAACGCACAGACGACATCGCCATCCACTGCGGCGACGCGTTTGAGAAACCGATCGTTTGCGTCGGTAAAGCGCCGCGCTGTGGCATAGTTCAGCGCGACATCCCGCGCTCGTACAGTAACAATTGAATAGCGCACGATTGGCGAGTGCATGCGCACGTAGATGCCTTGAGGCATCGATGGGCTCGCATTGTAGATGACGAGGTCGGAAACCGTCGATACGGCAACAAAGCCGATCCCGAGACAGAGAGCAAAGGTGAGAAAGGCGCCTAAAGCGAGAGTCCGCGTTGGCGGCACTAACCTGATGCGTCGCATTTAACAGTTTTGACGCGCAGGGACACGGGGCGCCAAACCCATTCCACTTGGCCACGAGCGCGGTCACCTGAAGCGAGTAGACAGGGTGCGATGAGGTTCAGGCAAAGAGGGGGGACTCGCCGCCCGGGATGGTGCCGCGCCCCACGTCGCGCGCTGCGAGAATGCGCGAAGTGCAATGCTAATAAACTTGCAATTCACTTGAAAAAGGGCGCGCTTAGGGTTCAACCTGAGCGCGCAGAAGCGGAGTAGGTGTATCGATGGGCCGGCGTGAGGCCACGTTGGACTTTGTGCAAAAGTGCCGGGCGGCTGCTTCGGCCGAGGATATTGCGCGTTTTCTTTTTGCGGAGATGGAGGCTTGCGGGATCAGATATGTTGCCTGCGCCTCGCATGTCGATCCGCTGAAGCCTCCGACAGGCGCCGTCGCCATCGTCAACTATCCGCACCCTTGGTTGGTCTGGTTTTCGGATAAGAAATACGCCAACCGCGATCCAATCTTCTTCGGCGCGCATAACGCACTCCTGCCGTTCTGGTGGGAAGAGTTCGTGGTCCAATACGATCTGGCGCGTGACCAGCGCCGGATTTTGAACGAAGCCGCTGAATGCGGCTTGAGGAAGGGATTGACTATTCCCATTCATTCGCCCGGCGCGTTGCCTGCGTCATGCTCGCTCGTGCCTGGTCCCGACGGCATCGATCCTTTGATCGTGGCCGACCTACAATTGATGGCGTTCCACGCCCACGAGGAAGCGCGACTGCGTGCGACGGGCGAGACGCGAAGGCCGGTCGTGTTGACTAAGCGCCAGAAGGAGTGCTTGGCGCTTGCGGCCCGCGGCAAGAGCGATCCGTTGATCGCAGACATTCTTGGCATCAAGACCGCAACGGCCAAACATACGATTGAGCATGCGCGGGCGCGCTACGGGGTCAGCTCCCGCATCCAAGCGATCATGTTCGCTTATCTCGACGGCACGCTGACCTTGTCCGATTTGGCGGACTGACTTCTCCACAACTCCTTCCGGTGCGAAGCGCGTCAATGGGCCGATCGGCCCATAGCAGAGCGCACGCGTCTGCACGCAATCTCACTGAGTTCGGTGCGGAGGACACGAGGCTCATGATCCAGATCATCACGCGCGACAATCGCCGTCTCTTTCATCACGCGCTGATGGAGATGCATCGCCAGCGCAAGCAGGTCTTCATCGACCGCATGCATTGGCGGCTGAGTGAAAGCATGGGCCTTGAGATCGACGAGTTCGATAGCGAGGAGGCAATGTATCTGATTGATGTGGATGCAAACGGCGACGTGCAGCAATCGGCGCGGTTACTGCCCACGCTCTCGCCACATCTCATGAGCGAAGTGTTCGCCAAGCTTTGCGACGATGGACCGCCGAGGTCGGCGCGCGTTTGGGAAGCATCCCGATTCTGCCCCGCGCCCACGATTGCGAAGGGTGCGCCGCGTCGCGAACTGTTGGCGCGGATGATCGCAGGCATACTGGAGACTTCGATTCTGTTCGGAATTGAGAAAGTGAGCTTCGTCGCTGGTGCAGCGCTGGCGCCGCTTGCAGATCAAGCGGGCTGGAACGTGCGCGCATTGGGCCCAAAGCAGAAAATGGGGCGAGAGCGTCTCGTCGCCATGCTGGCCGACGTCACCAGCGATGGCCTTGGCGCCGTACGCCAACGGGCGCGGCTAACCGGTCCTGTCACGCGTTTCGCTGATGCCGGACTGGCGCGCGCCGCCTGAGCGCGCTCGAAACAAATCAACACGTGAAGGAGGCCGTCATGCAAGCCGCCACCCAGAGCTCCATTCAACCGGCCCACCATTCAGAGGCTCGTTTTACGCGGGCGTTTGAGGATTTGATGCGCGACGGCTATGTCGTCTTGCCAGAAGCGATCAGTCGTCTGAAATCGCAATCGATCGCGGCTGAAATCGCGCCGCATTTGGCCGCTACGCCAAATTGCGTAGGCGATTTCTACGGATGGAAAACAACGCGTGTCGGAGGTCTCCTCGACAAGGCGCCTTCAACACAAGAGCTTGTTCTCCATCCAGGCGTGCTCTCGATCACGCGCGCGGCGCTGCAGCCATCGTGCGATTGCATTCAGCTCAATCTGACGCAGGCCATTCGCGTGCATCCGCAAGAGCGAGCCCAGGCGCCTCACCGCGATGAAGAGATGTGGCCCTACGAACCGAAGCTTCGCCCCTGGCTCATCAATGTGATGTGGCCATTGACTGCTTTCACCGAAGAGAATGGCGCCACGCGCCTGTGGCCAGGCAGTCACACGGATGCGCTGGATCGCAGCATTGATCCAGATCGGTCGATCGCCGCGGAGATGCAGCCCGGTGATGCGCTGGTCTTCCTCGGCGCGCTGACGCACGGCGCCGGCGCGAACCGGTCAAACGCGCCGCGCGACGGGATCATTGTCTCCTATTGTTTGGGTTGGTTGAAGCAGTACGAAAACCAATTCTTGGCTTATCCGCCTGCGGTTGCGCGATCATTCCCAGAATCGCTGCGGCGGCTCATCGGCTATCAGATGCATCGCCCCAACCTGGGAGGCTGGGAGGGGCGCGATCCAATTTGTGCGCTTGAGGACGTGCAGTGCCTGCCTGGACCGCACATTGACGCGCTGACGCCGGATATCGCTCGTCAACTAAAGGCTCATTATGGCGAGGACGCCTGAGACGCCAACATCTGAGCGGGCTTACCAGGAGATCAAGGCAAGGCTGATGGCCGGGCGCTTTCGGCTGCGTCAGCGTCTTGACGCAAGCGCGATTGCAACGGACCTAGCCGTCTCCACAACGCCCGTGCGCGAGGCATTGCTGCGCCTTACGGTGGAGCGCCTTGTGTCCTTTCGGCCTTCGCACGGCTTTAGCGTGGCGATGTGGAGCGAAAGCGGATTGCGCGATCTCTACCGATGGCGTGGTGAGCTCGCAGAGCTTGCACTCAACAGCGTAAGCTCATTGACCCCGCTCTCCACCGTCGGTGCCCAGGCCTATCCGGACCGTATAGTTGCGCTGTTGACCGCGCTGCAGAGCGAGACCCACGGCGAACTCGTGGCGTCAGCTCGAAACGCCGACGACAGATTACACATCGCCCGCGTGGCGGAGCGCGAACTATGGGCTGATGTTGAGGAAGAGCTCGCGTTCTTCACTGAAGCGATAGAGAGCGGCGACGTCAGCCGCTTGCTGCTCTCGCTTCGGCTTTACCATGACAAACGAATAGCGGCCGCGAAGGCGATCCGTGACTGCGCGGCATTGTTAGGCCTCCCGTCAAACGGCGCCTGACGCGCTGCTAAAACCCCGCAAAATATTCACGTTTATAAGCTCTCTTATCGACGTCAGTAGACGCAGCATCGCTCCTGGGCCGAGCCTCGGTCCTTTAAAGGAGCTTTGACAATGCGCGACGAAAACACCTTCGACCAAGATCCGATCGAACTGGGCGCCGTCTCCGAGCAAACCCACGGTGGCGTGGACACCGAAATCGAAGACCGTGAGCCGCTTTTCTAAGCGGCACGAGGGGGCGCGCGGGACCTGTTCCCGCGCGCTGGCTCTATCAGATGAAAAGCAGACGGAGTGAAACATGTCGGAGCATGATGTAATCGAACTGGGCCCGGTGTCGGCCGAGACCCAAGGCGGGGTAGATCATCTCATGGAGGACCGCGACCCGCTGATGTGAACCGATGAGCGGGTCCACACCACAATTGCGCGCTGATGTGTTTATGGCGTTCGCCGACGAGACGATCGTTTTCCTCGATCTCAAGGCCGATCGCTACTGCGCCTTAAGCCGCGCAATGTCCTTGCGCCTTGCCGATGAGTTGAGGCGCCGCGCGCCGCTGTCAGGGGATGTCGTGCAAAGCCTGCGTGCGGCGCGTGTGCTCGCGGATGGCGCGGGGTGTCCGCTTGCGTTAGCGGAAGCCTCAACCCCATCACGCGAGGTCTCCGCTAGTCGTCCTCAGATTTTCACCATAGCGCGCGCAGCGTTGTGCCGCGGGCGTGCGTCGAAGCTGCTCCGCGAAAGCCATATCAGTTCAATTGTCTCTGAGCGGCGGGCGCGACAAAAAAATAACGAGCAATCTGAGGAAACGATCGTCCGCATGGCGGCCGCCTTTTCTGCGAGCCGCCCGTTGGGGACGGCGCGTAATGCGTGCCTTCGCGAGACGCTTGCGCTGCTTCTATTTCTGGGGCCGCGCGGAGCAGCGGTCGACTGGGTCTTTGGGGTGAAGGGGGCGCCGTTCGCCGCTCATTGCTGGGCGCAGCTAGGCGAGCAGGTGCTGAATGACAGCGCCGATCACGCACGCGGTTATACGCCAATCATGGTCGTCTAGGCATGAACCGTTTCATAGCGCTGGTTTGGAGCTATCAGTCCGAAGTCGCGTCTAAGGACGCCGCTGATGTCATTGCCGCTATGGCGACCGCTCATTCCGCCTGGGTGCATCGTGTCGATGCGCCTGGACTCTTTGTGCTGGAGGCGCCGCATCGATCCAACGCCGAGGAGGGCTTGCACGTTGGCGCTCACGTGAGCTTTGTGGGGACTGTGTTCGCGGGCCGATCTCGCGCTCAGTCCGCGCAATTGCGCGACGCAGATTTCATCGAGAGTCGGGGGGGCATCGCTTTTACCCGTGTTTGGGGCCGTTACGTCTGCTTTATTCGCGACGTCCCCAATGCATGTGTGTTCATTGTTCGCGACCCGTCTGGTGCGCTGCCATGCTTCGTTGCGAGACGCGGCAACGCCTTCATCTTTTTATCCCACAGTGAAGATATTGATGCGCTTGGACTGGGACCGACTGCGATCGACTGGAGCTATGTAGCTCTGAAATTGGCGAACAATCGTCACACCACGACCAAGACGGGCCTGGAGGGCGTATCAGAATTGAAGCCTGGCGCGGTGGCTCGCGTAGGCCAATCACGGCTGTCCATTGAGCAGGTCTGGCGCCCTGAAGCGCTTGCGAGAGCCCCAGCCGAGCAGCAAGCGGCGAAGTCTGCGCTTCGGGACGCTGTGGAGATGGCCTGTGGCGCCTGGGCCGATTCCTTTCCCCGGTTCGGTCTTCGGCTTTCAGGTGGGCTGGATTCCAGCATCGTGCTTGCGTGCATGCCTGACCCAGCGCGGGTACGCGCTATAAATTTCGCGACCTCCAATCTTGAAGGAGATGAGCGCGCTTACGCGCGCGCGGCGGCGGAGTTCGCGGGCGCATCCCTTTGCGAGGCCCAGCGTGATCCTTCGCGCGTGAATCTTGAAGCCGCCGTCCAGCTGAAGCCAGCGCTCAATCCGCCTTTATGGTTGGCTGATGGTGAGACCGATGAGATCGAAGCGGCCTTCGCCGCTCACCACGGTGTTACGGCGTTCTTTTCAGGCCGAGGTGGCGACAACGTTTTTTTCCGTACATTGCGAAATGACGTGCTAGCCGATCGCTTGATTGCCCGCGGACCGGGCCTCGGGTTTTGGCGCCGCTGCTGGTCGCACGCCGCAGAGACTGGCGCGCCATTTTGGGGAAGCGCCTTTAGCGCTTGGCGTCAGGCGCTTAGCCGCGATGTAGGAGCGCCCAGCACTCATCCGACGTACCTCACTTCCAAGGCTATTGGCCTTTTGCCGGCGGCCGAGGAAGCGCCCGAAGGTCTGCTCCCAGGCAAACGTCTGCATCTCGCGCTGATAGAAGATCGCCTCAACTATTTCGATTGGCGTTCGCACGCAGATTATATCTATCCGCTTGTCGCCCAACCGGTTCTCGAAGCGTGTCTCGGCCTTCCGACCTTTGTGCTGTCACCCGGCGGGAAAGACCGCGGCCTCGTGCGAGACGCCTTTGGTGGGCGCATCGCCCCACAAGTATTGCAGCGCCGCTCTAAAGGGCAGACCAGCGCCTACCTCGCTCAGATTCTGCTGCTGCAGCTTCCGTTCCTGCGCGCATACCTTCTAGAAGGTGCGCTCGCTGGGCACGGCCTTGTTTCACACGACGTGTTGTCTGCCATATTGAGCGAAGCCAGCATATTGCGGGCGTCAAAAAATTTGCCTCGCATCGTCGGCTTATTGAGTGTGGAGGCCTGGCTGCGCAATCTCCCGCGGGGCGTCGCTCTCGGCTAGGAGTGCACGCCAGGCACGCCAGCGCGCGTACTCATCGCCGAACGCCGCGTCCTCGCTCTCGCGCTGCAGCAGCCAGAACTCGAACCATCTGAGGCTCCTTTGGTAGATGGCGAGCCGGTGGCGAGGCCGCCATTTTACGTGATACTCGTCGGGAAACACAAAAAGGTCGAAGGGTTTGCCGAGGTCGGAGAACGTGCGTTGCGCCTGCAACATGAAGAGCGCTTCGCGATCGGCGACTTGGGCCAGGATGGGCGCGGCTACGCGGGCGGCGTTTCGAGACAGCGATACATCGTCCCAGAACTGAATATCGTCAGACCCGCGCCCATGAACGCGCATCGCCTCACGCTGGCGGTCTGAGGTCAAGTAATACGACATCGGGTCATGCACGCCGCTGCTGATGGCCGCGGCGGCAATGCAGGCGCAATGGATAAGACCAAAGACAGCGGTCTCGGCGCCGTCGCTCAAACCTGTCACGCCCACGCGCGCGCGATCGGCAATTCCCATCTCGACCATACGATCAATGCCGGAAGTCAGCGTCGCCAACGTTCGGCGGCGTTCGGCAAGTCCTTCCCATTCTCGCCGATCGATCTCGTCTGCATCCCGAACAACAGCGCGCAACGCGATTGGGTCAGGCCGCTCCAGCGCCAGCACGGCAAAGCCGGCGCGCACGAAAGCTTGAATGGGGTATTCGTCCCCGACGCCGCCGCGCAGAAGGCCGGTCGCGCGATACTGCACAATGATGAGCGGGTGAGGACCTCGTGCATCGGGCGGCGTGAGATAATAGCCGAACAATTCATCCCCCCCGGGGCTGCGCCATTCAAGCTTTCGCGCCGGCGCGAAGGCGACCTCTGGCAGAGCCGGATTGGCGTCGACAAGCGTACGCACTGCGCCGCTGGCGTAGTCGACGGATACGATCCGTCGCGGGCGCGTCGGGCCCTCGTGAAGGCAAATCGCATCCGTGCGCCTTGGCGCGCACACGCGAATGACGTCATCTGTCACGAGCAGCGAACGGATGGTGTTCGTGTCGATATCCCAAAGGTACAGGCCGTGGCGGCTGAGGCCCCAACCTTCGCGCCGAACAAAGAGGACGCTCGTCTCGTCACGCGCGGCCAGTTCCACAATGTAGCCTTCGCATTCCGGCGCGCCGCACCGCACATCACGACTTTCATGCGAGGCAAAAAGCGTGAGCGGTGGTGCGCTTCCTGCCGCATCTGGGGAAGATGGTTCAGTCCACGCGGCCCCGTCGAGTCCAAGCCTGATGAAGTCGCGCACATCGCGCCCTGACAAGAAAGAAGGCCGGGTTACGGGCGCTGATGCGAATAATGTGGCGCTTCGCCCCGCGCCCATTGTCGTTGAAATGGGACTGCGTCTGTAAGTTAGGAAGCGTTCGATCTCTTGCGCGTTTGCGGTGCGTTCGCGTCCCGCAGGCACATCGATATAACGCACCTCGCGGTTCGTCTCGAAACCACGGAGCGGAAAGAGAGCGTGAAACACATCGAACCGGTCATCAAAGCGATACCCGAGGTCGCCTTCATCAGAGCGCGCGGCCGCTCGCTCTGCGTCTGACGGTGTGCTGGTGAAGAGGATGCCCCTGCCATCGCCGCTCCACACCAAGTCTTCAACGTCACCGCTCGTCATAAAAAGTCGACAGCGCATCCGCCGCAATTCGCAGGTCTGCAATGCGGTGCGCCCATCGCGGCGCACCAGCATGGCGACGGCGCGTCCGTCAAAAGTCCAACGCGGCCGCAGCGTCATCCACATGCCGGTTCGCCGTCCAAGCCCGGCGAGAACTGGCATCGCGATGGCGCCCCCATCGCCGAGTTCGCGAATGTCGCCAGTAGCGAAGTCGACCAAGCACCACACGGAGTTGTAGTCGTCGCGTTCTACATCGGCTCGCTGAACCTGATAGACCGCGCGAGTTGCGTCAGGGGACAGACTCAAACCTGAAATGTCGCGCAGGGAGATAAGCTCAGCAACGCCGACGCTCGTCGCCGGCTCTATTTGTGGCGGCGTGCACGATAGCGCCGCGGCGATCGCCCATGTCAGCATGGCTAGAAGCGCGTCCGCAGCTCAACGGCGACGAAACGGCCAAGCGGATCGGCGTTGCTCGGATCGTACCCGACGCCCGCTGCGTTGTTGACGAACGGCGGATCCTCGTCGAACGCGTTGACAACCGAGAGCGACAGTGCAGGACCGCGGCCGCTTTCGGGCGGGCCAAACCGCCATCCCATGTGCAAGTCAATCGTGGTCCACGCATCGACCGCGCGGGAGGGCGCACTCAGATTGTCGGTAAATTCGTCGGTGTAATTGACGAAGGCCGAGGCGTTGAATCGGCCGATGTCATAGGTCGCGCCGAGGCGGGCCTTGAGGTCCACCGGGTTGCCAACCGTGTCCACGACATTGACCGCGTTTGCAAAGGGGGAAGCTGCGCGCAGAAAATCCATCAGGTAGGTGGCGTCCGCTCGTAGCGTAAGTTCGCCAGGTCCGACGTCTGTTGTATACGACATCGCCAGATCCATGCCGCGCACGTCCGTACGCGCAAGATTGGTGGAACGCGCATCGACGATGACGGTGATATCGCTCGCGCTGAAGCCGCCGCTAGTGCCGAGCGCCTGCGCTTCGGCAAGAAGCGTCGCGATCTCGGATGGATCGGGGCTGCGATCGATCAGTGACGCAAACTCGGACGCGGGATTGAGCGCCCCTGCGATATTGGTGATGCTGGCGATGCGATCGGAGAACCGGACGTCGAAGTAATTGAGGTCGGCGCGAAAGCCAGAGGCGGGCGGCGCGTAGGTTACGCCCGCCGACCAGCTTTCAGCGCGTTGCTCTTGCAGGTCGGGATTAGCGCCAAGTACCAAGATGATGTTGCTGCGTCCGCTGGGGGCGCCTGCATCCGTGATGTTGAGACCGCGCACTTGCCGGCGCGCCAGCGTGCCATCTGGATCTAAATCGGAGAGATTGGGGGCGCGGAAAGACTGGCCATAAGAGGCGCGCAAGCTCAGCGCATCTGAAAGGTCCCACCGAAGGCCAACCTTCGGATTGAAAGTCTCGCCGAAGTCGCTGTAGCGCTCGTATCGTCCAGCGAGCGAAAGATCGACGCGCTCACCGATCGGCGGAGGCAATCCTGGACCAAACAGGGGGATTAACACTTCAGCGAACGCGGCCTCGACGTTGCGGTCGTTCTCGCTCGATGTCGACGGCGTCGGCGCGGCCGTTGTGGTGAAGCTTACTTCGCTGATCTCGAAAAATTCGTGGCGATAGTCGCCCCCCAACGCCAAGCGAACATCGCCGGCCGGTAAAGAGAAGAGCGGTCCGTCGGCTTTGAGGGACACGCTCCAGGTTTCCGACAAAAGGTCGCTGTGGCCAAAGCCACGGATCGACGCGATGGTTGCCGGATTGGTGAAGGCGCCGTCGCCGAAGGGGTTAAAGGCGATGTTGGGATCGTTGCTGTCGAGCGCGGCGGTGAGCGCCGGCATGTTGATTAAGTTGCGTCTGGTGTGATCGCTGGCGATGCGCCCATAGGCCAATTGCGGTTCAAGCCGCCAAGCCTCGCTCAGGTCCCAGCGCAGTCCGGCGGCCAAGTCGAGCGTTGTTGTTTCACCATCTTCCAGACGGGGGCCGAGGTCGCGATAGAAGTCGTAGTCGGCCTGGACAGTGCGGCCAGGAAAGAGATTGTTGCGCGCTCTGAACGCGTTGCTAGCGGGGATGGTGATGCGCTGTGTGGTGTGTGCGTTCGCTGATAGAAAACTGCGCGACGCATAGCGGCCATCGGCGAAGATCAGCATGTTTGGCGAAAGGTCGAGTTCGGCGCTCAACACGAGTGCGTGCTGCTGAATTTTCGGAAGGGCGTCGAGGCCTTCATTTGCGTTGGCTGTATTGACCAGACCGGCGATCAGGTCGGTCTGGCGGATGTTTCTCCCGTCTTGCCCGAACGGCACACCAAAGTTGCCGAGCCCGCTCACGATCAATGTCGTTGGATTGCCGCGCAGCGAGTCAAAATTGGCGCCTCCCAGCGCGCGAAGGTCGCTGTCCGCTAGGTAGTCCCGGTCTTCGGTTTGAAGCGCGGTCCGATCGAAAAATTCGTAAGCGCCAAAAAGGCGCAAGGGACCAAAATGTCGGCCCGCTGCCGTGCTAATGCGCATCTCTTCCAGGTCGCCGTCAGTGACTGCCCCCAACCGGGCGCCCAATTCGAAACCTTCGAAATCGCGCCGCAAAATGAAATTGACAACGCCGCCGACGGCGTCGCTGCCGTAGATGGCCGACGCGGCGTCGGGCAATACTTCAATGCGTTCTATGGCGCTCGCGGGAATGCTCGATATGTCGGTGAAGTTGCCGCGCAGGCCCATGACCGGAAGACGCCGACCATTGACCAGGGTCAGTGTCGCGTCCGCGCCTAGTCCGCGCAGATTGAGTCCAGAACCGCCGCCGATATTGCCGTTCTGGAAAGAGATGTGCTGAGCGAATCCACCGTTGAACACCTGCGGCAAAGTCCGCATCAGCTCTTCAGTGGTGGACAGGCCGCTTTGCTCAATCTCGGCCCGGTCGATCGTGACCACATTAGATCCGACAGGGGCCGCACCGCGGATACGCGTCCCGGTGACTACGATCTCCTCGTCCGCCTCGGCGTTGCTGTTCGCTTCGGCGCGAACGCGCGTCTCAGCGTTCGCGCTGTCGAGCTGGGGGCTCTGATCTTGCTCCAGCGCAAGCGTATTTACAGGTGTAATTTCCCCTCGCAAATTCGACCCGGAAAGCAATCGCGACAGCGCTTCTTCACGCGTGAAGCGGCCACGTACGGCGGGCGCGAATTGGCCCGCAAAGCGATCTGTTGGGACAAGCGTGCTTAGCCCGGATTGTTGCGCATATAACGCCAACGCGCTGGAGAGCGGCTGAGCGGGGATGTCGTATTCAATCCGAGTTTCCTCGAAGACCGAAGCGCCGTTGGTCTGAGCGCGTGCATCATGCGCCAACGCCAATGGCGATACGCCCAACAACAGCCCAGCAACCCAGTGTGAAACGCGCTCCGCGCGCTTGACGGTCTTGGTCAAGCTCACCTCCTCTTGGACCGCATGCTCGGTCTTCGAGAAGGGGAGACGAATGGCCTTGGCAAAAACGACAACGACCTGGAGTTTTTCTCGCGCTCAGTCGCTGCGCAGCACTATGACGCCATCGGCCCGGCGATCGGCGCTGACCCCGACATTGTTTTCCAACAATCCGAGAAACGCCTCAACATCGTCCCCCGCCACGTATCCTGCGAGACGCACTTGCGCGGTCGCGGTGTCCGCGAACGCGAAGCGAACGCCCGAAAAGCGCGTCACCTCAGCCGCTGCTTCGCGCAAGGATTGGCCGTCCAGCGCCACCATACGCTCGCGCCACACCAGCCGGCGATCCAAGGCGTCCCGCTCCAGAACGGAAACGGTGGGGGCGCCCGCGCCAAGCTCAATCTCCTGATCGGCCGAAGCCGCCACGCTGTTGTCAGGTGAGAACAGCATCTCACGCCGTGCTTCGACGCGTCCGCTCAGCACCGTGGCAATGGCCGCATCCGGCCCCAGCCGCACGACGAACGAGGTGCCGAGCACGCGGATCTCCCCGAACTTGGTTATCACGACGAAGGGCCGAGAGGCGTCGTGCGCAACATTAAAAAGCGCCACGCCTTCTTCGAACCGCACGCGGCGGTCATCGCCCTCAAGACTGGCCCGCAACCGCGCGCCAGGCGCCATTTCGATCGTGGTGCCGTCGCTTAACTGGACGAGACGCTCTTCTTCCGGCGCGGTGGCATAGACGGCACCTGCCTCGTCCCGCAGCGGGCTGATCGGGGAGATAACCAATAAGCCGAGCGCTGCCGCCGCCGAGAGCGCGGCGATCGCGATCGGCCGAACTGCAAGACGTATTTTGCGGTGGGAAGCGCGGCTTCTACGATGGGAAGCGTGGCCCCCGCGAGATTCTGTCGACAGGACCGCATCGATTTTGTCGGCAGTGGCCGAGACCGCTTCGTAGGCGCGCTTATGGGCGGGATCGGCGGCGAGCCAAGCTTGGAAGGCGGCGATGTCGCTTGTCTTTAGCTCCGGCTCATCCAAGAGAACGAGCCAGTGCGCGGCCTCAAGCTCGGCCTGGGAGGGCTCACGGTGCGCCACGACGCTAAGCTCTAGCCGTTCGCGGCGTCATTGTCGCTGGTCAGGCGCGCGTGACAGAAAGCGATCGCTTTCAAGACCAGGCGTTGCACTTGGCGCTCGCTGATGCCAAGGCGCCGCGCGACCTCTGCCGGAGGCAGCCGCTCCACCCGCCGCAGCAGCAGCGCCTCTCGCTGCAGGGTCGGTAAGGCTGCGAGCGCATCCTTCAACGCCGCGACGGTGTCGTCGGCGATTCGCGCGTCTTCGGGACTGGGCGCATGCACCGTCGTTGGGGCGCTGTCGATGTGTGCGACCGAGCGGAAGGGCGCAGCCTTGTTTCGCCGAAGCGCATCCACGGCGAGGTTTCGTGCAGTTTTGAACAAGAACGCGCGAGGGGCGATGACGTCGTCCGCTTTTGCGGCGCATAAGCGTAGGAAGCTGTCTTGAGCGACGTCATCGGGAGCGATGCTCGGACCAAAACGCGTTAAGAAACGCCGCAGGCTCGGAGCCTCGCTTCGGAAGAGCCTCGCCAGATCTGACCGTCCGCTCATGCGCAAGACGCTTCAAGAACGCCCTGTAACCCATCGAAAGAGCAACAAAGCACGCCAGTTGAGGAAACCGCGAGGGCTGTGGATGATACCAGTAGCGCAACTGTGAACGGGCCTTCCTCCATCATTGTCCGAAGCGCTTCGAAATCGGCCAGACTGGGCTCCGAGACGCATCGAGCTACGCAGGCCTGGCCGGTCCGGGACAGGAACGCCACATCACATGCTATCTTCGATCGAACGTGAGCTAGTGGCGTAGCGCCAGCAGCGACAAGAATCTGATCGACTCTCCCCAATGTAGTTCGCTGATCGAAATGAGTGTTCATTCAAAGCGCCGTCACTCGAATAAGGACTATAATCCCTGGTGACTATAAGCCCTATGGCGTTTCTTCTGGTCAATGGACTGGCAGCGCATCGTGGGTGCGAACATTCTGCGGCTGCGCAACGCCATCGGTGCAACGCAGGAGGACATAGCGGACGCCGCTCAGCTCGACGTTGGATATCTCGGTAAAATAGAGCGAGGCCAGCGCAACCCGTCCCTGAAGAAGCTCGTAAGAATTGCCGATGCGTTGGGCGTACTTCCAGGTAAACTTTTCTCCGTGCGCAAGTAGAGTATGGACTATAGTCCCTGGTGACTATATGCGAGATCGCGTTTCTTCTGTCCGATGGACTGGAAGGCGCTTGTTGGCGCGAATATTCGCAAGCTTCGGGTTCGAAAGAAGCTGAGCCAAGAGCAACTTGCCCACGACTCCGAGATCGACCTGACCTATCTGGGCGGGATCGAGCGCGGGAAGCGGAATCCAAGCCTCATGGTCTTGGTCCGCATTGCTGACCGTCTAGGCGTTCATCCGTCTAAATTGCTGGCCGACTAAGACGCAGCCTTCGCTAACCGCCTCAGGGATCGCCGCCCGAAGGGCTGAGACGGCGGGGCCGGCTCGGCGCCATCAGGCGCAAGAGCCCGGCGCGCCGAAGGTGCGCGAGGCCCAATCACTTCGGCAATCGGTGGTCCTCGACGTAGTCGAGCGGTCTTCCTCAGCTGGACGGGGCTTACGGCGTGCGGGTGTGTCGTCTCGCCGCATTGTGGGGGAGGGGGCGCGCCGCTCCCCGTGCGTACTAACAGGCGACGGCCTTTGACCAATTGGTGATCAGGGTCGAGTATGATGGGGCAATGCGCCAGTTCGGGCTATCGATGTTAATGGTTATCGCGCTCGCCGCCAGCGGTGTCGCGAACGCCATGAGCTATGTCGATTGCCCAATGCTTGCGGTGGCGGCCGGACAGGTGAGCGCTTCGTCGCACGATTGCTGCCCGGAAGGCGCCCCTGCCACGCCGAGTGATGAGGCGCCGGCCAAAATGACCGGCTGTTTGGTTGGTCAAGCGTGCCGTTCTGCGCCGGCGATCACGCCAAGCTTGGCGCCTCTTCGGGTTGCCGCGCCCGCATTGCAGACCAAGGTTGCTTTGATCACCGATCCTGCACTGGCGTCGCGCGCGCCCGACGCCTTCTGGCGCCCTCCACGAACTAGCTGACATCGGAATTTTGAGCGCTATCGCGCGCGTCTTCGCGCGTGCTTTTGCGCCTTGGCTTGTCCGCTTTTTCCGGAGTTACTCATGCGTGTTGCATGGCTTGCATGCTGCGCACTCGGCTGGGCGCCGATCGCACATGCGC
>CXWL01115657.1_pt1 | contig 29840 bp, 46 predicted proteins | sample 590931 | NCBI WGS metagenome assembly CXWL01 (sample SAMEA3498368, study PRJEB10139) | groundwater metagenome | biome: water well; material: biofilm material | place: Germany | collected 2015-04-27 | reverse complement strand
GCCTAAGGCTGGCCATCAGTCATCCCCGGTTGCGCCACCAGCCTGGCGACTGCGGCCCCGGCCGCCGTCAGCACCGCCAGCATTGCCATGGTGCGCGGCGGCACGAAGTCGGTGAAGAATGGTAGCGCCACCTCGGCGGCGGACAAGGCGGCGGACAGCAGCGCCAGGCGCATGCTCCAGGCCTTGGTCATGACCGTCTTCCAATCGTCGATCAGTTTCATTTTCCAGTCCTCCAGTATTGCGGCCAGTTCCAGCACATGGCGATCCAGATCATCATTTTGGTGAACTCCCAGTTTTGAAAGCGATCCAAGCGGTCCACAGCGCAACAAACAAAGCGATGATCGCGCCGATGGGTTTAGCCAGTTTTCCAATCCAGTTAAGGACCTTGAAAGCGCCTTGCATCGATTGGAAGAACTCAACGATGTCAGCGGTTGATGCCTCTACTCGTTGCGTGGCGTCCGTGTTGACTTTGAGATCATCTTTGATTTGCCGCATGGAGAGGTCGCCGTCCTCAAGCCGTCGCTCAATAGCGACAAATCGGCGCTGGTTGTCAGTGTGGTGCGCGTCGTCCACGCGCTCCTGTGGGGAATCGTTTGTGTCGTTCATGCTGCACCAGGTTAAGAAAGGTCGCCGTGATTGGTATTAGTGCCGAGATAAGCGGGCTCTTTCATACTCCGCCTCTGCTGCCAAGTGCGAGGTTTGGCTTACGTAGTCGTCAAAGGCGCTTTGAACGTCCGAGCGTCCGGATTGATTTCCAAGCTTCCAGAGTAAGTAGCCACATGCCGCCAGCAATAAAACCAAGCCAAATAAGAGAGCCCACAGCACAGTCTGATATATGTCCATAAAGTTTCATCCTTGTTTGCTTTGCCATGGCGGACCCTTATGAATTGCGGACAAAGAAAAGCCTGCGCGCGGCGGACTGGGTGTTGGTCTTCGGGTTAGCCATAGATCTCTAATTTACTGATGGCCCTGGCGACTGTTGAGGCTTGTCCAGTGGATGCATTAACCGTGGCCGCAGAGTCACCAGCGACGTAATTTCCAGTAACATATGCACTTCCCGGCTCTCCTTCAAACGTGCGCAGATTGGAGCTGCCCGAGAAATGCACGGATATAACCAATTTCCTGGTGCCATCAAAAGCCAACGTAACCTCGTCGGAGGTGGTGTTGACGCCAGCGGCCATAGACACACTGGCGCTGCCGCCGAACAAGACCGCGACCGGCGTTGTATCAAAGTCGTAGGCGTCACCGGAAGCGGCGGCAATCTGAACGTAGCACTTATCCACTACGATCCCGACGGTGCTTCCGCCCTTGAGGGTTATTTTTACTTTGCTACCAGATCCAGCTAGTGCCGTCGTGTTGATGACGTAGCGCATGGTGTAGGTATTCCAGCCAGTGTTATTTCCTACGACACTGGCCGTCCAGTCAAAGGCTGTGCGCCAAGCGGCAGCGGCGCCACCAACCCCCAGCAACGCCTGTTGTATCGCGCCCATCAGGTCAACCCCGATCCGCTGATGATCCATTCGGTGGTCGCCAGTTTCAGTGCTGTTGCAATGCCATTGGCCGCTAGTGTGCGGCTTCCGGTGGTTCCGGCTCCGGCGAGACGCATTGTGTCGGTGGTAATTGCGATCGTCATCACGCCAGCTGCATTCTGATTAACAAAGGTGATCGCCGTGCCCACTGGATAGGCCACGTTGGCATTACTGTCAATGGTTATGGTGCGCGCCGTGGTGTCGGCGCTCGGGTGAAGGATGTGCTTTCCGGCATCCGCGAGCACTGTTGTATAGGCTGCGCTTTGCGAGTTCTGCGGAATTCCAAGATAGCCATACAGCGTGTCGAAGTAGGTTTTCAGCGTGGCCTTGAGATTGGCCCAACTGAGCTTCTTCAGGATGTTGCTGGCGGCACTGTCCATCAAGCCCAGGTAGTCGGCATCTACCGGCGTGGTCTTGCTGGTGGCGCTGTTGATCAAGGCGCCTTCAGATACCAATGTGTCACCGGATGCCGTGATGTTCGCCTGCGCAATATTCCAGTTCGCGCCGACTGCGGCCTGCGTCCCGGCTGCCGTGCTGTCGGTCAGACAATAGACTGTATCCCCCGCCTCTACATCGATGCCGCTGGCCCCGCCAATCTTGCCGGCGACGCTGATCTTGTAAAGGTTGCCGGCGTCGGCAGCCGGGTAGTTGGGATTGGCCGAGCAATCGATCACGCCTTTGAACAGCATTACGTCGGTGGCTCCGCCTGTAATAGCTGAATCGACGTAGGTCTTGACCGCCTTCTGACTAGCCACCCGGGTGTCGCTGTTGGCGGTCAGTGTGCCATCGATATCCAGTGCAATGCCGCCTTTCAGCAGCTTGCCGGTGGCGCCGTCGAACTGCGAAAAATGGCCATCCGTCGCCGACGCGGGGCCGACCACATCACCAACGCCTGCGCCGGCCGTCATGGCCGCGATCACATTGGTGCCATCGCAGCGAAGGAAGGCCGACGCGCCAGCCGCGACCGCGATGCCGGTGCCGGCACTGGTTTTGAGTGTTACCGCAAAGCCAGTGCCGTTGCTGACCACGTACAGCTTTTTATTCGTCGGCACGATCACATCGCGGCCACCGGTCAGGGTGCCGGTGAGCTTGAGCATGCCGTATTTCCATTCCTGCGGCGTGGTGCTGGTTGACAGCGTGTAGTTGGCATCCGACATCGCGATGTCGATCTGCGAGAACGCGGCATCAATGTCGACAAACACCTCATTGGCCTGCGTCGCATGCTGCTCTGCGTTCGGGTCAATGAACTCGAACCCCATATTTGCACTGAATGTCATACGCTTCCTTCAAGTTTGTAGCCACGGCCCACCGTGGCGCTGATCTGATACACGCGCAGGCAGACCGGGTCACCCGGTGTTATGCCGTCTGCCGTCTGCTCTGCGGCGCTGTAGGCCACGGTGGTGGCGGCGATGCCGTTGATGGCGCGCAGCAGCGTGGTGTAGGTGGAGTTCCAGACCTCGACCACAAACAGCAGCTGTGCCTCGCCCAGGGCCACGTCAACGTAGTCGCGCCACTCGCCGCCAATGCGGGTGCGGCGCAGCCAGGTGGCAGTGAGGTTGTTGCTGGCGTCGCGCGTGCCGCGCAACCGCACGGGTGAATACGGCTTCAATGCCACCGCGTTGTTGGTGAAGGCCTGCGCCACGGCCGAGCCCAGCGCCGCTCGGAAGGTGACGCCCTTGTAAAGCCTCTCCAATCCAATCTGCGCCGTGCCGGGATTTGGCCGCTTCCACGACTGCGCATCGGCCAGCACAAATGTGTCACCCACTGCATGAAGGCTCTGCGCCCACTCGCTGCCGCGCCGGCCACGCAGCAGGCCGGTCAGTGTGTAGGTGTTGGTGGCAGTCAAAGTTGCAGTCGTGTACTGCAGCACCTCCCAACGCCCGTTGATGCCCAGCACGAATGTGCCGGCGCCGTTGAGCACCTGGGCGCGCGTGTAGCTGATCAGCGGGCCGCCCGACAGCAGCACCACACTGACGCTGCTCAGATGGTCAAACACATTGCCGCCATCGAAATCCGCCAGCAGCGTGGCGGCGCGGCCGATGGTAGCCGCCGATGTGGTTGACAGGACCGCGTCATAGGTAACGCCCGCGTCGGCGCTCTTGTGCAGTTGGGCACCGCTCCAGCTCATAACAATCCTCCCATGGCGACGTAATAACCGGCGTTGTCATCCTCGTCACGCAATAGTGGGATGTCGAGCAGCGCCAGCACAGTGGTGTCGGGTGTAAAAATGGTTTGCGGCAGGTAGCCAACGACGGATGCGCCAGTGCTGGCCTGGGTGTAGACGGCCTGGTCTTCCATCTTCCCATCCCACTCGATCACGCCATTGGGAAGCTCGCGCTTGGCCTCGATGCGTGCGGCATATGTCCCCTGATCGGTCGGCAGGTAGACCACATCGGAGGGCTCAAGATAAGCATACTTGCGCGTCGTGGTCCAGTGGTAGGAATGATTTAACCAGGCTTGATACAAAGACACCCGGGCGATCTGCTTGGCTTTGCTGCCGGTCATCACGATCGGCAATTGCAGGTTGATTTTCTGCTTTGTGTCTTTTGTGATCCTGCGGTCGTACTGGTTGCCGGTGAGGTGATCGGAATCCACATCCGGGTATTCCACGTCGCACTCGGCTGGCAGCTCCAACTCAAAAGCGCGCGTGATGGACAGGTGGTCCGGTGTGTCCTGGCCGCCCTCGTGTGCGGCGCGCTCGGCCAGTGGGATCGTGGCGGCAATCGAGCCGCCGCGCTTGACGAACTTGATCTTGTCGTCACTCTCGACCGCGTCGAAAAAATAGGCTTGTTGCAGTGGCTCGATAGCCGCGCGTGCCGTCATTTGATGCGCCACGATGTAGCCGTCAACCAGGTCGGTCAACTGCGTTGCATCGATGTCGGCGGCGGTCAGCTCGGCGCGCGCGCAGATGGCTGCCACGATGTCTCCCAAGATAACTTGCTCCGGCACCATCCTGCCGCTGATGTTGATTTTCCACAGCGTTCCGGGCGAGCCATTTTCACTGACGAAATAATATTCGCTGCTGCTGGCATCCACTGAATTACCGCGCTGATCACCCAGCAACACGCCACTGCCGGCCGTGCTTGAGATCAATGCGGCCGTGTCGGGATCGTAGGACTCCAACGCCGTTCCGTTGTCAATGTAGATCGTGTCATTGCTGCTGTTGTAGTGCAGGCCTTCCACACCGGTGCCAGTGGAGATCAGCAGGCTCAGCGCGTAAGTGCCGAGATCAACCGTGTAGACGCCCGTATTGTTCACGCAGGCCCAATACAGGCGATTTCGCGAGACATCGTAAGCAATACGGTGGCCGCTGACCGATCCGCCCCAGGCAGAATTCGTGACGGTTGCCAGCGTGCTGTCGGTCGCCGCGCCGGCAATCACCAGCCAATTTCCGTAGCCGGCCAGTGCGATCTTGGCAATGCCCGGCATTTCAAGCGAGTGGTAAATCCAGCTTGGCACGGTAATGCCGCTGGTGGCGCCGCCCGGATAAATCAAGGCCCCGGAGCCGCTGCCGTTATTTGTAAACCCGTAGAGGTAATTGTTCGACGCATTCCAGACCACAGTGCCCAACTCTGATACGGCACCGGTGTAGCCAAAATCCGTCGAGGCGCCGACGGTATAGGTGAGCGGGTCGATGGGTGTGGCGCAAGTGCCCGCGCTCAGCCAGCCGCTGTCGCTGTGCCCAACCCAAACCAGATCGGCGCCAATGGCATCTTTGCCCAGCGTAATTGAAAAGCCAGCACCCGGCAGCGCAATCGTGGTCAGCAGCGCGCCCGTGCTGACGCTGTAGACGTAGATGGACGTGCCACTGACGCTCCACAATTGGCCGTTGTACAGCAGGGTAACGCCCCCGGCACCCAGATTGACCGGGGCGGGCGGCACTGTGCTGGCCGCGCTCACGACCTCAAACTCCCACTGCGGCGGACGCCCACCCAGCTCGGTCACGTCGTAGTCTTCGAACACCACGTAGGCGTAGCCCAAGTAGGCCGGGCTTGGGCCGTCCACCGCCTCAATCAGTGGGTCGGCGGTCTGCGTCTCGCTGCCCAGGTAGATGCGCAGGCCACTGATGGCCGGGTCTTGGGTAGCGCCAGTATTGGCGACAGAGTCGTCATAAACCAGCCGCTTATTGGCCCATATGCGTCTAATTCCAGCGATGGGCCCCTCGCAGACCAGCACGGCGCAACTCATCGTGTAGGTGTAGGTGATATTGTCCGGGCCACCTTTGGAGCTCTCTGAATGCTCGTGCTCTATCGCATCCAGCGTGCGGGGCCAGATGATGGTTCCGGCGTGGCGGTTGACACCGAATTCAAACGGGATCGGGGCGCCGTACACCGACATTTGGGTGTGCAAATCATCCAGGCGCGGGCCGACGTTGTCGGGCTGGTCGAGGTAGGCGCCGACGCCTGACACGACAGAATAAGTGAGCATCCCCAGCTGAGGATTGCCGGTGTAGAAGCCGACAACCGCCCCAGCGGCCGCTCCAAGGATTTGACTGGATGACATCTATGCCACTCCCGGAAAACGGTACACCGCGCGCACCTTGGCGCGCCAGTGATCGGTGTAGGACTGCACCACGCACTTGCGCGCCGTGCTGTAGGCGTGCACGATGCGGCCGCCGTCAATCAGGATGGCGACATGGTGCGGTTCGCCGGCGAAAGCCATCAGCAACACGTCGCCCTCTTGCGGCTCACTGTGCACGCGAACGAACTGGCGCTCCAGTTCCGGCATGAGAGTCCCATCGGGGCGCATCGGGTAGGCGGTGCGGTCCTGGTGCGGGACGGCGCAGACGCGGGCGACACAGACGATGACGCCCAGGCAATCCAGCCCGACGCCCGGCGCCCTGCCCTGGGCATGGAATGGCGTTCCAACCAAGGCCAGCGCGGCGGCACTCAAGTCTCCAGCCTTCATGACTTGCCCTTGAACATTTGATCCTGCCCTGGCAAATCCTTGAAGCCGCCAAAGCGTGGGATATTGTTGAACTTGGCGGCGCAGTCCTCATTGCCGCGCTTCAGGCAGCCAGCGAAGACAGTCATCTGATCGCCGGCCACGATGGCGTAGGGCATGGGCTCCTGCAGCTCGATGGCGCCGCCCGTTGTGTGGCCCTTGATCTCCTTGGACAAGCCGGCATTGGCACCCGTGGTCCAGGTGACCTTGCCGCCGTCAAAGAAGCCAGCCGTCTGCGTCAAGGCGGCGGCGGTGAACTGGCGCTGCGCCGAGACGATGGTGCTGACGGCCACGCTGGAAAATTTCCATGTGCCATCAGTCAACGGGATGCCGCAGCGCGTATCGAACAGGTCGTTCTTGCAGGACGGCGACACCACATCGCCAATGGTGGCCTGCAACTTTTGCGTGATGCCGCGGATCTCGTTTGAGAATGTATTACGCCCCAGCGACAGCTCGCCGAAATTGCCGCGCTTGATCTTTTCGGCGCCCATCGTGAGATCGGCCCAGCTGACGCGCATGACGCGCACATCGCACAGATCCCACAATCCGGCGACGATGCCCGCCTCATCCACGCCCAGCGCCAGCAAAGCGCCCTTGGCGTCCAGGTTGTCGACATTCAATGCGCCTGACGTCTCGATGGTTGATGGGCTCATGCCGAAGGCGGGTTTGTATGTGACGCCTTCAAAAATGATGTTTTGATTGTGATCAAGTGTGACTGCCAGAACAAAGTCATCCTTGCGCGTGAGCTTGACCAAGTGCGCCAGCGTGGCCGTGCGCAAGCCGTAGTGAGCCTTGAGCGCGGCCGAGATGGTCTTGCTCACTCGCGCACCTCTTTCAATGGGATCTGCGACCACGCATAGGCATTGACGTTTTCAATGCTCGCCTTCATTTGATCAATATCGAAACGCACCGGCACATCGAATTCACCGGTCCAGCCAGTGGGCGATGCGCCGGCCGTGCGCGTGACCTTGCCGGTGGCGTAGTCAATGCTGTAGGTGCCGCCGCCAAGAATGGCGACCGTGCCGGATACCGGCTTTTGAACCGTGCGGTCTTCGGTCAATGCCCCCGTCGTGTAGCGCTTGACCATCTGCCATTCATCAGTGACGCCGGTAGCAACCAGCTTGCCAGTGGTGGAGTCCACATCGCAATCAGTCCAATCCTTGAACCTGAAACCGTTGGCTTTTCCCTTGCAATTCCTGAAAAACGCAATCAGCACATCCAACTGATCCTGCGTCTTGACGCCATGCGCCACGTCATATGTGGCCAGCGGCAGGGACCAGACTTGATTGCGCGACTCGTATCCAGAATTCATCTCCACCACGTCTGTGGCGTAGCCAGGACCGCCAGCCGCGCCATAGCTGATGTCATCCGGGAAGCGGGGGGTTTCTAAGAAGGACATCAGCGGTTCCTTTGCGCGCGGCGAATGCTGTCGGCCGCCATGGCGGCGATCTGTTGCTTGGTGTCGTGATTCACCGGGCCGCTGAGATTGAAATTGTTGTTGACCACCATCTGCTGACCACCGCCACCGGATACGCCCAGCTTTCCATCGGCACCACGCTTGAGCGGCATGATGGCCTCGGGCCCGGCCTCGCCCATCAGCCCCGTGCCTTTGGCGAACGGGAACAGCGTGGGCTTGCTGACGATCTGGCCGGAATAGGCACTGAGGCCGGGAGAGTTGAAGACGTTGCCCTTGGCTGATGCGGTGCCAAACCCCTTGGTCAAGGTCATCATGTTGTCCATCGAGTTTCCGCCCATGGAGCTGGCGACAGCGGCCTGGTCACCGGTGCCGCCGAAAGCGCCAAGAGCAGCGCCAGCAAGAGTACCAAGCCATCCGCCGCCAGATCCACCCTGCACCAGGCCGCCGAACATCTTGCGCGCGATGTCCGCCGCGAGCGCTTCAGCCACCATGCGGTCAAGCATTTGTTTGAAGCTGTTGCCGATGTTCTTGAAGTTACCCTGCATCAGGTCAAACAACCCGTCACCGATGCTGTCCTGAATGTTTTCGGCGGCCTTCTTGCTGAATTCATCAAACCGGTTGATTTCCTTGTTGACGGATTCCAAAGACCTGAGATATTCCTGCCAGTATTTCGTCCCAACACGCGAGGCAGTTTCGGCGCCGATCAACGGGTTGGCGTCAACAGTGCGCTCAAGCTCTTCGAGTTGACGCTGTAGCTTTTCGAACGGCGTTTCGACGGATTGCGCGAACCGCTCCGCTTCCGAGAACAGCTTGCCGGCGGACGCCGCTGCATCTTTCGCGGCCTCTTCGCTGGCCTTGAGGTTGTCTTGCTCGGCGCGCTGCAGGTCGATCAGGCGTGAGGTGTTCAGGAGCTGCTTTTCCAGCGCCGGGTTGACCTTGCCCATGCGCCCGCTCTGGATCTCCGCGAGCGTCGTTTCCTCGACGCTCAGCTCAAGCGTTTTGTCGAGCTGGCGCTGCAGGCTTTCCAGGTAGCGCTGCGCCTCTGCAAATGGGTCTTTCGCCGCACCATGTGATCCGGGCTTCTTTGATGCTGCAGGCTTCTGCCCGGCCGCCAGTTTTTGCGCAGTCATGCGCGATAGCCGGGCATCTTCGGCGCGGTTGTCCAGGCCAGCCACGCTCATTGCGCCAAGCTGTGCGTTGTTGTCTTTGATGGCCTTGTTGACCTTTTCCAGCGTGGCAATGTTTGCCGCTTTTTGGTCGATATCCAGCCGCCCGCTGGCCAGGTTCTTTTCGATGATGGCGCGCTGTTTCAGCAGCGCCTCGTTCGTTTGCTCGATTCCTTCAGCGGTTTTTTTGTAGGCGCTATATGCACCAACGCCAGCGGCAGCAACTGCGCCTATCCCAAGCAGGGTCAGAGTGACGGGATTTGCGAGCAGCGCCATACCCAAGGCAATGACGGCGCCAGAGATTGCACCTATGGCTGCGGCGGTGGCATAGAGGCCGGCAGCGACAGCGGCAGCGCCCAGCACGGCGCCAATGCTGGCAAACATCACCTGATGCTCTTTTATGGTCTTGCCGGCAAATTCAACTGCGTCAGCCAGACCAGATAACAAACTGGCCAGCCCCTTGGACGCGCCGGAAGCCTTGTCAGCCTCCCCAGCGAACAGCACCAGCTTGTCGCGCAGCACCGTGAACGAGCCCGAGATGGTCCGCACCTCTTCGGCCTGTTTCCGCAAATTATCAAGGACCACCTCGTTGGTGAATGCATTGGTCAGTGCGGCCGAAGTCAGCAAGCCCTGTTCCGCCATCTTTTTTAGTTCGCCGCGCGTGACGCCCATACTTTTCGCCAGAATCGCCAGCAGACCAGGCGCTGATTCTGAGATTGCGTTGAATTCTTCGCCGCGCAGCGCGCCAGCGCCGAATGCCTGCGACAGTTGCAGCATCGCCGAACTCGATTCAGCAGCACCGGCGCCAGCGACTTTCAGCGACAGGCCGACAGTCTCGGTGACCTTGGCGACTTGCGATTGCGTCACGCCAAGGTCGCGCGTGGCGTTTGTGATCCGCGCATACAACACGCCAGTGCTCGAAAGGCCTCCCTCGGTTATCTTGGCGATGCGCTGCACCTCCGCACTGGCCTTGCTGTATTCAGCCGTCGATTGCGTGGCGAGTTTGAGCTGCGCGGTGAATTTCGTGTATTCGTCCGACAGCCGGATGGATTGTTGGATGAACAAGCCCAGGCCCAGGCCCTTTATCACGTTACCGAACGATGAAAACCCTTCGCCAGCTCGCGCGGAGGATTTGCCCACCTTGTCGGCCGCGTCAGCGGTTTTGTTGGCCGATTTTTCGGCATCGTTCAGCGCTTTCGTGCCTTTGACGAGGCCCGATGTCTCCATCGCAACGCCGATAGTTTGAAGGTCAAGCGACATAGTGCAGCCCAATAAAAAAGCCCACGGGTTTAGCCGTGGGCTTGGATGAAATCGCCTACTTGTCGGCAACCGGCGCAAACGCCACCCGGTCCAGCGCACGCAGCGCCTGCAACTCCCAGCCGCTCGGCGTGATGCGCTCCAGCCAGAAAAAGGCCACCAGTTCGGCGTGACTCAAAGGCATGCCGCCATTCAACCCACTTTGCCGCGCTGCGTTCAGGTCCAGAAACCACAACCAGACGTGATCCGCTTCAGGCGGCAGTTCAATCGGGTTGATGCCTTCTTGCGGCATGCGCCCAGTCATACGGGCAACGACTTCCAGCGTTTCGCGCAGTGATTTGCCATCTTTGCCGCATTGACCCAGCCTGAACTCGTGCCGGGCGAACTCAAGCAGCTGGCTTACTGCGCCTGCGTAAAATTTGTGATGTCAGCCGATGCCTCAAGAATCTGATCGGCAAACGGCGGATGGCGGCGCACCAGGTCATAGGCGGCATCCGCGCTGTATGCCAGCGGCTGGCCGCCGAAGATGATCCCGCGAAATCCAGCAACACGGATGGCCGCACCGCGCAGACCAACTTCAAGGTCTTCCGCAGACAGTGGCGCCGGGCTCTCGCCGCCGCCCTTGCGCTTGGCCTGCCATTCCTTCAGCCTAAATTTGTTGCCTACGCCAAGCTGCCAACTCTTGACGGTCGGCGCGTACTCGCCGCGCACCGTGACAAACCAGCCGGTCATCTGACCGTTGTATTCGAGTTCGATTTCATGGCCCTCTTCAGCGGCGGCCGGGGTGTCGATTTTTTCCAGATCAAGCATGTGGTTCTTTCTTTTGCGGGGTTGAAAGCCCGTACCCAGCCCGGCCGCCCCGCGGAAGGCGAACCGGGCCAGGTCGTGGCAAAACAGGATTAAGCGGCGGCTGAGTCGTGGACTTGAATCGAGGTAGCGGTATTCGCCAGGGCCGCGCCGCCGGCCGCGTTGTACAGGGCAATGAACGAGTAACTCCGCTTGAGTCCGGTCTCAGCGTCGTCTGGTGTAGAGGTGTTGAGCCGCACATTCGACATGCTGAAGGTCATGAAATCGGCATTGGCCGCGCTGCCGGCCGCCAGGGCCGACACGATGCTGGTCGCCGTCTCATCGCGAAACAGCGCCGGGATGGTTCCGCCTTCAAAGTAGGCCGAGAACGAACCAGACACCATCACCTTGCCGTTGAAAATGTCCGGTCGGATGTTGGTGCCCACCACGCCGTCGGCCGCGTTGCCGTTGCCATTGATGTCAAAGCTCAGGTCGGTGACCACCGCAACCGCCGTTCCGTCAACCAGCAGCAAGCCATTGGCGGCGGCCAGTGCTTCTGTCGAGGTCTCGGCCGTCGGCGCCGTGAAGTAGGCCGTGGTGTCGGAGGTTTGATCCAGCCCGAGCGCCGACATCTTGACGGTGGAGTTGCCGGACCCGGGCAGCGACAGCGCGGCCTGCGTGAACTTCACGTCCAGATTGCGCTCCGACACGGCGGCGTCGGGATACCACTCTTCCACGGTCCAGTAGATGTTCGTGTGCCCGGTGTCGGGTGCGTAGGTCACTTTACCCGGCACGGTCACGGTGGCGGTTGCAACCGGGCCTTCGGCGGTCAGCGTGGATGCGTTGAGCACTGAGACGGTGAGCACCAGGGCGGTGACAGCCGTCACGAACAGGTTTTTGTTCAGGTTGCCAGCCACGAACGCGCCAGCCGTCAGGCGCACCACCATGCCAACCTTGATGCCGTCGGTCAGGAACGAGCCGGCCGCTCGGGTGATCGTGTACGGACCAGAGCCGGCCACGGTGATCGATGCGCCGGTGATCGCCGTCACCGCGGCGAAGTCGCGGCGCAGGATGGTCGACAAAATGTCCGAGTAGGTGCCTGGCGACAGGATGCCGTTGACCGCGCCGTTGACCAGCTTCACGCCGTGCCGCGAGCTCTTGACCTGCTGCGTGCTGGTGATCTCTGACTCGGTCGTGTACGACTCTTTTTGCAGCTCGAAGGTCGCGGTTTCGCGGCGCAGAATCTGCCCGGCGCTGGTGCCCGCGAGTGAGCCTTTGGCGGATTGCCGTTTGACGCGGATTTGCTTGAATACGCCTTGTGCGATGGTCATGATTGCCTTTCAGTCCATTGCGGACATAAAAAAAGCCCGCTTGGGGCCAATAAAAAAGCCCTCACATGGAGGGCGGGACTTGCCGGAGCGGGCCGGGTCTAGGGGCTGACTTGCGCCTGGTAGCGCATGGACAGCGGAACACAGTAGCGGTCGCCATCAATGAAGGCTGGGGCCGCGCTGGGCGCGCGTGTGACGGTCACTGTCACACCACCCTGAAGCATCGACGTGCCGCGCTTGAACAGGTCTTTGACCAGTTGGGCGCGGGCTTCAGCGGTGCCTGGGCCGTTGCCCATCGGGTAGCACAGTGTGACTTGGAAAATACCAATCTCAAAATAAATCAAACTGCCCAGCACCGCGTCTTCCGGCGTGTTTGGTAGCAGGTTGATGCGTTGATACGGCGTGCCGGCGACGGGCGCATAGGCCTTGTTTTCGTAGGCCGTGGCGAGTGCAGGCGATAGCGTGGCCAGCCGCGTCTCGAAGGCGGTGCGGATTTTTGCGATGGTCATTACTTGAGCCCCGCAACCACTTGCGCTAATTTGCTGTGGAAGTCCTGCACCGTCAGACGAACCATGCCGCCCGGCGCTTTCTGGCTCCAGCCAAATTCCAAGCGCCTGGCGTATGGCAGAGAATTTGTCATGTAGATGGTCTGGCCGAGCTTCCAACCTTCCAGCGCGGTGACGGTCCGGCTGATGGCGCCAGACCCGCTTTTATCCGGTGCAGCGCTGGTGTCCGTATTGATCAAGCCGATGCCGCATTGAAAATTATTTTTGAAACGCCCGGTGTCGATGGGGCTTTTTTCTACCATGCCGCTTTGCAAGGCGACCGCCGTCTGGCGAACCACCAACTCAGCCTTGGCGCCGGCCTTCGCCAGCAGCTTGGCGAAGTTCGCCTTGAATTGCGCGTTGCTCATGATGCCAAGCCAACGCGCCACAGCGCCACCAGTTCGCCAGACCAGACGCGGTTGACCATCTTCACCAGCCGGTCAGCGCCGTCTACCGTGATTTTGTCATTCAGTGCTGGCACGGCGGCCAAGCCGAGCGCGGCAAAGATCGCCACTTCATCGGTTGCCACGACCTGCCCGCCGTCCAACTCCTGCTTGTTTGGCCGGTCAAGGTAGAGGGTGACGGCGTAGCTGGTCTCCGTGTTCGTTGAGCTGCCGGTGGCCGGGTCGTAGGCACCTTCTGTGACGGCCTTCAGGGTGCAGGCCTTGCCGAACTTGGTCAGCAGCCTGGCGGCCGTGGCGCGGGCGGTGGCATCAAGGGCTCCACTCATGATTCAAGCTCCAGCGTGTCGATACCGTTTCCGCAGCCGTTGTTGTATTGGCAGACCAAGGCGACGGCCTCGCGTGCTGTTCGTCCGCAGGCCATGGCGATCAAGGCTGATTCATCGCCGGATCCAAAGGCGCAGAACTTGCCTTCAACTTGGAAGGCGTGCGGTGTGCTTTCGTACTTCCAGACCGTTTTATCAGACTTCACCAGGATCAGGCTGGCACCGGTGTTCACATCACGATTGCCGGCTGGGTAGTCCTTGGGGATAGCCCCAGCCCTGAACCAATCCAGCACCTCCATACCCATGGACAGGTTTCCAGTGATGCCAATCAGGCACCCATCAAACCGGTGGATCTTGGTAACCGTTCCTTTGGTTGGGCCAAAGCATGCCAACTTGTCGGCGGCCAGCGTCTTGCCGTCCCATGCGATGACTGTCATGCGCGCGTCAGCATCAAACCGCCCGTAGTCGCAAGCAGCGGTGCCAGCAGCCCATCAATCGCCGGGTAGCGCTTGTTCTTGATCGCGCCGACGGCATAGGTCACCTCAATCGGCCCGACTTTTTCACTCCTGACCGGCGCTTCAATGTCTGCGAGCAATTCGCCGGCCGCCGCACGCAGCGCCAGCTCGATGTTCGCCTTCTCCACCTCGGGCGGCACCACGTCGGAGGCCAGCAGGTGCGGGAAAGCACTCACGGCACCATTGAGCACCGGCTCCAGGTACACACCATAGCGCGGCCAGTCCAGCGCCTGCACGGTGTTGACGCGTACGCCCTTCCACTGCCGGCGGTAAGTCTGGGTGATGTAATCAGCCGCCCGGCGCAGCGCCTGCTCGCGCACGGTATCGCTGGCCAGAGCGGCCCAGGCGGCATTTCCCCGATCGGCATGGTACGTGGTGGCGTCTGCCACGCTGGCGTAAGCTTCACTCGACGCGGAGCCTGTGCCGGTTTCGACCGTCAGCGCCATGGCTTATTCCTTGGCCTTGCGGTGATAGGCGCGCTTCTCGGGTGCCGGGTCGGGTGTCACGACTTGCGCCAGTCTTGCGGCTTCGCGCACCTTGTGGTCAGCGTCTTGTTGCGCCTGGTTGATTTCTGGCAAAGCTTCGCCCGTCCCGTCGCCGTGGATGGCCTCGGACAGCGTGCCGTCGGCGGCAACCGGTACCGCCTTACTCATGGTGTAGCCGCAGTGCTTGCAGCATTCGCGCGCATCCACCGGCTCTTTCTGGTGCGGGTTGCCGTCCGTGTCGTAACAGGTCACAAGTGCCATGATGCCTCCGAAATAAGGAGGGCAGCCGAAGCCGCCCCGTTGGGTTTAGCCCAGGTTGATCCAGGTCACCTTGACGGTGCCTGACCAGGTGAGTGTGCCGTCACCATCAATGTCCACGGCAGCCACAGAGCTGTTGAGGTACATGCTCAGCGGCCCGGCAAACTGCGCACTGGCAGCCAGCACCGGCGCGACAGCCGCAGCGGCGACGTTGATCGTCGTGCTGTTGACCGTCACAGTGGATGGCGCTAGATCAACTTCGGTGCTGGTCAGTGCAATGCTGTCGGTCGCCACGCTTCCCAGCGCCACCGCACCTCCGACGCCTGACTTGATGGTTGTGGCAATGGCGGATGTGGTGGTTGGCGCCAGGCTGGCCTTGCAACCCAGAATCACGATGCGCCCGGTAGGGAAGCCGTAAATCTTGGTGGCGGCCCATGACGATGCGTCGGCAATCGCTTGCCCCAGCGCGGTAATGGTCAGTGTGGTCTGATGCACCAGCGAATCACCCGCCTCGGACGCGACAACCGTCGCGCCCAAGGACACGGGCACCAGGCCGAACGACCCAGACGGCGAAGCGTCCAGATCGACGGTCTTGATCCGCTTGATGTTGGCGTTGACCGCCTCATCAATTTGGACTGTGCGCGTCATCACTTAGTCCTTAGCGAGCCATGCCGAGAACGTGATCGAAGGCGTAGTGCCAGCGACTGCAGTGCTCAGACGGACATAACGGTAGGTGACGCCGTTTTGCTCATTGCGGAACGGCACGCAGAAGCGCCCGACAGCGGTGTCGGCATCACCCGGGGCAGTGACGTTGCCCATGCGCGAGACAGCCAGCTCGACGCTACCGCTGGTCATGGCGGCGACGTTGGAGCCTTCCAGGCTGATGACATAGTACTCATCGGTGCTGGCCACGTCCAGTGCGGTCACGTCGATGACCAGATGGCCGCAGACCAAGCCCGCGCCCAGATCAAGGATGGTGGCGCCCACGTCGGTTTGCGCCGTGGCGTGAGCGGCTGAGGCTTCGAGCAGCAGCGCGTTGTCGTAGGTGAATTGCGAATAGAGATTTGCCATGATGGATGTCCTTTCAGTGGCGGTTGATTAGGCGACGACAGCGGCGTCGGCGATGGACCACAGGCGAGTTGCGGCGCGGCCATTGAACACGGCGAAACCGTTGTACCACTCGACGCGGGTGCGGAACACCGGGGCGGTTTGCAGTTCGCCCATGTCGCGCACGTCGATGCCTCCGTTTTGCAGGCCCAGCACGCCGCCTTCGCTCATCGAGACGACGTAGATGGATGTCGCAGTCGCAGTGCCGGAGGTGGCAGCCTCGGTGAACGGCAGAATCGCGGTGCTGGTGTGGTCCAGATCCACGACGATGATGGGCAGGCCGTTATAGAACTCGACCCGACGACCGAACGCGCCGACTTCCATCGTGATGAAGCCGCCCACGGTGGTGGAGCGCGATGCCTGGGTCAAGCGGCGGCGCATGGCCTTGCTCATGATCAGGTGCGTGGGGTTCAGCGTCTGGTCAATGGCTTCGTCCAGCTTGGCCAGCGACAGGGCTGAACCGTTGGCGGTAGAGCCAGCAGCAACCAGCTGTGCGCCAGTGATGCGGGTTTGCAGACCGTCGAACTCGCGCGGGTCGCTCTGGTTGTCGCCCTTGATGAACTTCTGCGTCCAGGCCAGCGACAGGGCGCGGACTTTCATTGCTTCGTGCACCGAACGCTGATTGGCGCCCATGGTGTCAAGGATGAATTTGTCCACATCCAGATCACCGCCCGCAATCACCAGCGCTTCGGTCAGCGGGTTCAGCACGCCAGTCGAAGGCGTGTAGGCCTCGTTGACGCCACGGAATCCCACGCCGGGCAGGCTGGACTCGCGGTTGTACTTCATCGCATTGCCCTGTATCGATTCGAACGGCAGGTTCATCAGAATGTCTGACGAGCCCGCATAGAGTTCGATGATGGCCTGGCGCACGACGTCGCCGGTTTCGAGCTTTGCAGCCTCAACCAACGTCAATGCATTGAGCATCATGCCGGTTTTGGTCATGTAGCGAGTCGTCATGACGTACGCAAACTCGCGGAGGTCATGTTTGATCGCGGCAAAGATTGCGGCGAACACAGCGAGGAAAAGTTTTTTCATGGTAATTGCCTTTTAACGTTTGGCACCTGCACGGGCAGCAGTCAAGCGCTCCGTCGGTGAGAGTTTTGATAAGTCGGGGCTATTGCGATGCACCCCAGTTGCGCCGGTTGCGCCCGTTCCCTGAGCCTTGGGCCACAGGTGCGGCGCGGTTTCCCGCAGGGTTTCTGACCATTCCAGAGGGCTCAGTGGCGTCTTGCCGTCCTTGCCCAGCACCACTTCGCCATCACGCATCGCGACCACATCGCCGTCATCGTTGATCGTCCAGCCCTGACCTTGGCCGCGCAGGACAATGTCCTCCATGGCTTCAGGCAGTGCGCCGGTCTTTGATGCGGCCTGCGTCAAGGCGCCTGAGACCTTGCCGGCGGCCAGCTTTGCGGCTTTGGCTTGGGCTTGCGTCAGGGCGTCATCGCGGGTCTTGAGTTGCTTGTCGAAATCGAGCTTCATGCGCTCGGTGCGCTTGTTCAACACGGTGTCAATCTCGCCTTTGGCGATCAGGCCCGCTTCCTCGTCGTCGGTGAACCGCTTGAGGATGTTGCGCACCGCGTCGGGGTCAATGCCATCGAAGCGTTGCAAGTTCGTTCCGGCGTCTTTGAGTTTCCCCAAAAGCTCGGAGTTTTTAGACTTCAATCCAGTGACAGCCGCATTCACGGCAGCGTCTATTTGGGCTTGGACCTCGGGCGTAATGGCATTACCGCCGCCCGTATCGCCGCCGTCGCCTTGCTGCTGATTCATGAGGCGCGAGAAGAGTGCTTTTTTCCAGAGTGGCATAGTTTTATCCCCTTGGGACAGGTTGATTGGCGGGCATGGCCCATGGAAAAGCCCCGCATGGCGAGGCTCGGAAACAAAAAAGCCTGCGTAGTGGCAGGCTTCGGTTAATTGGTGGTGCGGACTATGTGTTAGCCGTAGGAGCCTTGCCAGCGACGTTCCTCGTCATCTTTGGCCCATTGCGCCTGCTGCTCAGGCGTTCCGATCAAAGTTAGTAGGTGAGCATGGAAGGTTTCTGTGCACGTGACGCATTTCCATGGCTTACCGGCTGGTGCGCAAGAGCAGCCCTTCATCCATTCGCGACAGGCTTTCTCGTATTTGTTCACGCGAACAAGTGAGTGTGAAATCTCAGATTCCCGATGGCAATGCGCCACCCGAGATCAATATCGCGGCGAATGTGCAAACGCCATTTGCGGAATACACCATCAAATCGAATCATGATTTTCCCGTTAAACCGGCTTCAACTCAGGCAGCATCAGACTCCGAATGCCCAACTGGTGGCAGTGGTAGCACACGTCTTTCTCGATCACTGTGCCGCCCTGCTTGCGACCGTTCTTCACAAAAGCGCCGTTGACCGTAGTCATCAGCGTCCGGCCGCCGCAGCGCGCGCACTGGATCATGCCGTCAGGCCTGGGCGCTTTCTTGATGCGCTCGATCACCGCCTGCTTGGGGCTGGGTTTGGCGGGCGGGACAAGACGGAGCGGCATCTTTCAATTTTGCGTCAAAGCCCGGCTCTTGTAAACGCCGCCGCATCCGATTCACGTAATTGCTCAAGCGTTTTGTAGGTGCCTTTTTGCGAATACATCGCCTCCAGCGGCAACTTGCCGTCGCGCATCAGCTTGGCCCGGGTGGGGCCCAACACTTCGATCTGCCGCGCCGCGCTCTGCTTTTTCAGCCAGTCGCCGTAGCTCAAATCAGCGGGAAGTTGCCCGTCCATGCTGGCCCGCGTGCTGCTGGCGCCCAGCGCGCCGTCGATGTCGATTCCCAACTCTTTCAGCGACTTCAACACATAAACCTGCGCCGATCGGCAGCGCCAATGAGCCCGGCCTGGCCCACCCAGCCACGGCAGACTATGCCCAATCGGCTTATGGATGACCGGTTCATACAACTTCCCGTCCCTCACGCGGCAGACGGGGGACGTTCTTAAATCCAAAGTCGCCGACCACTGCACCGCCTTGATGATGTCTGCATTGGCATCGGAAAACCGGTCCTGCACAAACCCGGCCGTGTGGCCTAGCGCAGTGCGAGTCACCGCTTCGGCATCGCGCCGGGTGACCTCTGCCAGTCCGTCGGCATAACCCCTGGCGCGCGTGCCACGAATCTCGCGGATGATCGCCGCCGTCGTTTTCCCTTCGGTGAAGCCCTGTGCAATCGCCCGGCGTATCAGCTTGGCCTTGCCGGCCTCCAAGTCATCCAGTGCGCCCTTGAGGATCACGCCCTGGAATGGCCGGCTCAGCGCGGCAGCATAGACCACCTCAGCCGATACGGACGCAACATGCACCTGGGCCGGCACCAGTGCGACCAGCGCCTGACGCTGATAACTGGCCTCATATTCCACAAAATCACGCAGTTCCTGGCGCAAATCATCCCCGACTTGCGCGTAGGCCTGTGCGTTGATCGCCCGGACGCTGCCCAGCAGGCTCTCCAAGCGCTCCACCGTGAAGCTCCGCGCGTCCATCCGCTCCAGCGCGGCCGACAGTTCGGCGTACAGCCTGGCATCGGTGCGATTCAGGATCGCCATCATCCGTCGCACGGTCTGGTTTGAGTGCTTGGCCAGATCCACCTGATGCCGGATTGCCTCGTCTACCAGCAAGTCGTTGACGCTGGCCATTACAACAACCCAAGCGCAGGCCCTTGCAACGCCAGATCATCCTCGATGGCCTCATCCGTTCGCTCAGTCGCAATGATGCCCTCAGAGCGCAAATACGCCCTCAAATCCGGCTTGGCGATCACGCCAGCCTGCCATGCGGCTACCAGCGCGGCCACGGCTTGCGCATCGATCGCGACCCGGCTGTAATCCTGGTTGATCTTGAACGCAGCCTGCAAATCAGCCTCACTCATCGGCTTGTCAAGCATCGCGGCGCACCAGCCGATGGCGGTCTGATACGCCTCGTTGGCATTGGCCGCGCACATGGACAGCACGCTCGTGCTGACTTCTTTGTCGTTCTCGTTTTGGGTCGCCGTTACTTGAATGGCGTTCTGATCCAACAGGCGTGCGCCCAGGGCGACCATTTGCGCCTCTTTTTGGTCCATGGCCTCTTTGACCAGCGTGTTAGACGACGGCTGGGCAAAGCCGAACGCGCCACCGGTGGGCAGCAGGAATGGCGCGCGCGATCCGATGTATGCGGTTTTCTGCGCTTGCAGATGATCGCGCCACTCTTCGGTCAGGCCGCTGATCCACGGCTGCGCCTGGCCGACGTAAAACACGCTGTCTTCGTAGTCGGCGCTGTTGCGGTAATGCGCGACATTGAGCCGGGCCAGCGCATACAGCGGCACATCGTCAATCGTGGCGTCGTTGTTGCGCGCGCCGACGAAGCGAAACGGGATGAAATCGAGCGACGGCTTGGACTGGGTGCGCATGACCAGATCGTCAACCATCTCGCCTGTGTTCGCGTCACGCTGCTGGTAAATCTGCGGCACCTTGTTTTCATCCAGGCGCCACAGGCGGCAGACGCAACGCCCGCCGTCATCAAGGAAAAGCTCGCGCCACTGGTCAACGCTACTGATGCCGTAGCCGTCCGCATCAGGCGATTCAACCACCTCAAACAGCACCACCAGGACCAATGCGGGCCCGGTATAGCGCCAGTTGATGATGCTCTCGGCGGTGTAGCTCTTGATGACTGGGCGATTCAGCGCGCCGTCAAAGTCCACCATCAGGCCATGCCGGCCAGCCTGCAACAGGTGCGCCGTCACAGCCTGGCTTTGCTGATAGATGCTGTTGCGCGCGCCGTCGGCATCGGTGCGCAGGTAATCCAGATAGTCCGGCAGCGTGACGCCTGGGTCTTTCTTGAACGCGATGCCGATCAACCCATCCAACGTGCGCCCGGTGGCGTTGTAGAACACCGCCCGGTCCACATAGGCCGCATTGCGGGCCTTGTTCTCGGCGCTGTAGTCCAGCGGGTTGAGGTAGGGCAGCAGCTTGGCCGCGCGCATGGCCTGGTCACCAGATACGACAGCCCGCGTTACCGCCCAGCGCTCCAGCGCATCAGCCGGCAACCGCGAGTAGGTGATATTTTCAGTAGTCATAGGCTCAATTGGTTGCGCTGCGCATGTTGATGCTCATGGCTTGGCGGACATTCGGCCAGATCACATCAACGCAATAGCCGATGGCCGTCGTGATGTGCTGATACTTATTCTTCTGGTCTTCCTGGAAGGTTGACCCTTGCTGCAGTTGGACGGTCGCCAGGCCCTTGTCGCACCACTTGGCGGTCACCGGGTTGACGAACAGACTGCGCACCCCGTCAGCGGTGCAAATCTTGGCTCTGACTGCGTTTTGCCGGTCTTTGATCGCTGGATGCGCTGGCTTCACCTTGCGGGTATAGGTCCAGCCGTTCGCCTTCAGCACGCCCTCGATGTCGGTGTAATCCGATGCGTGCCCGTGTTTCTCGCCCGCCTGGCCGGCCGGGTCGCCGTAGACCAGCACATGCCTGTTTTTGTGGTCCTTGAACTTGTCAACGAACTCAGCGGCCGATTGCTTCGATACAGCGCTGGTCAGCACGATCTCATCGAGCAGGTACAGCGATTCGCCGCGCTTGACACCAACCGCGCTCGACAGCGGCGTGTAATTCTGGTCATGCATCCAGCACAACTGCTCGTGCGGCTCAATCTTGGCGTCCGTGTGGTTCGCTGTGCCGTAGTCCTCGTAAATCCGGCCGGTCGCGCCTTCAAAGCTGGCTTCGTATTCCTGCTTGTACTGCTTGGCGCTCATCTGGCGTTTGGCTGACGCTATCGCGTCGTCCGGCAGGATCTCGCTGCTTTTCCAGTGGAACAAAGCCCACTCGGGATCATTCCCAGACTCGGCATACCGCGCCATGTCGTAATAGTGGTTCAAGCCGTCCGGAACGCCTATCAACCAGCACCACGCCCGGTAATCAGGCCGTGTCGGGTTGAACGTGTCCAGCGCCGGGCGAATGTTCGCCTCCCACGCATCCGGCTTGATGTCCGCAATCTCATCGATCACGCCGCCAGTCCACAAGACGCCCTCTATGCGCTCAGGCCGATCCAGGCCGATCAGGTGAACCTCTGTCCCATTGTCCAGGTAGATGATCAACTCAGTCTCTGACGGCGACTTGCTTTGCAGGCTGCACAGACAGAGCAGCTTCATGTCTGCCCAATAAATCTTTTTAACCTGGTCGCGCGTCGGGGCGGCGATGAAGTACCGCTCGCCGGGGTTTTTCATGGCCTGCTTGGCGACGAACCGCTTGGCCCGCTCCGTCTTGCCAGACCGACGACCGGCTGGCACCACAGGGAAGCGCACACCCAGACCCACAGCCTCAATCAGCGCCCGTTGCACCGGATGTTCCTTGAGTTTGTACCAGCGGGCCAGGTCCCGTTGAGTAATCAGTGAGACGGCCATCAGTCAGGCAGGTATTGGACCAACTCTTTCATGAGTTCGCCCGGGGCCTGATTGCCGCCTGAGTTCACGTCCTTGATCAGATCCTTGTTTGCAGCCATGAGATTTACGCCTATCTGGCTTGAGTCGTTCGCCATGCGCGTAAGCACTGCGATGCCCTTGAGCGCCAGCAGACTCTCATCGCTGATTGGCGCAGCATCATCAATCTCATTCACTTTCCCGTGAGCGATGCCAGCCAGCCGGTGCGCGGTGGCGGCTCCAAACTTTGCAGCCCCCGCGAGGTGGGTTGAGATGTCCCTCAGCTCATCCGCAAGCGAACGTGCGGAAATCTGTTCGGAAATGCTCAGCGAATGCAATGCACTCTCAGCCTTGACAATCAAGCCAGCCGTGGCTTTCACGCGGTTTGTGCGTTCGGAAAATCGTCCGGAAATGGTGGATTTGCTTACCCCGAACTCACGAGCCAGTGCAGATGTTGATTCACCAGCGATTAGCCTCTTCCCTATCTGCTCCCACTGCTTTCCAGTCAATGATGATTTGCGCCCCATGTGCACTCCTTTGCGCAAGCGCGTGAACCCTTCGGACTACCTCATGGCAGGGTTTGCCGTTCGCGCAACATGGTGGGTGCGCTTACCAGGAGATGCAGCAGCATTTACCCGTGCTGCTCGCCGCCATGCTCAGCGAATGATCGGGGTGCGAAATTGGGCCGGGCGTCCTGCGGCGTTCAATGCTGGTGACGGCGTGGCGATTTACTTACCTTCGGGCCGCTTGTCCAGCCCTTGCGCTGCAAGAACTCCAGCAACGTCATCAATGTGCAGGCAGTCGCACATACAAGCGTAATCGTTTGTGGGCTGAACAACAGCAATATTGCCGTTGCAATAATCGTTGCCCGGCGTCGCGCTGTGCAACACGCCATAAGCGACAACTTTGCCGCCCTCAAGCTTCACGATCTTGTCACCGTTCTTTGCCTCGCGGCCATTTCTGTAATGCATTTAAGGTCCTTTGGTGTTGTGGCGCTGTGGTTGGCAGCGGGATGCCCTTGCCGCGATTCACGCAAGGTCAATTGAATTCGGAATCCCTTGCGGGCGGCGGCTGGAGCTTGGTCGAATGGCTGAGACCTCAACCCGCGCACTGGGCGCGACGACATCATCCTGCCGGCTGTCGCCGAAACTGGGTTGCTGCGATGGGATTCGAACCCATGGTTATCGCCGGATCCCTTTCGGGTGGCCCAGCCAGATCCGGCCGGCAATAACTAATCTGGATACCTTTGAACCGCTCAGGCACGCAGCAGAAACGAAAAAGCCAGCACTGGGCTGGCTTGGGGAATAGGCGCCTGGCGTTTTTAACGTAGCAACTAGGCTATCTACGGCTTGCGCACGATACCTTGGCGCTGCATCCCTTATCGCGGGAGCTTGGAGTTAACCAAGAGCCAAGATCATCATGCGTTTGCGCCCTCTTGCGAAGGCGGCTCTCCAACTAACTTATCCCGGCGTCGCTACCCTTTCGGGGCTGTAGCGCAGGGCGTTTGGCAGAGAGTCGAGCGCGAGACAATGAGCATCGTCTGCAGTCTCGGGGCGAATATTATCACAATCAGGTGCGACGCAACCTGTTTTTTATGCTATGGCGCGCCTCGCCAATGCACGCGTCAATGTGATTCGCCAGTCGCCTGCCCTCGCCCAAGTACGGCAAATGCGCCTCGCCACTGCCCCGGCAGACCTTGCACATCTTGGTTGACTTGACCGGCGTATCGCGGATCAGCTCGAACTTGATCCCATTACAGGCAGAGCAGACACTGTCCAACCACCATAGCAGCACCGCCGCCGCCACGTCGCCCGGGTTGAATGTGCCCCAGCGGTCTGCTTGCATGGTCAACTGGTGGCGCACCTCGGGCAGCGTCTTGAGCCGGCTCAGCAGTAATTGCACCTCGTGGCTGTACCAGTCGTCGGCAGCCTTGCGGGCCTCAATCATTCGGCGCTGTTGGTGCGCAATCAAACCTTTTTCACTCAAGCACAGCGGAACTATCCCCTTATCGAACGACAAAGCGATGACGTCCAGTGCGGATTGCGTCATCCGGCGCGGGTGCTGGGCACCATCGAACTCGCTGTGCAGGCGCAGCAGCGCGCTACCCAGGCGCGACGGATTCCATGCGGCCGCTATCAGGACATCGGCAGAGCTGCGCCGCTCGGCGTCCATCTCCACGCGCAGATTGCTCGCGTTAATGGCGCTGGTGTAAACCTGGTCCACGGTCATTGGTTCATCGGTCATTCAGCTTCCTTTTGGTACAAATCACAAATCCGTTTCGCCGCGGTGCGCTTGATGGCGCAGGCAACCACGATCTCGTCGCCGATTTCGTAGCGGCGCCGATGCGTGCAGCCGGTGCAAGCGCGCTGCTTGCGCAGGGCGGCTTCCTGTTTTTGCTCAAGCACGCGGGCGGGGTCGCCGTATTGGTTGGCGTCGAGGGTCATTTGTGCAGCCTCGCGGCAACAATGCCAATCACCACGCCAATGAACAGAGCGACCGCCGTCTCGATTCGCATGGTTTGAAAAACAGAGGTGAACTGCAAGCACGCCTGTGGGATTGACGAGCCAATCATGAATGTCCTTCTGTTGTTAAATCAAACGGGCAGTTGTCGGTATCGGGCAGCCGGATCGCTTTCGGCCAAGCTCGGTAGCGCTTCAGTTGCCGGATGGTCTTGATGTGGGCCAGCCACCACATGGCTTGCCGCTCTTGGCGCGACAGCTTTGAGCCCTGGTCCAGAATCGGCACATGACAGGCTGCGCACAGACTGGCGCAGTACTCATCAGAGGCCTTGATGCTTTTCCCGTGCCCATGGCAGGCCCAATTCGAATGCGCGCCACAGACCGTGCCGTCGTCAATGCCGCAGTTCTGGCACGGGATGGACCGGTAGGCCACCATCAGGGCCTCGCTGCGCACGTAGCGGAATTTGGGGAAGGTCAGGATCATTGAAAAATCTCCCCAGTTTCAGGATCAATGCGCGCCGGGAATTCGACGCCCAAGTCAGCGCAGGCGAAAGCTGTCACGCGCTCGATCAGCGTGGCGTAGGCCTTGACACCCAGGTCTTCAGTGCTCTTGCGCACGCGGCGGCGCGCCTTCTTGCCCGTCATTGGGTTGACGAACGTCACTGTCTTGAAGCCCAGATACTCATTGCGAAAATGTTCTTTCCATACCGCCAGCGGGAACTTTTGGCCATTGACGCGGGCTTGTTTTGCGATCTCGGAAAGCACGATGCCGTGGTAATACTTGCGCTGGCCGTCGGTCTTCACGTCTTCTGCCAGACGGAATTCGCCCACGACGTGGTGACCAGCCATCAGCATAGACCTGGCCCACGGCACCACGGTTTGATTCAGGCTGGCGTGCGCCTGTTGGGTGTTGGTCCACTGGACTTGAAGCATGAGGTCGCTCATGCCGGCACCACCTCAAACAGCGCCAGCTGCCCCGCCTGCGCCACCACCCGCTTATCCCGCGTGCCTCGAATGGCAAGCCCTAAAAGGCGTGCACAAGTCGGCCCGAGAGTCCGGCCATCACTGATCACGGCGGGGGATTTCAGGCTTCTGTTGCAGCGCGAGCAGCGCATCACAAATCCACCTCAATCGACATGGGCGGCACGGTAGCCCCGATCACCCACACCGACACCAGCGCACCGTCGTTGAGCAATGCAAGCTCTTCAGCCGTCGGCCGCCAGAATGAGATCACGCACGGATTGCCATTGACTTCTGTCCGGGTGATTGGAAGAGCGCCGCATGGCAAGGCGTCTTGTTGCCAGCCGGCGGGTGCGCCAAGGACGGCGTTATTTGAGGGGTGTTGGGTGCGGTTCATGCGAGCACCTCATGCGGCAAGACAACCGTCATGCCGAGACGCATCGCAATGTGTTCCTCAAGCCGTGCGCCGCTGGAATCTTCCCAGCCTGGCAGCAGGCGGATGGTGTCGCACTGCACCAGTTGGGCGATGGCCATGCGCATGTAGCCGCCCCACGAGCCGCACGGCGGGGCCGGATTCTCGGCGGGGTTCATGACTNNTAGTTCATGACTTCGTGACCCAGGGCGCGCAGGTGGGCGGCTTCGGCATGGAAGGTGGGGTATCCGAAATCCGGCAGGCCCGTCATTTTTCCCGCAATGTAGATTTTCACAAAAGTTCCCCCATCAGCCAGTGACCAATCAAGATTGACTCAGACCTGTTGTGATCCTTCTTGCGCGCCAGGTATCTCGCCGCCTTTGGGTACAAGCGCAGCGCGCAGGCAATCGAAGCATCCTTGTCCGACTTGAGGCCGAACGTCTTTTTCCAGACCTGCGGATTCACGATGGTCATGGCGCCCAGCGCGACCTTACTGGTCACCAGCGCCCGGATCACGCCGAAGGTATCGAACTGGCTGGCCACCGTCTGCGCCGGCAGGGTCGGCATGGGAATGGGGCGCTCAATGCATGCCTGTACCGACTGATCGGCGAATGAATGCCGCCTTGACCAAAGCACCAGGATGTTTTGCAGGGCGGCGGTATCAACCCAGCGTTTCATGGAGCCGGTGGTGGTGCCGTTGTCGCAGGTCGGGATGTCCTCACACTCCAACAGGCCGCGCTCGCTGCACAGTAGGGTAATGGCGCCAGTCAGGCCCGGGTCACAACTGATGATCAACATGAGATCTCTCTTTGGTTTTGTAGAAATCAATAACTTCGATGGGCTGCCGGCGCACCTCAAGCCAGGTCACATCCGCGTCTTGCGCCAGAACTTCGACTGTCTGAGCGATGGCTTCCACGGCTGGCGCTGCGGTGTTGGGGGTGGTTTGGGGTGGGGTGGTCATGCGGCCTCGCGCAACTCATCGAACAGGTGATAAGGCAGCACCTTGCTTGTCCGGTCGTCGCAGAAACGCAGGCTGCTTTCGTCGTGCCAGAGCTTGATCTTTCCCTCCCATTTGCCGCTGCGCTGCTTGTCGCATTTCACGACAGCGCACGGCTGCTCGTTGGCTTCTAAATCACTGGCGTTTTCCTCCAGCTTGGCGTATTTCGCCTTGTTCATCCAAACCACCATGACGTTTTGCGCCTGGTCGCTGATGGCGCTGGAGCCGCGAATTTCGTAGCGCGACGGCAATTTGCTTTCGCCGTCGGCATTCGGTTTCCGGCAGTGCGTGATGACATGGATGTGTAGGCCTGTTTCTTGCGCCAATCGGACCAGCCCAGTGGCAAATCGCTTTTGCTCATCCAGCTTTTCCTCGCTGGCGCAAATCATCATCATCGAATCTAGAAAGACATGAGTCCCTTTGTGCTGATCAGCAAAATACCGGCACAGCGCAAGCGACTTATCCACCGACAAATTCCCGATGTGATCAAACAGCCACAGGCGGCTGTCAGTCCAACGATGGAACTGCCCGATCATTCGGTCATTTGGCTGTGCGGTTCCGCATGACTGCCGCGTCATCCTGGCCATGGTGTCGGCTGGATCCATTTCCAGCGAGACGATCAGAACCTTTTGCCGCTGCACAGCGAGATCGAGAGCGACCTGGCTGGTGAACATGCTCTTTCGGTGCCCGTTGTAGCCCACCCATGCGGTCACCTCCCCAGGCCTGAATTCAATCCCCTGGCTCACCTTGCTCAGCAGCATGGTCGGGTGGTGGATGCGCGTTTCTTCGGGGCGCAAACGCTTCTTCACCTCGTCCTGAAAATCGGAAGCACTGCGCACCTTGGCGGCGAACTCGGGCGGCTCGATGTAGTCGTTCAGGTCGATTGATGAGGATATGAGTTTCATGCGGTTTCCAGTCCAAAGCTGGCCTTGATTTCGTTGACGCCGTCATGCCAGGTTGACTCCCCAAGCCAATCCCGCACCATCCATTGCGGCCAGCGCAGGGTGACCAAGCGTTTCTTCGCGGACAGCACCAGCCAGCCGATTTGCCGGTCGGTGTCGATCACGTCGAGTTGGTTGGGCTCGCAGTCCTCAATGTCGCGCAGGATTGAGCCAAGGCGGGTGTCTTTGCCGATCAGCACCACGATGCTGGGCAGGCCCTTGACCCAATCCCAGCGATAGGCCTCTGCCGGGTCTGCGAAGACCGTGGCGTTGTCCCATTCATGATCGCCGTTCAAGGCCACGATCACCGGGCCGGATGGGCGCTTTCCGTTTTCGCGGGCTTGGGCAATGGCAAAGGCGTTGCGGGGGTATGGCAGGTTCATTTGGCGCCCTCCCAGGCTGCGCCGGTACCGCCGCCGCTTGACGTAAATTGGCGTGAATGCGGAGGGTTGTCCTGAGCCTTCGCCAGCCAAGCGACGATAAATCGCGACACACCAGTTTTTGTTTTTCGCTTCGCCTTGTTTGCCAATGACCATGTCCGGATTTCCCGCAACTCCTGCCGGACGTTGACCGCGAGATACGCTTTTTCCCATTCGGCCAATTCACGATATGGAACTCGGTACTCGGTCGAATCGTTCAGCGGGATTACGAATTCTGTCAACAGTTCAGGCCCCGACTCCGGAAGGAGGTCGAGGCAAATATTCTCTTGTTCTTGTTCTTGTTCTTGTTCTTGGCTTTGTAGGGGCTTGGTAGGGGCTTGTTTTATTTCACCGATTCCGCGCCGGGAAGTCATGTGAAAGTCTGCGCCGTAGCGGTCAAAGAAGGCGCCTAAAAACGGGTTGTCATGCAGGGCGTCATAGTCCTTCTGCACACCCTTGCAGCGAAGGTCTGTAGCCTTTAGGAATGGTGCAATCTGGTACTTTGCCATCTCATGAACAAAGACGGTTTCCGACTCTTCGTCATAGCTGCAAAAACCAGCCTCAATGCATCCGGTAAGCCCCTCCATAGCCCCTTCAACGCCTAGCCCTGTTTTATGCGCCATGTACAGGATGGGTTGATTGAAGAGGCCGAGCATGTTGGAGCTTGGCGAGGTCATCAAATACAAGCCCACCAGAAGGGCCTTCGCACCCTTCTTGCGCAGGTCTTTGCATGTCTTGCCGTGCCACATCTTGGGCTCGACTTTGGCGTAATCACGCATTTCCAGCCTCCTCCAACTTCGCCCTAGCCGCCTCACCCTGAACATCAAAATAACAAGCCTCCCGCACCGCCCGGCGCGCCAGCGTCTGCGCCTTCATCTCACGCAAGGCCCGGTAGGCCGCATCACGATCACCGACGGCAATGGCAATCTCCACGTCCAGGCCGGCGAGTTGGGCGGCGACGGCGCGGCGTTGGTCTATGAGGATGGCGAGGGGGGTCATGCCGCCTCCCTCGTGGCCTTGAGCATCGTCACAGCCGCACTGGTGCCGGCAAACTCACGCTCGTAAATTGGGGACCATTCGCAGGCCATGCCGGGGAGAATATCCTTACCCTTGAATGACGCTGGCAGGATGGCGACAACACGGCCGCCCGGCTTGAGCAGCTCAATCGCGTACTCGGTGTGCAGCTTGGCCCGCCCC